>Ga0123519_10015287_pt1 | contig 10791 bp, 6 predicted proteins | sample YelNatPaOPRAMG02_FD_87396 | JGI IMG/M metagenome (GOLD analysis project Ga0123519, IMG submission 87396) | Hot spring microbial communities from Yellowstone National Park - Yellowstone National Park OP-RAMG-02 (version 2) | ecosystem: Environmental > Aquatic > Thermal springs > Hot (42-90C) ...
GATTTTTCGCACAAAAAATAAAAACAGGTTGCCCCTCAGTATTGTCTGTTTTCATTTTTAAAATTGGATGGCTAGTATTTTTTTTAATCACTTCCCAAGCAGCATCCAAAATTATTTGGGTAGAACGATAATTATGCTCAAGGTTAATAATTTTTAACTCAGGAAAGTCATTTTTAAGATTTAAAAGATTAAGATAATTTGCTCCCCGAAACCCATAAATTGCCTGGGAGGCATCACCAACAACGCACAGTTTTCTTTTTTTTCGCGCCAGTAACTGAGTTAAAACATATTGGGCCTGATTGGTGTCTTGATATTCATCAATCAAAATATATTCAAATTGCTGCTGATATTTTTCTAAAATTTTTTGTTCCTTTTGAAAAAGCCTTACGGTTTCTAAAAGCAAATCATCAAAATCCAAAGCGTGGTATTCTTTTAAAAGACGCTGATAAGTAAGATAAATTCTGGCAACAGTTAGCTGAAAAGAACCCTGGGCATAATCAGGATATTCTAAAGCAGAAATTAATTCATTTTTTGCCTGAGAAATTAAACTTAAAACCAAGGAGGGTTTATAGCTTTGAGGAGAAATGCCAATTTCTTTCATTGCCATTTTGATTGTTTCTTGCTGGTCTTCCTCATCATAAATAAGAAACCCCGGGGGGATTCCCACCGCTTGACCTTCTTTACGCAAAACTTTAGCGCAAAAAGAATGAAAAGTACCGCTTAACGGCGGTACTCTGCCAGCGAGTTTTTCGATTCTTTTTTTCATCTCCTCTGCCGCCTTATTAGTAAAAGTCAAAAGCAAGATATTTTCTGGAGACATTCCTTTTTCTATTAGCCAGGCAGTTTTATAAGTCAGAACTCTAGTTTTTCCCGAACCAGGACCAGCCAAAACCAAAAGAGGACCTTTATTAAAAACAACTGCTTCTTGCTGAGAAGGATTAAGATGGGCTAAAATACCGCTAGTCACATTTCTGATTTTATCATGGGGAAAATTTTTAAAAAAGCAGTTCTATTTTTATTTTTGGGAATAATCCTCGCCAGCGGAATATTTTTTTATCTCTGGCAAAAAATCCCTGTTTACCAAGCAAATTTTTTAATTTTGGGAATTGCCGGCGGAAATCATCAAGGAAAAGATTTAACCGATACAATTATGTTTGCTTCTTTAAATCCTTATCAAAAACAACTTGCTTTAGTTTCTCTACCGCGAGATATTTGGCTAGAAAAATGGCGAGCAAAATTAAATAGCATTTACCATTATAAAGGTTTGCCAGAAACTAAAAAAACCGTAGAAGAAATTTTAGACCAAAAGACAGACTACGGAATAATTATTGATTTTGAGGTTTTTCAAAAAATAATTGATACTTTGGGGGGAATTACTGTTGATGTTGAACGAAGTTTTGATGATTATAAATATCCAATTCCCGGAAAAGAAAATGATTTATGCAACGGAGATCCTCTTTATCGTTGCCGTTATGAACATCTTCATTTTGAAGCAGGAAAACAATTTATGGATGGACAAACAGCCTTAAAGTTTGTCCGTTCTCGAAATGCCAAAGGAGAAGAAGGAACAGATTTTGCCAGAGCTGCTCGTCAACAAAAAGTAATTTTAGCGATTAAGGAAAAAATTCTTTCAAAAGAGTTTTTATTGTCTCCAAAAAAAGCAATCCAATTATTTAAATTAATTACTTTAAATATTCAAACAGACATTCCAAAAGAAAAATATTGGCAATTGTTAAAAGTAGGATTAAAAATTAGAAATATCAAAACTACCACCATTAATAGTAACTATCTAATCAATCCCCCAATTTCTAAAAAATATGATAACCAGTGGGTTTTGGTTCCAAAATCTGGAAACTGGTCAGAGATTCAGGAATATATCAAAAAATTTCTAATTTCTAATGACTAATTTCTAATCTTGTAGATTTTTGTTTCCCCTGAAGTAAAAACAACCTCTCCTAAACTTGGAAGTTTCTGCTCATTTAATTTTGGATATTGTTGCCTTTCTAAACTTCCTACAAAAATATAGCTTACTTTATATTTTTTTAAAAGAAGTTTTGTTTTCTCTAAATCATTTGATTCGTAAATTTCCCGAACTTCTTCTGTTCTTTTAGCCGGTTCATCAAAAAAGCCTCGCCAATACCATTCATGAACTCGCCAACCCAAAATCGTTGGCAAACCAGTAAAAACAGAAACCCGGGCATAATCGGTATAACTTTCTCCAACTGCTTCTACTATCGTTGGTTGGCCAAAAACACTATTATTCAGCCATTGAATTCCCCGGTAATCATCGGGGTAAAGGCTTTTTAAAAATGTGGTTCCGTCCAGACCTTTATAAGCACGAAGCCTATCGTACGGCTGAGACAAAGACCAAATTGGATAAAGCATTGGTAAACAAATAATCCCCCCAACAACTAAACATAAAATAGCTTTTTTAAAATTTAATTTTTTAGGGATTATTCTTAAAACAATATATCCAATTACTATATCAAATAAAACAAAGGCCTGAAGTGTTACCTTCCAAACCGTATTTGCCCGATAAAAATCTGCCCCAGAAATGTCTTTCTGGTAAAAAAATTCTGAAAACCAGACTAATCCAAAAGCGCAAAAAATAATTATTAAAACGAAAATATCCGCCCTTGATAGTTTCGAAAAAAATTTGTGTAGGCGGGATAAAAAGTTGGTGGAGGGCTCTTTCAAAAGCAAATTTCTTGGTTCAAAAAAGAAAATGTAAATTATAAATAAAATGGCAAAAAACGACTGATATCCCCAAACAACAAATAACTGAAACCAATAAAGCGGAGAAAGTAAATGACTCAAACGAGTCAGATGAATCCCCTGAGTTGGATTCTTAAAGTTAATTAAAAATGGCAATAATAAAACCAGGGAAATAGTCAAAATTTTTAAAATCTCCATCAATGTTGTTTGCAGCGCTTCCCTTTTGAGATTATATTTAAGAAAGCTTCTTACCAAAAAAACGATACCCATTACTCCAAAATAAATTGGAAAATCCCAAGTGTTAGTCATCCACATCACGGGCAAAATTAAGGCCATTATCAAATTTTCAAACGGCATAAAAGTCTTTCTATCCTCCTTGACGAAAAAAGCAAGAAGAAGGGCAATAAATGTAATGGTAAAGCAAACGCCTATAATTTGCGCATGGAGATCCCCTAAAACGTAAGAATAGGCAGGAAACTCGGTAATCAGTTTATCATCTGTTGGCGGATAATGGCCAATGTAGCTTCTTGGGTCGGCGTAAAAATAAGGTTTTACCTCTCCTTGATAAACGCCAATATTTTTAGCAAAGGGAAGCAACACAGCATAAACAAAGGTATGTAAATTCCCCCCTAAAGAAAGAAGAAGGGCGGAAATTAAACCGGCAGAAATTGCTTTTTTAATAGTCTTTTCTCCTCCCCAAAAATAAAACAAATTAGCGGTTAAAGAAAAAGTCAAAGAAAAGCCAAAAGCAAAGAGGGTCGCTACTCCAAGGTTATAAGCAATCGCCGAAGGAATTCCTGTTAGTTTTGTCAAAAAAGCAAAAACATAGTGCCCATAGTAATAATAATTAGCCGGTTTTCCTGCCAACCACATATCCACTGGTGGCATAAATTTAGTTCGCAATAAATTATTTAAAAAAGCAAAATCCATAAATTTTTCAATACCATGAATATCTGGAAGTTGACCACGAACAAAAGAAAAGAAAACTAAAGCGCAGAAAAAAATAACTTCTTCCCAAATAAATATCTCTTTAAACCTTCCGAAACTTTTAAATTTTTTGAAAATTACAATCGCAGACAAAACCAATAAGCCCAAAATTGTAAAATAAGTAAACGGTAAAATTTTAAGCGAAGAAAGAAACCAGAGGGTTAAAGTTAAAAACACTAAACCAATTGTCTTTGAAAATAACCAACCTTCATCAAAAAAACTCTCAAAAATTTTCCTTGAGAGGGGCCAAAAGATAAATCCAATCAACCATAAGGAAAACCACCAAACAAAAAAAGAAATTATATCTTTTCCCAAAAGAAAATAGGTCGTAAAACCTAAAAACAAAATTAAAAATATTAATTTTTTACTAAGGCTTATTTTTTCTTTGGCAAACATTTAGAAAGATAGCAAAAAGAATAGATAAAAACAATCAAAGAAATAATGGCAATAAATAGGGCTAAAATATCATCTTTAGGCAACCAATAAATATCTCTTTTTGCTAGTTCATACATATAGGCTTGGTTAACCATCACACACATACTTAAAACTATTGTCGGTATCCAAAAAGAGGAATCCCATAAAATACAGGCCGTCAAAAAAATAATTGCCGGCACCAAATAACGCTCATGCATTCTTATCCCAAACATAAAAAATCCAAAAGCAAGAAAATAAGAAAGATAATATAAAGAAAATTGGCTTGATTTATTTTTAAATAAAAACCAAATTATATATCCCCATAAAGCGAGAGTTAAAATCTTACTCCAAGCAGCATAGGTTAAGCCAAAAAATGGTTGGCTATCAAAAGTTACTTGACCGTTTAAAATTGTCCATAAATTAAAACCATTAGCAGTGGCGTATGGATAATCATTAACATACTTTAAATATAAACGGGGCAGCCATAAGAAAAAATCTAAAATTTCTTTGCTATTAAAATTAAGAGGCGATAACACCGGCAAAACCAAAACCACATAAGTTAAAATTACACTAATTCCTCCAAACCCTAATTTTTGCCAGTAATTTTTATTAGAAATAACCTCCCTCAATTTTATATTTTGAAAGAGAAACACATAAAAAACTAAAGGAAACAAAAGAACACTTTGGGGCTTGGTTAAAACAGCAATGGTGTAGGCAATTATCGCTAAAATTTGTTTATTTAAGGCAAAAAAATAAACAACGGCAAACAAAACCGTTGCCAAAAGAGAATCAAATTGTCCCCAGACTGAAGAATTAATAAAAATTGCCGGATTAAGAATATAAAAAACCCCTAACCAAAATCCCAATCTTTGCTTTTTTTGCTGTTTGCCAATCAAATAAATTAAAAAACCACCTAAAAAATCAAAAAAACTTGGCCAAAACTTGATTAAAACTTCATGGGTAAAATCACTTACTTTAAAAAAGGAAGCAATTTTTCCTGAAATAAGTAAAAGATATAAATAGCCCGGTCCATAAACTAAATGAGTTTGGTATATTCCCTTAAATCCTCTATCAGCCAAATAATGACTCCAATAATTATATCCACCCATATCTACCCGATGACTGGGAAATAAAGTAAATAAAAATCTAACAATTATTAAGAGAAAAATTACAATTACCGGAGAAATCCCTTTTAAATTTTTAAAATTTTTAAGCATCACTAAAGTCCTTTTTACCCCTTTCCCATATATTTTATATCAATTCCCCTACTAATCAATAGTTTAACCAAATGGCTAAAAGAAATAAAAGAGAGCATCAAAATATAGGGATAAGCCGGATAAATATAACGCGGCTTTACTTCCCAAAAAAGATAAAAGAGAATAAACATTAATAAAATCAATATTAAAAGCATTTCTTCTTTTATTAAATTCCATTTTCTCCCCAAAATAATATAATTAACAAACAAAAAAATTAGCAAAAGCGAAACAAAGTTTTCGAAATACATTACCATTTTTATCGGTTCTCGATTTTCTATTTTCTGGTCAAAAAAACGGCTTAAGGCAGTCTCCTTCGTATATCCGCCAGGACTACTATGACTCATTCCCAAATAAACACTCTGATAAGTTCCCTCTGTCCAAAGCCAAACAAGTTTTTTAAAATAAATATTTGCTAGTTCCAAAAAACCATATTCTTTAATTTTGCGCTTTATACTTTCATAATAAAGGTTATTTGCCCTTTGTTTATTCCAGGAGGCATCTGTGGCATACATCCAATAGCTTTCTCCTTGATCCCAATAGCCAAAATATTTTCTATTCAAACCTATATGAATCCACTTTAAAACCGGAACAGAATTTTCCCCAAGTCTTTCGCTAATCTTCCCTGAAGAATATAGATACCAGTTAATCAAATGCAGGGGAGCTGTAAGCCCAATGATTCCCAAAACAATAAATAGCGCCAGCGTTTTCCAATTAATTTTAGCTAATAAAAGGTAAAAAAAGGCGGAAATAATAAAAATAAACCCTATGCTTCTAATAAAATTTCCAAAAGAAAATAAAAAAACGGCAAAAACTAATAATTTCAGGCTTTTTTGTTTATTGAATTTGACACAAAAATAAATCCCCAATAAAAATAGCATGGTGGATAAGACTTCATTGTATACAAGATTTATCATAAATACTGGAGGGATAAACAGGAGAGTATAAATCAAAAACTGATTTTTATGCCTTATATTTGCAGAATTTATTAAGACAAAAAGCTTGTTTATCAAAAAAAATGTAATCAGAGAATAAAAAATATTAAGTACCCGCGGAAAATAAAGGTTTGTCGATACTAAGATATTAATAAGTGTATAGTATAAAGTAACACCAAGATTATGAGGATAGGCATATAAATAACCACCTCGATTAAACTCAGAAAAATCTCCCGCTATTATTTTTTGAACAATTCTATATATCACCTCCCAGTCAGCAGTAAGCTTTATTCGGAAAAAATAAACAACCAAAATTTGAAAAAAAATAACCGTAGAGTACAATAACCACCCCTTTCTAAAAATAAGGCTTGATGAATGCTTTTCTATAATCATCCAAAGAAGAAAATAAATAAGTAGGCCGATACTGATACCAGAAATTAAAAATAGAGGATGTTGTCTAATTAACATCGGTACATCCCCATATTTAACCATGCAAAATTCAGCTTTATAAAAAAATCCCCCAAAAATAATAAACATCAAAAAAATATTAAATATAAAAAGAAAAAAATTTTTTAGTAGATCTCGAAATTTCTCCATTGTCACATGCTCTTAGTATTAATTAGTTACATGGAAACTCTAAGTTAATGTTCTTAATGTTTAATATCTTTAAAGTCACCTTATCGTTCCTAATGTCAGGAAAAAGCCAATAGCAATCGCTTATTTTTTCATTAATAAGAGAGTTTGTTCTTTTTTTAATGATAAAAAAGTACTGAAAGTTATAGGTAATACCATCGTTACCTGCTAAATGCCGGTTAAGGGCATAAAGTGACTCTCCCAAAACCTCCTCTTTCCCCCAAATTTTCTTAGCTAAAGGATCCGGAGAAAAAAACAAACTAATTGAAAGAGTAACGAATAAAAATATAATTAAAAGATTCTTAACACTAGAGAACTTATTCCCAACAACCTTTACTGCAAAAGAAGTAAACATTAAGAAAAACGGCATAATAGGTAAGGCGTATCGAGGAATAGTATAAGTCTGAAAAGTCAAAACAGTAAGAAAATAACTGACAAAAAATAAAAAAATTATTAAAGAAGTTTTCATTTTGGGACTTCCCTCTTTTAAACCCTTAATTATCTTTATCTTTAACAGATCAACTCTTTGAGATAAAATAATAATTAATCCCGCTATTCCAAATACACAATAAACCCAATTAAAATTTAAAAAGAAAAACTGTTGCCAATGTTGATATGCGTATTTATTTAAAAAATTAAAAGTTAAAAGATTATATAAAATTGTGTAAAGACTTCCCTTTTCCGCTGTTTCGCTAAAAATCCAATCACTCCACATTTTTTTCCCACTCAATCTTAAAATCAAAAACCAAAGCAAAGCCACTATCAGAGGAAAAATAATAAAAAATAACTTTTTTAAAGATTGAGGAGGGTTACTTTTAAAAATTTCTCTCCAACGGTAGGGCATTTCGACTAAAAAAATAATAAATGGAAACAGCAAACCAGTCTCCTTAGTAAGAAAACCTGCAGAGGCAGTTAAGGAATATAAAAAATACTTTTCTTTCAAATAGAAATACAAAGAAACAATAATTAAAATAGTTAAAATATAATCTGCTAAACTAAAAATTCCTGTTGATAAAAAAAGTGGATAAAAAGCTATTAAGGGCGTGGCTATTTTCGCCGTCTCAACGCCTAAAAAATCCTTAGTAAAATTAAAAATAAAAATTATCCCAATGATTCCTAAAATAAATCCTAAAATGTTATAAGAAAAAACATTAACTCCAAAGATTTTAAAGAATAAACTAACCAAAAAAAATTTAAATGGAGGATGAACGGTTCTATCGTTCTCAAAGTATTCTTTTAATCCCCCGGTATAAAATCGCCAACTGCGGACAAAGTCAATATTTCCATCTAAATATGGAATAGAATTAATATAAGGAAGGTAGAGCAAAGAAAATAAAGTTAAAATCAAAATCAAAAAAGCTTTTTGTTTTTTAATGGTCATAAATACCTTCTGCAAGCACTTTCGGTCTCAAAAATATAAAAATTTTCCTTTAGGTCAATATAAACTGGCTCAAATTCTTCTTTAAAAAACCAGCTTTCAATCTTTGGCAAATTCGGGTCGTTTAAGACACTTTCTACAGTAAAGTAATCTATCTTATTTTCTTTTAAAAGTCGGCAAATTTCTTGGGGATTTCTGTTTTCATAAATATTTCTCATTATTCTTGTTCTCTTATCAGAATCTAATCCACCTGCCCAGGGAAAGTATGGCCAACCTAAAAAAATCAACCTTCCTGCTAGCGAAGCGGGGTGATAAAGATAGCTTGAGTTTAAAAAGGTAGATTTTGGGGGGGTGTTATTTTTAATCCAATCCACCCTTGGGTCTTTTGGAGCATCAGGAATTACCACATAAGAATCATTTTTAATTGGAAAAAAATCCACAATTCCTGAAAAAACTAAAAAGAAAATAAAAATAGTGGCTAAAATCTTCCCCAAAACATTTTTTCGCCAAATCAAAAAAATTAAATAGGCGGAAAACATGTTGCCAACTATAATAAAAAGATTCAAGAATTTGTGATTAGCTGCCATTTCTCGAGAGAATTGAAAAAGATTAGGGATGAAGAATAAAGGAATAAAAGCTAAAAAAACTTTTTTAGCCAACTTTTTGCTTTTCCAAAAACCAAGAGGAATGAAAAACAAACTTAAACCTAAATTATAAAACCAATAATGAAGAAAGTTCTTAATATTTAGTCTGCCGGCGATTAAATATCCTGGATTAAACCTAAAATTTCCTTGCCCCCCAACTTTTATTAAGAAAACCTGAGGAAAACCAATCAAAAAGGCAATTGATAACGTCACAAATAAAGGCCTTCTTTGGCGAGAAAAAATTAGGAAAAACACGCTAAAAATAACCATTAACATTCCATAACCGACACTATGGATAATAGGAAAAATACCTATAATAAAACCAGCAAGGAGCGCTCTTTTTAGAGTAAATTGTTGACCCTTAATCTCACTTTTTAAAAACAGAAAACACAAAAACAAAATCAAAAAGTAAGCAAGAGCAAGATGTCTTTGATTAGTATAGATGTTTAAACTCCAAAAAGCACTAACAATTTTCCCATCATATGGACCAAATGAGGGAAAGCTCCTGTTGTTAATAATTTCAGAAAGCGTATTTAAAGAGAAAGGATGTTGGCGAAAGAACTCCAAAAAGGATAAGGAACTATTAAAAAGAAAAAAATAAACACCTAAAAACGCAACGAAACGACTTTTGAAAATTAATTTGGCAAGAAAATAAATCACCAAAACCAAACCAAAAAAACTTAAAAAACTAGGTAAATTTAAGGCAAAATCTAAAGGCAAACCTAATCTTTCTAATATTCCTACAATCAAATAAAAAAGGAAGTGATAATGAATTGGTTCTCCGGCAAAAAGAGGATCTTGAGGAGGCCAGTTTCCTCCCCAAGAAAAAGAGCGGATTAGAGGAATATTAGCCGCAAAATCACTCCAAACTTTGGCGGCAATTAACATCTGGCCGTCTTTATAACCAAATGTGTGCCACATCAACCACCAAGAAAAACAGAAAGCAAAAACTACCAAAATTGCTTCCGGCCAATTTTTCTTAATTATTTTCAATAATTTCTTGAGCGATTTTTTCAGCTTGGTCAATGGCATAATTCACCCCCCTGTCCCAAGGATAAATTGTTTGCATATTCGCTAAGAAAATATTTTTCGGTAAAGACTTTTTAATTTTTAAAAGCAATTTAGAATAGGTAACCGGAACAATCGGTTGAGCATGTTGGCTAACGCTCAATTTAAAATTTAAAATTGAAAATTGAAAATTGAAAATTGGGTTTATTTTAAGCAAATATGGCCGAAATTCTTCAAAAATTTTTTTGGCGGTCATTTGGAAATAGCGATGGTTTTGGGGATAGTAGCCACCAACATATAAAATATGCTGGCCCCCGTAATATTTTGGATCAACAAAATTGGTGTGCTCCACCACGGCAACGAAAGGAAAACCCGGCTCGTTAATATTCAACCAATAAGTCCCATCAGTCAAAAATTGTTGTTTTAAAACTAAAATTAAACTTATTGCCCCAAGCATTGGTGGAAATTTTTTGGGAAAAAACTTTTCTGCGGGTGTAGTAATAATTATTTTGTCAAAATCTTTTAATTCTTTTAAGTTTTCAATCTCGTGGCTTAAAAATATTTCTCCTCCATTTTCTTTTATCTTCTTTGCCAGCGCCTCTGTTAGAACCTGAAAACCTCCTTTTAAATATCCCAATTTAGTACTTCTTTTTTTTATTCTTGCCCAAAACCAGGCAGCAGAGATTTTTTTTGCCCAAAAACCAAATTTTCCTTCCAAAAGCGGTTGCCAAAGAATTTGAAAAGCTTGCTGTCCGTAAGCAGAAGAAAGCCAATCCCAAGCAGAAACTTTTTCCAGCGATTGCCAATTATTATTGGCTTTAAGA
>Ga0123519_10015289_pt1 | contig 10790 bp, 9 predicted proteins | sample YelNatPaOPRAMG02_FD_87396 | JGI IMG/M metagenome (GOLD analysis project Ga0123519, IMG submission 87396) | Hot spring microbial communities from Yellowstone National Park - Yellowstone National Park OP-RAMG-02 (version 2) | ecosystem: Environmental > Aquatic > Thermal springs > Hot (42-90C) ...
AACCTATTACAAATATCCTGAACCAATAAGGAAGGTGATAAGATCAACGAATATGATAGAAAGATTAAACAAAGAGATTAGAAGAAGAATAAAGATAATAGATTCATTGCCAGGCGAAGAATCGGCAAGAAAAATTATATACTTAAGAATCATTGAAGAAAATGATAAATTCAGTGGAAGGACCATCCTTGGATTCAATGTATGTAAGGATGATATAATGAGGACCTTTGATATGATGTATCTTTGACTTTTACAAGTAAGTATAAACATTATACCTGAGGCAATAATTTCACAATGTTCTTTAAAATATTTTTAATTTGCTCATTTATAAAATATTAGAATAAAAATACATATATAAATCAGACATTTGTCAAATTATTGCTTCATAATATTTAAATATTGGAAACCTATAAATTTTCATATGAATTTAATAGAAGTAAAATTTAAAATTTATCACACAAATTGCTGGACAACAATTCTTCCTGAAATATTTGGTGATGATTACAAGGTATTCCCTTTTTCAAGAGTAATTACACAAAAAGGTACGGAAACATTTATTTTGGCCAAAGGAAAGTATTCCAAATTAAAAAATTTACTTTATTTGGATAGATATTCTCAATTTAAACCTAAAATTATAGGATCTTTTAAAGAAAAAGATATATTATTTATTTCATTAAAATTTAATTATCATAATAGTATTATTAAAAATATTTTACATTTGGAAAATTTCTTTCCATATAAAATTTTTTATGAAAATGAATATGAGTTATTAAATTTTATAATTCCTGAAAGAAAAGCAAATTATTATGTTGACACAATTAAATCTCAGCTGGAATATGTTTCTCAAATAAACTCAATTAATTTATTTACCAATTTAGATATAATAAAAGAAAATATAAGAAAGAACTTGAATTTAATTTTATCACCCTCTTCATTAGAAATTTTAGAACAATTATTGGATATGGGTTATTTTGATTTCCCTAGAAAAATTTCAATAGAAGAGGCAGCTAATAAAATAGGGGTATCTAAAGGTTATATTTCCAAAGTATCAAGAGAAATTTTTAAAGAAATCAAAAATTGAGTGAAGAATAAGATAATAAAATAATAAAAATTCTAAGATAAAATTTTATAATTTCTCTAGAATTGTTGAAAAGCCCTGGCCACCTCCAACACATAAAGTAGCAACACCGTACTTTCCTCCCTTTTCCCTCAAAATTCTTGATAATGTACCCACAATCCTAGCACCCGTTGCCCCTAGAGGATGACCAATTGCTATTGCCCCTCCATGGATATTCACTTTTTCAATCTCTATACCCAATTTCTTAACAGCATTTAATACTACAACAGCAAAGGCTTCATTTATTTCCCAATAATCTATATCTTGTATGGTTAGATTTGCATTTTTAAGAGCCTTTTTAGTAGCGGGGACAGGTCCTTCACCCATAATACTTGGGTCAACACCTGCCCAACCAAATGAGACAATCCTAGCCATTGGTTTTAGGCCATATTTATCCATCGTCTTTTCATTCATAAGCACTGTCATTGCTGCGCCTGCATTCAAGGGAGAAGAATTCCCTGCCGTAATAACCCCATTTGGCTTAAAGGCTGGAGGTAATTTTGCAATTTGTTCAAGATTTGTATCTGGTCTTATACTTTGATCCTTATTAACAACTATCTTCTTCCCCTGATACTCAACCTCTATTGGAAGTATTTCCCCTTTAAACCAATCATTTTTCAATGCTTCAGTGGCAAGACGATGGCTTCTTAAAGAAAATTCATCCATTTCTAATTTATTTATTCCTGTTATCTCAGCCAATTTTTCTGCAGTTAAACCCATATTATATGATATTTCCATGTTATATTTTTTGTACTTGTCCTCCTTTAATAATTTATCATTATAGATAATGTGTGGTGTAAAACCTCTCCTCACATGTGTCATATGTTCCATACCACCAGCAAAAACAATATCAGAATTTCCTGTCATAATTTCCCATGAGCCTATTGCTATTGCACTCATTGATGATGAACAAGCCCTGTCAATTGCCATTGAAGGAACCTCAAATGGCAACTCTGCAAGAAATACAGGATGCCTTCCCCCGTATGTCCAATTTTCTCCTGCCTGTGCTGCACATCCAGTTATAACATCATCAATTTCATTTGGTTCTATATTGTTCCTTTTCACTAGCTCTTTAATCAGCAATGCCTCTGCCTCATCCATTCTTATAGAATTGAATATATCTTTTTCTGGCTCTGTTGGTTTAGACTTGGAAAATGCCGTCCTTATATAATCCACTAAATACACATCCTCTAAATTTCTTTTCATTTTAATAACCTCCTTTAAATGATTTTATTTTAAATTTAAAATACATATTTCTAATCACCTAAATATATTGATGAGGGATCTAGTTTATGCAGTATTTCAATTTCATCCGAAGTGGGATTTTTTATTATTTCTAAATTATCCTTAAATTTAATATCTATTTTATCAGATAAATTTTTAATTTCATCCACATTAACATCCTCAAAAATAGATCCTATCGTGGCTCTTCCTCCTTTTTCTATTTCAATGATGCATTTATCAGTTATTATTTTTTCTCCTATTTCATCTCTGTCTTTTACATTATTTTCAGGTCTAGCACTTGTTATAAAATCAATGTATTTTTTTATTTTTAATTCAGAGAACTCAGTTAAAACAATGACTTTTTTTGAATAGTACATTATTTCACAAGCACCACCACTACCTGGCAATCTTACCTTTGGACTATTATATTCACCTATTACTGTTGTGTTTAACCTTCCTTTTACATCTACTTGTGCAGTTCCTAAAAAGCCAATGCTAATTTTTCCTCCATTTATAATAAAAGAAAAAAGCTCCATAAAAGAAAAGATAGAATAAACATCATTCACAAGTGTCGGGTCACCAATTGACAATGGCTGTCTAGTGGGATTACAATCTATTGAACCGGATTCATATATCAATATTAAATTTGGGGCGTAAAGTCTCTTTGCCAAATTCGCCGCTAGATTTGGTAATCCTATCCCCACCAGAACTACATCAAAATTTTTTAATTCTCTAGCTGCTATTACTGCCATTAATTCTTTTTTATTAAATGGCATTAACTCACCTCCCCATAATTAATTTCTCCACTACCCTTATACTTCATTTTCAATTTCGCAATTTTATCCTGACCTAATTTTTTAATATACTCTAGTCTGTTTTCTATTGAGAATATCCATTCATCCAGGTATTTTTCTGTTTCAGATATATCACGAGATATTTTATCCCACGAAACATAAAATTCATTATCCCTATCATAAAATCCCTGGGCATAGGAGGGATGGGCTGCCCAAGGCTCATGTACTACGGCTGAGACAATAAAATGAGGAATGATTGTCCTGTTTGGGTCTCTTTTTATTACATCCTCGTTTACAATTTCCTCAGCGGAAATAATCACTTTCTTAGATGCAAATGCCACTTCTTTCTGTTCTCCAATAAGTCCCCATATCTGTGAATTACCCATTTTATCTGCCCTTTGTACATGAATAATTGCAACATCAAACCTTAAAGGTTTAACTACTGTAATTTCTTCATCATTGAATGGATTTTTTATTAAAGCATAATTTTTATTGTATTTAGGAAGGTCAGTATTTTTAACAGATACCGAAGGATAAAAGGGTAGGTTAGCTGCACCCGCAAATATTGCACCAATAAAACTTCCATGCGTATATTCTTCAATTTCAACCTTTTTAGGTATGCCTTTTTCTACAGATCTTCTTATGCAATGAAGTGAGCCCACCCCTGGATTCCCAAGATATGAAAAAATAATTTTTTTAGCAACCCTTGCTGCTACCATTTGATCATAAACTACATCAGGTGTTAATCTTGCCAGAATAAGATCTCTTTTCTTTTGCCTTATAATTTCATGAGCTGCTGAAAAATTTATTAAGTGTGTAAATCCTGAAATATAAACTGATTCTCCATCAGAAACATATTTGTTAATTGCCTCCTTCATTGACATAATTTTTCCTTCCATAAAAATCACCTATTAATATCTTGATTTTTTATTATCTCTAACATATGATTCAATAACAACCCTAAACAAGTTTAATGTTTCCTCTATATCCTCTTTTTTATGGGCTATTGACAACGAATATCTACTTCCTGGAATAACGTATAATCCATATTTTAAAAGATTTAAATCAATCTTTTTTCTTTCTATTAAATTTTCTATTGAAAAATCTCTATAGGTTAATATTTCCTTGTTTCCTAAGGTAAAATTAACTATTCCACCCTCACCGTAAATTCTATGTTCAATATTATACTCACTTAATAGGTTCGATATTTTATTTTTTAACTCAGTTGAAATTGATTGCAAATAATTGAAATTCCCATTTGATAATAATTCTTTAATTGTTGCCAATCCCAAAGACATGGTCAAAGGGTTCCCATTAAAGGTCCCGGAATGGAAGACATGTTTTTCTTTTTTCCTTGGATCTAAAAGATTCATAATATCTTCCTTCCCAATTACAGCACCTGCGGGAGCACCACCTCCAATTATTTTCCCTAGGCATATAATATCTGGAACAATGTTATAATATTCTACTGCTCCACCAATTCTAATTCTAAACCCAGTTTTTACTTCATCAAAGATTAAAACTATATTATTTTCCAATGTATATTTTCTTAAAAATGATATAAACTCTCTTTTAGCAGGTATATATCCATCTTCAAAGGGTTCAAGTATAATAGCAGCAAGATCTTTATTTTCATCAAGAATCTCCTTTGTCTTTTCAATATTATTGAAAGGAAGTATTACTATATCATCCAAAATTTTGCCTTTAATTTCAAAACTGTCTGGCTCTTTATTTATATTACCCTTTTTTGATGAGTTAAGATTGGGTCTGTGATTGGATAATAAAAATGGATTTGCACCATGATAATGACCATCAAATTTTCCTACTTTTTCCTTCTCTGTATATGCCTTAGCTAGCCTAATTGCCAATAAAGTAGCCTCTTGACCAGAGTTTGTTAAACGAATGAGGCCATCTTTCATATAAATTGAAAGTAGGAGCTCAGCAAATTCTACTTCTAACGGAGATGGATTGCCAAATAAAATAGTTCCTGTATTATTTAGCGTATCTAAAATCGCTCTTTTTACCACTGGGTGACCATGACCGAGGATTAATGCACCATAAGATAAATTATAATCTATATATTTATTATTATCAATATCCCAAATATATGGACCATTTGCCTTTGAGAAAAACAATGGATATGGATCTCTGAACTTTATATCTCCATTAACACCTCCGGCTAGGAATTTTGTTGATTTTATATATAAATTTTCTGAGTTTTTTGTATTTGTTATCATACGTTATCATTGAATATTTTTTCATATATTAATATTTAAGTAAAATATTTTACAAAAAACTTTAAATATTACAAAATGATTAATTAATAAGGTGAACAAAATGAAAAAGAGTCTTTTTTATACAATAATTGCAGTGGTTATCGTGGTTGTAGTTGTTGCAGCAGCCTTTGCAATAATTTATACCCAACCTTCAAAAACAAGTACTCAAACTCCCCAACAAATAACAATATATACCGGTGGTACGGGTGGTACATATTTCCCTATTGGATCTGCATATGCCCAAGTATTAAGTCAAAATGGAATACCTGCAGTTGCAGTAACTAGTGGGGCAAGCATTACAAATATATTGGCAATTAAAAGCGGAAATGGACAAGCAGCGCTTGTTCAAAATGACATAGCTTACTATGCATATAATGGACTATATATGTTTCAAGGCAATATCACTAAAAACTTAAGGGGAATAGCAGCATTATATTCAGAAACAGCACAATTTGTTGTCTTAAATAGTAGCAATATTCATAGTTTGCAGGACTTAAAAGGAAAAAAAGTAGCTATAGGAGCTGCAGGTAGTGGGAATGCCGTAGATGCTCAGGTGATATTACAAGCAGCAGGGGTATGGAATTCTATCACTCCAGTTTATATGGACTATAGTAAAAGTGCTGATAGTCTTTCCTTAGGAGAGATTGATTGCGGAGTTGTTATTGCAGGTGCACCAACTTCTGCAATAACTCAAATATCGGTTCAAACACCTGTGAGATTGCTTCCGATCACCAACGATACATATCATACCTTAATAAGTCAAGGTTATACATTTTTTGTCCAGCAAGTAGTACCTAAGGGAACATATAATGGTATGAGCAATGATACATTGACTGTGGCAGTGAGGGCAATATTGGTAGTAAGTACCAGTGTCCCAGATAGTGTTGTTTACAATATGACAAAATTGCTCTTTAATCACCTCGATGCTCTAGTAGCTGCTTCTGTAAGGGCAAAGGATATAAGTTTAAATACGGCTTTTGAAGGGATGAGTATACCTTTAGCACCGGGAGCAATAAAATATTACAAGGAAATGGGACTTTCAGTACCTAACAATTTGATACCTTCCTGATTAAATATGAAAATTTTAAAATTTTTATTAATTTTTTTTATAATAATTTTGATAGTATTAATTATTCCATTGAATGTATTAATAATTAGTGATGGTTCTCACAATTACATTGAGTTTATTGGTGAAAAAGAAATGGAAATTACTTATAATCATAGTGTTGAAAAAAGTAACGTAATTGAAATTTATAAAGTCAACGAAAGCGGTATTTATTTAATTAAAATGGAATGGAAAGACTTTGGGGCGGGTTTGCCTCAAGACTATCAGTATATAAACAATGGATATTATGTGAAGGTAGTAAATATATATATCGGAAAAAATATTACATATTGGTTTATTAAAGATAATCAAGCCAAAATAATTGTGGATGGAAAGCTTCTTTTGAATGTAAATAATAATTCATTGATAAAAATTAAGGTGGAAAAATGGCCTATCATTTTAATCTTAATGGAGACGATCTAGTATGGAAAAGATTATAGAAGAACAACAAAAGGAGGTAAAAAAAGAGGAAATAGAGATAGAAAAGGTAAGAAAGCTCCCATTATGGCTGGAGATTGTAATAAGTATATTTGCATCTTTAATAGCTATTTATGAAATTCTATATATATTCAATTTTAATTTCATTTTATATGATTTATTTTCAAAATTAAATATTTATATTGCTCCATTAAAAATCACTTTCCAAATTACTCAAGGAGAGGCATTTATTCTTGGAATAATTCTCTTTATTGCATTCATATTATATCCAATAAGAAAAAAGGATAAATATTTTAAAAAAATTCCATGGTATGATTTTTTATTGGCAATTATAGGTATCTCCTCGTTGCTATATCTCTTTTTTATCTATCCAAGATATGCTGAATTTAGTATCTTATATCTACCAGATATAATTATTGGTCTCATAGCCATAATATTAGTTCTTGAGGGTACTAGAAGGGTTTTGGGATGGGTTTTGCCAGTTGTAGTTTTATTCTTTATATTATATGGAATATATAATATAGGATTCAATTTACCTAGATTTGTTCAACAATTATCCTTTGATGAAGGTATATTTGGTACTCCTTTTTTCGTAATGACAATATATGTATTTGCTTTTGTATTATTTGGCGAATTTTTGCTTAACATTGGAATAAGTGATTATATAACGTTAGGAATGATGGCAATTTTTGGAAAGAGGCCTGGGGGTCCAGCAAAGGCAGCAGTTGTAGCAAGTGGTTTAATGGGAACAGTAAGTGGATCAAGCGTTGCAAATGTTCTTACAGTCGGTACATTCACAATTCCTTTAATGAAAAGGGCTGGTTATCCAAAAGAGGTTGCAGGTGCGATAGAGCCCGCAGCATCAACAGGTGGTCAGCTAATGCCGCCTGTTATGGGTGCTGCAGCCTTTATCATGGCGGAATATCTTGGAATCCCATATAATAAAATTATAATAGCTGCGATAATACCTGCATTATTGTATTATTCCTCAGTTTATTTATTTATAGATGCAGAAACACGTAGATTAGGGCTAATGGGCACAAAGGAAAGATTGATGTCATTAAGTTATTTTTTGAGAAAATTCTACATTTTTCTTCCATTGTTTGTTATTATTATCACCTTGGTAATGGGTGTACCTCCCCAAATATGTGCAATATCATCACTAGGAATGGCTGTATGGGTGGGATGGATATCAAAGGATAACATAAAGGGCAACGAATTCCTATTTGTATCAATTGTTTTGATTTATTTCATTTTAATTTTTATTAATGGTTGGATATCAATAATAATATTATCATTGCTTATATTATTATTAATATCCCTTGCCATAATTAAAAAATTTGTTGAATTTAATGAGAAGTTTTACATAACAATATTATTTTTAATTTTTACAATTTTTTTAATTTATATTAACACTGATACTAGATGGATATTATTTTTGAGCGGTATATTCGGATTAATATTTTCATTATTAGTTGGAATTTTTTCAAAAAGTAAGGATGGAAAAAATATGTTCTCTGCAACATACAGATCAATAATTAATTCAGGAAAAACTGCAACTCCAATTATGCTTGCAGGAGCGAGTGCAGGCTTAATTCAAGGAGTTTTGACAATGACTGGCCTAATAACAAAGATAGGTTATAGTCTTGTTGATGTTACTGGAGGTATTGTTATTCTTATTTTAATAATGGCAATGGCATTCTCTTTAGTTCTTGGTATGGGCGTACCTACAACCGCCAATTATATAATAACATCTCTTGTGATAGCGCCTGCAATTTATTATGCTACAATCAATTTACCGCCATATAATTATATGGTTCCAGGCTATTCTGCATTAATAGGTCTTTTGGCTGCGAACTTTTTCGTATTTTACTTTGGTATTTTGGCAGATTTAACACCTCCTGTAGCATTAGCCTCTTATGCTGGTGCTACCATTGCACAAAGTGATTTTTGGAAAACAGGATTAAATGCAATAAAATATGCCATAGGTGGTTTTATAGCTCCATACATATTTTTCTATCATCCAGAAATGCTATTGATTACTGTAGGTCATTGGAATTTATTTATTGCTTTAAATGTAATCTTTGAATTTGTAGCTTCAATAATTATTATATATATTCTTACAATAGGACTTGTTGGATTTTATAAAAAGAAATTAAATAATGTATATAGGGCAGTACTTGTTAGTATTGGAGTGGCAGGTATAACATTGAATATAATAACTGTTATCTTGGCAATCGCTGCTATCATTGCATTGAGGATATTAGTTAAAAAATAAATATAATTAAGAATATGGCAGCATAAATAGGCAAACCTATTGGTAATGCTATTTTTGCCCATTTTCTAAAATTTATTTTGTGTGTGTATGCAATTACAATATTAGGCACATTTCCTGGAATTAAAAATCCACCTGATATAAGCAATGAAATTATAAAAGATTTTATTTGAACTGTGCTCATATTTGGAGAAATAATTGCAGCAGTTAGTGTGGCATTATCCAAAAATGCAGAGACAGATCCAAATAAATACATTAACTGTGGGCTTAAATATATAATATATTTATTAACTATTAAATTAAATGAATTTCCTAATAATGTTAGTGCAAAAACAAATATATATATTTTTATAGCTCTTTCTATTGCAAATTTGTATTCATGTTTTTCATTTGAATTTGAAAAATCAAAATTTTCATATTTATCTTTTAAATTATTTTTTTCAAATTTTTTCCATATATAAAAGGCAAAGATAGAAAGAAACAATATTATTGGAATAACATAATCATATAGTAAAAAAAATGCAAAAAAGAAATTGGCATAATATGGTTCCCCTGAAAGTTTTATTATAAGAATTGTAGTTAAAGGTTCGCCAATTGGTAATAGGCTAGCACCAAGCCCTATAGAATAAGCTGAAATAATAAGTAAAATATTTTTAATTTTCGAAGGTATTTTTATTATAGATGCCATCTCTGCTATAATTACTGACGCAAGAATTGCAGAAATAATACTACTACCAATACCCAAAATAAAAACAAGCATCGCAAATAATATTGATCCGTGAATTTTTTTAGTTATTGATTCCATTATATTTTCCAAATTATACCTATATTTTTCAAAAATTAAACCAGCTATTAAAACAACCTCAAAAATGCCTATGGGAACATTATGAATAATAAGAGGCGAAAGAAAGGCCTCTTTAATTAAATTATAAGAAATTGCACCTGATACTAAGGCAGCTAAGAAACCTATTATAAGAAAAAATATTTCAAGATTTTTTTCAATCCTTCTTGAAATTAATGGACCAAGTAAAACAATGATTAAAATTAAAAATAATAAATAAATAACTATATTATTTATCATTAATTGCTTTATATGTTTTCTTTATAAAAATTTTTCTTCATTTTACGGTATCTCCGAATGATTAAAATTTAAGTTTTTGAATATATAATTAATATGGTAATTTGATGATTGTTAATTAAAATTTCCCCATTTTTACTTAAGAATTTAATTATGAAATTTTTGTTATGCAACACTCATAAAATAAATAAAAAAATATAATAAATCATTTTTTAAAAAGGATTTCTACTAGGCTCAGGGAAGGAAAAATTAAAATGTTCGTTAATGCATGAATATATAATGAAAGCAGCCTTCTTCTATGGTGCTGGAGATATAAGGATAGAGGATACGGATGTTCCCGTACCTGGGGATAATGAGGTCCTAATCAGGGTTTCTTACTGTGGCATATGTGGATCAGACCTAACTGCATATAAAACTGGAAATTATGTCCCTGGGATAATAATAGGTCATGAGTTCTCAGGTATAATAGAATCAAAAGGAAAA
>Ga0123519_10015291_pt1 | contig 10790 bp, 9 predicted proteins | sample YelNatPaOPRAMG02_FD_87396 | JGI IMG/M metagenome (GOLD analysis project Ga0123519, IMG submission 87396) | Hot spring microbial communities from Yellowstone National Park - Yellowstone National Park OP-RAMG-02 (version 2) | ecosystem: Environmental > Aquatic > Thermal springs > Hot (42-90C) ...
TTTAAAATAATTTCCAATTAAATCTCCTAACAGCAATCTCTTTTCACAGTATCCTAAAAATTTAAGTTTAAATTTTCCAAAATCAAAATCCTTATCTAAACCATTTCTCTTTTTTATCGTTATGTATTGTTCTGTAACTGCTCTCCTATCTTTACTTCCGCTAAAACCAACATCAGAGTTTTTTAGTTTTAACTCTTCTCTTATCTTGTTAATTGCTTCATTTGTTGAGCAATTTTTCTTTTTTAAGAGATATAGAATGTGAGCACCATCTTCAAATACCCTTACATCACTTATTTCCCTTACAAAAAAGTCCTCTGCATTTTTTTTTATCAAAGCCATTTTTGAATTTTGTTTTTTAATTTTTTTATAATTTTTAATTAAGCATCTTTTGTGCTTTTCTTTATTATTTTTGCACCACTCCAAATTGTCTTATTCAGATTTAATCATTTTTAAATTTTTGGTGTTCAAATGAAAAACAAAAAGTTTTAAAATAGAGTTAAAATATCATTCTAAAATTAAAAACCCAATTTTGCGGGGGTAGCAAAGCCTGGTCAAATGCGCAGGACTTAAGATCCTGTCCCTTAGTGGGTTCCTGGGTTCAAATCCCAGCCCCCGCACTTGATTTTTGAATTTTTTGCCTCTGTAGCTCAGTGGTAGAGCACCACCTTGGTAAGGTGGGGGTCGCGGGTTCAATCCCCGCCAGAGGCTTTTTTTGTTTTAAACATTAATCGAAATCTTTAAATAAGCATTTAATTTTTCCTTTAACAAAATTTAGTTAATAGTTATTCACATTTTAAGGGCCCGTGGTTTAGTGGCTATAACGTCACCTTGACGATAAAACATTATGATAAAAATTGTTTTTATCAAAATGGTGAAAGTCCCCGGTTCGAATCCGGGCGGGCCCATTTAATTAAAAAGGTATAAATAAAAACGCATAAAAAAGAGGTGGTTTTTATCAAAAAGATTAATCTCTTCTTTCTGTTGTTTACAGTAGTTGTATTCATAATCTTTTTTGTAATGTTATTTCCATATGCAAAAACAATAATTGCTTCTGCAACAATTGCATACATATTTTATCCTCTTTATAAAAAGCTCCTAAAATCAATAAGAAACAGGAGTTTAGCATCCTTATTGATGATAGTAATAGTTTTCATGTTTATAATAATTCCATTATTCTTGATTTTTGCAAATCTAATCTCAGAAGGCAAAAGAGTTTATAGTGATTTTAAATCACAAATTATTGAAGCTAAAACTCTCAATTTTATAGAAAAATTAAACCTTAGGGAAAGATTTTCTTTTATAAATCTTGACAGAATTATTGAACAAATTAGTTCTAATTTTGAAAAGGTTTTGTTTTCATTAACCTCAAAGGTAATAACAATAATTCCAAACCTTCTTCTTCACTTGTTCATAGGGCTGTTCTCCCTCTTTTTCTTTTTCAAAGATGGAGAAGCAATGATTCTGAAGTTCAAAGAGATGATTGGACTGCCAAAGCATCACCATGATTTTTTGAGCAAGGAAGTTTCTGATATGGTTTACTCAACAATATACGGAAACATAATAGTTGCTTTAATACAAGCAATAGCAGCACTAATCGGTTATTTTATCTTTGGGATAAAAACACCAATCCTGTTTGGAGTTTTAACATTCTTTGTTTCAATCCTGCCATATGTTGGAGCACCACTTGTCTGGTTTCCAATAAGTTTTTTAATGATTGTTGAAGGGCTATTGTTTGATTCTCCAAAATTTTACAATGGAATTGGTCTTATGCTTTGGGGTTTTTTCATCGTAAGCACCATAGATAATATAACAAAACCAAAGATTATTGGGGACAAGGCAAAACTTCATCCACTCTTAGTACTCTTAGGAATACTTGGCGGAATCAGAGTTTTTGGGTTTATAGGAATTATAATAGGTCCTGTTATTTGTGCTTTAACTTCAGCTATAATAGAACTACAACTAAAACACGATTTTCAATTATGGTTAAAGGAATAAAAGATTTATGGGGTGAATAAATGCTTCTAAAAACAAGGTGTTTGAACATAAGAACTGGAGGCCCATTAGTTTGCATACTCAATGATAAGGATGCTGAGGCAATGAACATTTATAATGGGGATAGGGTTATTCTAAGGCACAGAAACAAAGAGGCAGTAGCAATCGTTGATGTTAGTTCTGAGATAATAAAGAGAGGAGTTGTTGGTTTGTTTTATGAAACATTCAAAAAATTAGGATTAAAGAACAATCAGAAAATCTTCATTTTGATAGCACAAAAACCAGAGTCAATAAATTATATAAAAGAAAAAATGGATGGGAAGGAGTTGGGTTTTGAGAAGATTAAGAGCATCATTAGAGATGTAACAGATAATAAGCTCTCAGATACAGAGATAGCTTATTTTGTAAGTGCTTGTTATCCAAACAGACTTTCCAAAAAAGAGATTGTGTATTTAGCACAGTCAATGGTTGAAACAGGAGAGCGTATAAGTTTTAATTCAAAGCATGTTATGGATGTTCATTGCATTGGCGGTGTTCCTGGAAACAGAACCACTATGCTCATCGTTCCAATAATAGCAGCATATGGACTTAAAATTCCAAAGACGAGTTCAAGAGCAATAACAAGCCCAGCAGGCACAGCAGACACAATGGAGGTTTTATCAGATGTAACCTTTAGTATAGAAAAGATAAAGAACATTGTTGAAGAGGTTAATGGATGCATTGTTTGGGGTGGAGCTGTTGCGCTTGCACCTGCTGATGATAAAATAATAAAGATTGAAAAAGTTCTTTCAATAGATTCAGAAGGCCAAATGACTGCTAGCATACTTGCAAAGAAAAAATCTGTTTCAGCCAACAATGTTCTACTGGATATTCCTGTTGGTGCTGGTTCAAAAGCCACTAATCTAAGGCAGGCATACAACTTGAAAAAGAAATTCATTTTCACTTCTAAAAATTTAGGAATAAACCTAAGAGTTATTTTTAGTGACGGTTCACAACCAATTGGCAATGGAATAGGGCCTGCATTAGAGGCAAGAGATATCCTGTGGTGTTTAGAAAAAGATGAAAGAGCACCTCAGGATTTGATTTCAAAGTCCTTAAAGATGAGTGCATTCATGATTATGATGGCTAAGAGAATCAATTTCAATTATGCTTTTAACATAGCAAAGAAGATACTTGATTCAGGAGTTGCTTATAAAAAGATGTTGGAGATTATTGAAGCCCAAAAACCAAGGATAAAAGAAAGTTCTAAAATAAGATTAGGAAACTTCAGTAGGGATATTTTTGCAAAAAAATCAGGAAGGATTGTTGGTATTGACAACGCCTTGATTTCAGGTATTGCAAGAGCAGCAGGTTGTCCTTCTGATGCAAAATCAGGTATTTATCTCTACAAGCATGCAAGGGATTTTGTAAAGGAAACAGAACCATTGTACACTATTTATGCGGAGAATAAGCAGAAACTTGAATTTGCATGTTCAATAGCAGAGCAGAACAATGGATTTATAATTAAATAATTTGTTCTATTTATTTTTTTTGAGAAAGATTTAAAAAGATCGGTCTTAGCTTTATTTTTAGGATATTTTTTAATTTATGTTTTTTTATCCTGCCGGGGTCGCATAACCTGGTAGTGCGCCAGCCTTGAGAGCTGGTGCCCGCAAGGGCTTCAGGGTTCAAATCCCTGCCCCGGCGTTTTTTATAGTTTCTCTAAATTTTTTTTGCAAAAGAAGTGATTAGAATAAAAAAGATTTTAAAACCACACTTTATTTTAGAGATTTTAAAACTTACAGAATTCATTTACAAGCTTAAAACTCTTAGAATCAGTGAGAAGCAATAAGAAAATTTTTTCTTTTTCTTTATATTTTATCTTTTTATAGTTTTTAACTTTCTTTATTTTCTATATTAGAGCACTTTATTTCTATTATTTTTATGTTATTCAAAAGTTCATTTATTATTTCATTGATGCCTAATCTTTCCTCTTCTCTTTTTATTAAATTTAAATCTGATTTTGTAGCAGGATTCTTAGGAACAGCAGAACAACCTTTTGTTTTTATGATTGAGATTTCATATGTTCCTATTTCCTTTGCCATTCTTATTATTTCTTCCTTATCATAAACCAACAAAGGTCTTAAAACAAAAAAACTTACAGCAGAATCAATAACTTTAAGATTTGATTTTGTTTGAGAAGCAACTTGTGATAGGTTTTCTCCGCTCAACAAAAAATCAGCATTTTCATTTAAAGCTATTTTCTCGGCTAATCTAAAAATCGTTCTCTTGCAAATCAAACAATGATATTTTCTTATTTCTTTCTCAATAATCCTCTGATGAAATGTTTCAAAATTGCAGATGCAGATTTTGAATTTCTTCTTGAATTTTTTTGAGAATAAACTTACAATCTTTTTAACCTTTTCAACTTCTTTATTGTCATAAAATAATCCATTGTCAAAATGCAAGAAAACAACATCAATGTTATTTTTCAAGGCAAGATATGATGCAACAGGACTGTCTATTCCTCCAGAAATTAGAGATACTGCTTTTATAACTTCTTTCATCTTTCTTTTTTGATTTTCACTTTTTATTTGTTTTTGTGTTTTTACTTTATTCTTGTTTTTTACTCAAGCATTCCCTTTACTATCAAGTTTATTGCCTCTTCTGTGGTTAAACCCCTTGCTTGTAATGTTTGTATTTCCTTTTTGTCAACACTACCTATTGCTGCTTCATGCGTAACCCTTGCTTTCTTGTTCAAAACCTTTAATTTTGGGATTGTTTTTGCAAAACCATTATCCATTATGATTTCCTTGCAATCAACATGTCCTCTGCTTTCGTCTCCTATTCCAATGATTTCCCCTCTGAAAATAGCCCTTGAATTCTCAGAACTTATCAATCTTGACTTTATTACAGCAGAAGAGTTTTCTCCTAAGAGTTTTGCATTCTCAATAACTTTAATCATATCTTTCTTGCTGCCCTTTATTTTTGAAAGTGCAGCACACTTTGAGTTTTTTTCAAGCACAACATCAACAAAGTATTTTATCTTTCCTATAACTCCGTAAAGTGATGTGATTGAGGTGTTAAAGCTAGAATTTTCTTTGCAGGAAACAAATATTTCTGGAAATACAAAAGCCCCATTTTTTCCATGATAATGAAATTCGTGATAATCAATCTTTGAATTTTTCTTTAGCAAATATTTTGCTTTCATTAGATGACTAACATTCTCAGCATTTGGAAATGTGCAGAAAGCATAAATTTTTGCTTCTGAGTTTTCTTCTGCTATCAATTCAATGTTTATCCTTTGATCATAAGATTTTTCCAGAACTCCAAAACACAGGTATATAGGTAGCTCAATTTTTTTATTGACAATTACTCTTGCTTTAATGCCATTCTTAGTTTCCTTTGCATCAACTACAAGTCCATCAATTTCTTTCTTTCCAACAATCTTGTTTTTATGTAGCAAGAGTTTTGGGAATCTTTCATTGTGTATTGCAGAAGTATCTATTTCAGAGAATTTTGCAGCCTTCTCAGCATTTGAAATCAATTCTTCAACAACTTTTTCATCCGAATTAAATCTTTTGTTATTCATTTTCAAAACCCCTATAAGCTTTTATAACTTCTCTTGTTATTCCTGATTTTAGTATCTTGCCATTAAAAAGCAACACAGCATTCTCTGAAAGCAATGATAATTCTTCGCTGTGCGTTATCAGCACAACACAGCTTTCCTTGCTCATTTTGGATATGAATCTTTTTATAAGCTTGAAACTCAAAATGTCTATTCCAGAATCAGGTTCATCCAACAAAGCAATCTTTGGCTTAGTTAGATAAACACTTAAGAGTTCCACCCTCTTTCTCTCACCTCCACTCAATTCTGAAATTCTTTTCTCTAAGTAATCCTTTTTCAATCCAATCTCCTTAAATAAGTTCTCTAAGATTGAATTTATTTTTTCATTTTTAAGATTCTGACATTTACAACTTGCTATCAAATAATCTTTAACCTTTAAACCCTCAAATTCTGCAGGAATCTGCCATGCAAGGGTTATTCCAAGTTTTGCTCTTTCTGTTATAGATAGTTTTGTGATATCTTTATTGTTAAAAATTATTTTACCTCTTGTTTTGTATTCTTTTAAACCCATTATTGTGTAAGCAAGAGAAGTTTTGCCAGAACCATTAGGGCCTATTATTGCAAAAATCCTTCCTTCTGTTTTGAAGGAAATATTATCAATAAGTAAAGCACTGTTCTTCATTACACTCAGATTTTTTATGATCAATTGATTTTTCATTAAAATCAACCTCTAAATTTTTTAATTTTAATTATTATAATTTTTTAATAGATTATTACAAAAATTGCACATCTTTCTGATTTTTGGGTCATATTCCTTGTGAAACTTGCATAGCAGCCCTTTCTTTCTTATCAGCAAGCACAGCTTTTGAATCTCTCTTGTTGCACATTCACCGTTTGCTATCCTCTTAGCAGCTCTTTTTATCTCATAATATAATCCTTTTACTTTTACCGAATAACCCCTCTTCTCTCCAGCATAATGTGAAACAGCAGCCTTTGTAATTTCAAGCTTTTTTGCTATTTCTGTTTTTTTTATTCCTAATTTCAATAGTTCTTTTGCAAGATTCTGTCTTATTGCAGGAAGAACATACCAAACTTCAACTTCTTGAGGCTGCATAGAACTATGCCTATGAAACATTTAGTATTTAAACCTTTCTAATTTGTTAACTATTGTTAACTAAAATACAAATATTCTAAAGCAAAAAAACAATAAAAAATCAAAAGTTTTAAATATCATTATTAAAATCAAAGAGAAATTAATAAAAAAATAATTAAAAAATTAAAGAAGTATTTTAATCTAAAAATTAAGGGGTGGTTAAATGACAAGGCATCCTAAACACAAGAAGCATGAAAACTTAAGAATAGAAAAAACAAGCAAGAGTGTTGAAGAAAAGCATTTTAAAAAAAGAGTTGATTTTAAAAAGATAAAGTATGTTAAAAAATATTCAAAATACGCTCTCTATGCTTTGGGAGCAATTGTTATAATTGCATTTATTCTGTTCTTAAAAAATAATTATGTAGGAAAAAAAGAGGCTTACAAAGCAGAAGTTGATATATATGTAATGAGCATGTGTCCTTACGGAGCTCAAGCATTAAACGGTTTGATACCTGCTGTTAAAGAACTTAACAACAAATCAAAAGAAGTAAAACTAAATGTTTATTTCATAGCTTCTGAAGAAAATGGGACCTTCTCAAGTTTGCACGGTGAAGAAGAAGTTCAGGAGGACTTAAGGCAAGTTTGTGTTATCAAATATTATCCTAAAAATTGGCAGGACTATGTTTATTGCATTGCCCAAAAGTATCACACTGCAAGCAAATCACCAAAGGATGTTTGGCAGGAGTGTGCTAAAAACAACAAGATTAATACAAAAAAAATAGATAATTGCGCTAATTCTGAAGAAGGAAAGAAGTTACTATCAGAAAGTATTAGAAAATCAGAAGAAGCACAAGCTTATGGAAGCCCAACTATATTCATAAACGGCAATTCTTACTATGGAGGAAGGGACATTCTCTCATTTAAAAGGGCAATTTGCATAAATTCCAACAACTCAATTTCACAGTGTAGCAATGTTCCAAAGCCAAAAAAGGTTAATATGATTGTAGTTAATGATAAGAGATGTAAGGAATGCGATGTTACACAACTAATAGAATCATTAGAATCAATATTTTATAATTTAAACACAACATATTTAGATTACAGTTCTGAAGAAGGCAAAAAACTCTACAATGATTTACAAGTTGTTTATTTGCCAGCAATAATCTTTGACGATAGTGTGAAAGAAGGAGAAGGGTATTTAGCAGTACAAAGATACTTAACAACTTTAAATGATAACAAACACTACTTGTTAAGGATTGGAGCAAGTTTTGACCCGACAAAGGAAATCTGCGATAACAAGATTGATGATGACAACAATGGTTTAATAGATTGCAAGGATCCTTATTGTGGTGAACAAATCATTTGCAGGGAAGAAACAAAAAACAAGATTGATTTGTTTGTAATGAGCATGTGTCCTTATGGTGTTACAGCAGAGAGGGCATTAAAGGATTTCTTGGAAGTTGTAAAAGGAGTTAATGTAAGCATACACTTCATAGCTTCAGAGAATCCTAATGGAACATTCTCAAGCTTGCACGGAGCAAAAGAAGTTGAAGAAGACATAAGACAAGTTTGCATAATGAAATACCATCCTACAAAATACTTTGATTACATGTGGTGCCAAGCAGATTATTATTTGTCAGGAAAAGATATTTCAACAACATACCAGGACTGTTTGCAAAACAATTCCATTGATCCAATAATAATTAAGAAATGTGTAGAAGGAAATGAAGGAAAAGAACTACTGAGAGAAAACATTAAGCTAACAGAATCTCTTGGAATCGGAGCTTCTCCAACATGGCTTGGAAACAATAAGTACATTTTCTCGGGTTTAGATGCTGCAACAATTCAGAAGAACTTTTGTGCTTACAACAATGTTTCAGGTTGTGAGAAACAGATAACAACAACACAAACACAAACAACATCAGGTTCTTGTGGATAAAAAGCCAAGCAAAGAATCTTTTTTGTTTTTTTTCTTTTGATTTTAGGTTATTTAACCATTTTTTATAACTGAAATTGTTTAACAATTAGATTTTTAATTAAATTTATTAACAACCTTTTTGTTTCTTAATTTTATGTATAACTCTGTAATAATACGATATGGTGAGATTGGAATTAAAGGAAGGAACAGGATTTTATTTGAAAAAAAGATTCTAAACAATGTAAGGGAAATGCTTTTTTATGACAAAATAAAATTTAAAAAAATTTACAGAGAGCAAAACAGGATTATAATTGATTTTGAAGATGCAAAAGAAAAAAATCTAAAGAACGAAGAATTTAACAACCAAAACAAAAATATGGAGAATGAAATCTTGAAATCTTTGGATTCATTAAAGAAAATCTTTGGAATAACAAGTTTTAGCCCTGCTCTAAAAACAGATTTGGATATTGAAAATATAAAAAGAAATGCACTCTTATTTTATAATTATAAGAATGAAGAAATAAGAAAAGAAATAAGAAAAAAGAAGAGGACTAATAAGAATAGCACCTTTAGAGTTACAACTCAAAGAATAAATAAGAATTTTAAATTAAATTCTCAGGAAATAAACCAAGAAGTAGGTGCTTTTGTTGTTGGTAAAACCAATGCAAAGGTTGATTTGGAAACACCAGAAATTGAGATAGGAATAGAAATAATGAAAAACGCATATCTTTGCTTAGAAAGAATCAAAGGACTTTGCGGACTTCCTGTTTTTAGTAATGATTTCTTCTTAATAGAACTGAAAAACAAAAATTCACTTTTAGCAACACTATACACGATGAAAAGAGGATTAAAACCAATTTTTATTTTAAAAAGAACTAAGGAAAAAATAAAGCAGTTAAAACTTCTTGAATCAATAAAACCATTTCTCTATGGAAGATTGGATTTTGAATTTATTGATAAAGATTCAAATTACAAGGAAGCCATAGTTAAAATTCTCAATGAGAAGAATGCTGTTTTTGTTTCTGAAATTATAAAACTTAACAGAAGTAATATTAAAAAATTGGAAATCCTAAAAAAGGACTATGGAATTGTTTTAGCTCCTTTAATGTTGATGAAAAAAGAAAAAATACATTATTATAAAAAACTTTTAACCAAAACAAAACAACAAAAAAACAAACAAAAATAAAAATAAAGTTAATTTAAATTTAATTTAATTAACTATGAATTCAAGGCAAAGGTTTTTTTGGAAGATAGAAAATAAAGTTTTTAAAACAATCAAGGACTATGATTTAATTGATAGTAATGACCATGTTTTAGTTGCCTTATCAGGAGGCAAAGATTCTATGAGCTTGTTAGAGATTCTTAGCAAAAAATTTATTGTTGATGCTTTATTCATAGATTTAGGTATTGAGGATTTTTCAAAAAATTCAAGAGAAAGAATAGAAAACTATTGCAAGGAAAAATGTATAAAACTTAAAATTATAAACTTAAAAGATGAACTTGGTTTTTCAATTTCAGAAATAGTTCCAACATTAAGAAAACTCAATTTAAACACTTGTAATACATGCGGAATCTTGAAGAGGTATCTTTTGAATAAGAATGCAAAGGGTTATGATAAACTTGCAACAGGACACAATATGGATGATGAGATAAGCTCAATCTTTATGAATATTTTCAAAGCAAACATAAGGGCAAATGCTTCACTTGGCCCGAAAACAGGACTATTCTTTGATGAAAAATTCGTTCAAAGGATAAAACCATTATATTTTTGCACAAACAAAGAAATAAAAAAATATGCGTTGCTGAAAGGTATTAAATTTTTTGAAGAAAAATGTCCTTTGAGAGAAGGAGCTTTTAGGGTTTTTGTTTCAGAAGAGCTAAAAAAATTATTTCAGTCAAATAAAAAATTTATGAATGCAAAACAAAAGATAATAAAATCTTATTTAAATTATATAAAGCCAAAGAATTCAGAGATTTTTAAAAATAAAAATATTAAAATCAATTATTGCTTAGAATGTGGAGAACCGAGCTCAAAGCATATATGCAATGCGTGTAGAACAATAAAACTAATAATTAAAAACAATTCAAAAGAACAAGAAAATTAGAAAAAATTTTCAAAAGAAAAAATATAATAATAAAGATAAATTAATATATTATTATTTTTTGTTGAGGTTAAAATGTTTATAGATATAGCATTTCCAGAAGACAATGAAGAAGAATTCCTGAAAGTTTTAAATAAA
>Ga0123519_10015293_pt1 | contig 10790 bp, 10 predicted proteins | sample YelNatPaOPRAMG02_FD_87396 | JGI IMG/M metagenome (GOLD analysis project Ga0123519, IMG submission 87396) | Hot spring microbial communities from Yellowstone National Park - Yellowstone National Park OP-RAMG-02 (version 2) | ecosystem: Environmental > Aquatic > Thermal springs > Hot (42-90C) ...
AGATAGGAAATGACATTGCTGGCCATTGCTCCGGGAACTGCTCCGACAACAATCAACCCAAGACGCAAGTCCCGGGGCAGTCCTAAAAGATAGCCGATACTAAAACCCAGAGCCGGCATAATCAAAAATTGGGCCAGGGTGCCCAGGAAAACAATCTGGGGCTGGCGGCGAATAAAACGAAAGTCCTGGGGATGTAAAACCGCCCCAACCCCGACCATGGTCAGGGCGAAAAACCATTCATTATAGTTTCGCCATAATAAATAAAAGGCCGGGTAAAAATAACCGAGCACTCCAGCCAGAATTACCCAGACCGGCAAAAGTTGAGAAAAATTTCTCAATATTTTGTTCATTAGTTTTTTGATGATAGCATATTCCGAGAGAAAAATCAAATTGCCCTTGACACAAGCGAAGGTAAATTTATACAATAGTAAAGCCACTATGGGTATAAGACGACAGGCCCGGGAAAATGCCTTGCGGGTTCTCTATCTCTGGGATAATTGTAAATTAGAACTGGAACAGGCAATCAGGTCCGTAGCCGAAACCACCGAACTCAATCAAACCGGCTGGGACTTTACCTTAAAACTTGTCCGGGGAATAGTCGAAAAACAAAAAGAAATTGATAAGGCAATTGTCCAGCAGGCTAAAAACTGGACACTGGAAAGGATGCTTCTGCTTGACCGGAATATCCTGCGAATAGCCACTTATGAGATAATGAACACCCCGGAAACACCGCTTAATGTAATCATCAATGAGGCAATTGAGATTGCCAAAATTTATTCCGACCGGGACTCAGGAAAATTTGTCAATGGCATCCTGGACGGCTTAAAATTTTTAAGATTGGAAAAGTCCAATGGAACCCCGGGAAAAGATTGAACAACTTCGCCAGTTAATCCGGCGGCATGAATATCTTTATTACATTAAAAATCAACCGGAGATTTCCGACTACGAATTTGACCGGTTGATGAACGAACTGCAGGAACTGGAAAAAAAATATCCCGAGTATCTCAGCCCGGATTCGCCAACCCAGCGGGTCGGTGGATATGCCGACACCACCTTTAGCACGGTAAAACATATTACCCCGACCCTTTCTCTGGACAATAGTTATTCCCTGGAAGAACTTTATAACTGGTATAAAAAAATTGAGCGGATGGCCGCAAAGGACCCTGGCGATTTTGTTATTGAGCCGAAAATTGATGGCCTAACTGCGGTCTTACAATATGAAAATGGTATTCTGACCCGGGGAGCAACCCGGGGCGATGGAATTACCGGAGAAGATGTTACTCCCAATATCCGGACTATCAAAAGTATTCCTTTAAAATTAGTCGGTCAACCAATTCCGGAATTTCTGGAAATCCGCGGCGAGGTCTATATTGACCGAAAGGATTTTTTAGAACTAAACCAAAAATTGGCCGCCCAGAATGAGGCAACCTTTGCCAATCCCCGCAATGCCGCGGCTGGCTCACTCCGTCAGAAAAATTCTAAAATTACTGCCGAACGCCCGCTGAAATTTCTGGCCCATTCCGCTGGCAAAATTGAACCGGCAACCGTCACTACTCAGTGGGATTTTCTCCAGTTTTGCCAGAGATTGGGTATTCCGATCCCTCAGGACTGCTCTCGGGCAAAGAACTTTGCCGAAGTCATTGACTTCTGTAAAAAGTTTGCCGAAAGAAAAGATAAACTACCATACGAAATTGATGGACTGGTAGTCAAAGTCAATTCCTTTCAAAATCAACAGGAACTGGGCTATACCAGCAAATCACCGCGCTGGGCAATTGCTTATAAATTTTCCACTAACCGGGCGATTACCCGAGTAAACAATATCCGCATTCAGGTTGGTCGCACCGGTATTATTACTCCGGTTGCCGACCTTCAGCCGATAGAACTTTCCGGGGTTACCATCAGCCGGGCAACTCTCCACAACTTTGATGAAATAAAACGACTGGATGTGCGCCTCGGCGACACCGTAGAAATTGAACGGGCTGGTGAGGTTATCCCCAAGGTTATCCGGGTAATAAAGGAAAAAAGAACTGGCAAAGAGAAAAACTTCCGACGGCCAGAAAAGTGTCCGGTCTGTGGAGGAAAAATTTCCAAAGAAAAAGAAGAAGAGGTTTTCTGGCGCTGTATCAATCCATTCTGCCCGGCCCAGATTGAGCGGTCGCTCGTTCACTTTGCCAGCCGGCCGGCGATGGATATTGAAGGCCTGGGCAGCCAGGTGGTTAAACAACTTCTGGAAAAGAAACTCGTCCGGAACTTTAACGATATTTATCGTCTCACCAAGTCCGATTTACTAACCCTGGAATTATTTGCGGAAAAAAAAGCCGAAAATTTACTGGCGGCAATTGAAAAAAGCAAACAGCAGCCATTACACCGTCTCCTTTACGGGTTGGGTATCCGACATGTTGGTGAACACCTGGCGTTGATTCTGGCCCGCCATTACCGGAGTCTGCCAAAATTGTTAAATGCCAGTAAAGAAGAACTCAGCCGGATTGGCGAAATCGGTCCGATTGTTGCCGAATCGGTTTTTCGTTTTTTTCGTCAGGAAAATGTCAAAAAAATCATTGCCGAACTGGAAAAGTCTGGATTAAATTTTAACGAACCAATAGAAGAAAGTGTCGGGAAAAAGTTATCCGGAAAAAAATTTGTTTTTACTGGTGAACTAAAAACATTAACCCGGTCTCAGGCCAGTGCCCGGGTTCAGGCCCTGGGCGGCGAGGTATCCGAAAGTGTAAGTAAAAAAACCGATTATGTGGTGGTTGGAGACAATCCCGGCTCCAAATACCGGAAAGCCCAGAGTTTAAATGTCCCGATACTTACGGAAAAAGAATTTCTCCAGATGCTGGAGGAAAAAGGTGAAAAGTAAAGTTTATTTCACCAGCGAAATTTCTCTGGCGAGTATTGAAAAGATTGCCGCAATGCCAGAATTTGTCCAGACCTTCCGGCCACGAAATTTTGCGGCCTTAAAAATTCACTTCGGGGAAGAAAATAACCGCGGCTATATCCGGCCGGAATTTGTCCGTCCGCTGGTCAATAAAATAAAAGAGATTGGGGCCTATCCATTTCTTACCGATACCAACACCATCTATATCGGTAAACGCGCCGACGCTTATCATCACCTGCTGGTGGCGGCGGAACACGGATTCAGTCTGGAAAATTGTGGTTGCCCGATAATAATTGCCGATGGACTGCGGGGGAATGCCGCGGTAGAGGTTACTATCAACAAAAAACATTTTGCGCGGGTTTTGATTGCTAATTCTCTTTACGCGGCGGATTCTCTGCTGGTTCTGACCCATTTTAAAGGACACGAAATTTCTGGTTTTGGCGGGGCAATAAAAAATATCGGAATGGGCGCCGGAACCCGGGCCGGAAAATACGCCATGCACGATAAACTTCATCCGAACCTGAACTTAGAAAAATGCAGCGGCTGTGGCGAATGTATTAAATGGTGTAGTGGTCGGGCGCTGACTCTGGTCAACAAGGTTATTCACCTAAATCCGGAAAAATGTAATGGCTGTGGCGAGTGTATTTTAAGTTGCCCGCAGAAAGTTTTTGTTATTCCCTGGGACGACAGCACCAAAAATGTCCAGGAAAAAATGGTGGAATATGCCTACGGCGCTTTACAAAATAAGCCGGCTTTCTTTATAAACTTTCTCAATCATCTTACCAAATTCTGCGACTGTTATGCGACCAAAGAGCCGCCGCTACTGGCGGATATTGGAATTGTCTGGGGACAGGATATCGTGGCGGTGGATCGGGCATCCATTGACCTGGTAAACAAAAAATTCGGTCAGGATTTTGCCCGTTATAACTGGCCGGAGATTGACTGGCAGGTGCAACTGGACTATGCCCAGCAACTCGGCCTGGGAAGCCAGGAATATCAACTGATTGAACTATGACTGCCGAGATAAAATTTATTGTTGATTTTATGCTGGGCCGGTTGGCCCGCTGGCTGCGGATTCTTGGCTATGATACTCTCTACCGGAACAACTATCTACCAGAAGAAATTGCTCTCTTAAGTCTACAGGAAAAACGGGTAATCCTCACCCGCAATAGTCGGCTCAGTCCCAAAAAATGCTGGCAGATTTATTATCTGAAAAGTGATAATTATCAAGAGCAACTTCGCACGGTCATCCGGCATTTTGGTTTAAGGTACTCGCCGCCACAAATGTTCAAACGTTGCAGTATCTGTAACAGTTTACTGGAACCGGTCAACAAAAGTGATTATTATGAGGAAATCCCCGACTATATCTATCGGACGCATTCAGAATTTTATCGCTGCCATAATTGTCAACAAATCTACTGGCCGGGGAGCCATATTGAATTTATCAAAAATATCCTCGGTCAATTAGCCAGAGAAAGCCAATGAAAGCAATGATAATTTCGGCTGAAAAAGATGTTGCCCGGTGGTTAAAAAATAAATTTCTCAGCCGGCAGGAAGTACTGGAAAAACTGCGCGGGAAAAACTATCCGGCGGAGGTGATTGAGGCTGTTTTAGAAAAAGCCCGGCCGCTTCTTAATGATGAACTACTGGCCAGAAACTTGATTGAACACTATCAACAAAAAAAATTTCATCCGCAGTTAATCCGGGAGAAATTGCGCCAGCGGCAAATACCACCGGAGTTAATCGATCAACTGCTTTCGGAAAAAAATCCGGCTGGGCAGGATGATATCCTGGCCCTGATCAAAAAGATTGCCAGCCGTTATCAAAAACTTTCGGTGGCCACTGCCCGGAGACGGATTGCCAGTTATCTGACCCGCCATGGCTATTCTCCCGAAGATTTTATTGCGCTACTGGAAAAGATTTTTCCTGATGACCCGGAGGTTACCTGATTGACTGCTTTAACCCGACGGCGATTAATCTATCAGGGCAAAACCAAAAGTGTTTACTGGTGGGATAGATTTTTATTGCTGTTTTATTTCAATGATAATATCCTGGGTTTTCCTGATACTGGCCCGGACCCGGGAGGTAATCAGGTAATCGGCACCAGCCGGCAAAAAGGTATATTTAATCTGCAACTGACCAGTAAAATATTCAGTTACTTATCCGAATGCGAACTGCTAAATCACTATTTTCTGCGCACCGGTCAACGGGAGGCCCTGTTCTGGAAAACCAAAAAAATTCCGGTAGAATTTGTCTGGAGGAATTTTTCGGCCGGTCGGTTTTACCGGGAAAATCCTTTCTATGGCTGGCTCAAACCAATGGAAAAAAAATTATTTTCTTATCTGAAAGATGACCGGAAAAATGACCCGCCACTGGCCTTTGACCAGATACCAGTCAGTCATAAAATACAGCAGAAAATAAAATCGCTGATGGCCTCTCTCAATCATTGTCTTGGCCGGCTGCTGGAGCCAGCTAATCTCGTTCTGGTTGATTTTAAAGCCGAATTCGGCTGGCTCAATAATGAACTGGTCATCATTGATGAACTAAGCACCGATACAATGCGCCTGATGAGAAAAGGGGAAAGAAAAATTCTTAACTGGTTGGAGGTAAAAAAAACCCTTGAATAAAAAAATTGCCCTGCTTAGTGTCTCGGACAAAACCGGAATAGTTGCCCTGGCCAAAGCCCTGGTAAAAAATGACTGGCAGATTGTTGCCACCAGCCAGACAGCAGATTTCCTGCGCCAGCAGGGCATTGCGACTATCCCGGTTTCGGAGTTTGGCGGATTTCCCGAGATTCTGGACGGCCGGGTGAAAACCCTTCAGCCAAAAATATTTGCCGGGATTTTAGCCGACCGAAAAAATCCACAACACTGCCGGCAAATGAAAAAAATGAAAATTATCCCGATTGATCTGGTGGCGGTCAACTTTTATCAACCGGAAAAGATTGATATCGGAGGGGTTGCCCTTCTGCGGGCCGCGGCAAAAAATTATCCGAATGTAATTGCCCTATCTGACCCGCTGGATTATCCCCGGGTTATCCAGCAACTGGAAAGTAAGCAGGATTTGTCCCTGGCCTGGCGACGGCAACTCGCGGCCAGGGTATTTGCCCGCACGGCTTATTATGACACGCTTATTGCCAACCAGCTGAACAACCAGGTCGAATTATATCCGGATAAACTGACTCTGGCATTGAAAAAAATTTCTCCTTTGCGCTACGGCGAAAATCCCCATCAGTCAGCAGCAATCTATCAGGCCGCCGATTCAGCAAATAACTATTTTCAGTTAATATCCGGAAAGGAATTATCTTTCAACAACTATCTGGATTTATTTTCGGGCTATCAGCTGGTTCAGGAATTCAGCCAGCCGGCCTGTGCCATAATCAAACACACTAATCCCTGCGGAGTGGCTCTTGCCAAAAATCCGGTTTTAGCCTATCGGTTGGCTCTGGCCAGTGACCGGCAATCGGCCTTTGGCGGGGTAGTATCTTTTAACCGCCCGATAGATGAAAAAACCGCCGGGGAACTGGCCAAAATGTTTATTGAGTGTATCATTGCTCCCGGTTATACCCCGGCCGCCCGGGCTATTCTTACCAGAAAGAAAAATCTGCGCCTGATTATCTGTCGGGCAAAAAAATTTCCGAAATCACCGGAACTCCGCTCAATATTTGATTATATTTTGTTAGAGGAAAGGGACAACAAAATCTGGGACCGGATAAAAATAGTTACCAAAAAATCGCCAACCACGACTCAATTAAAAAATCTGAAATTTGCCTTTACCGTATGTAAATATGTCAAATCCAACGCAATAGTTCTGGCTACCAATTACCAGACCGTCGGGATTGGCGCCGGGCAGATGTCCCGAATCGATGCTCTGAAAATTGCCGCAAAAAAGATGGCCCGGTTAAAAATCAAAAAGAAAGATTCTCTGGTTCTGGCCTCGGATGGTTTCTTTCCTTTTCCCGATGTCGTCAGATTGGCCGGAAAAATCGGGGTTAAAGCCATCGTTGAGCCCGGCGGTTCTATCCGGGATAAGGAATCAATCGTCGCCGCTGACCGGCTGGGCCTTTCAATGATTTTCACCGGTATCCGTCATTTCCGGCACTAAAATTTTACTTTAAGTTAAATAAATTGCTAATATTATAAAGCTATGGACTCCGGAGATTTAAGAAAAAAATTTTTATCATTTTTTCAACAGCGCCAGCATCCGGTTTTTCCCTCGGATTCCCTGATTCCCGGGGATGATCCGACATTATTATTTACCTCGGCCGGTATGGTCCAGTTCAAAAAATATTTCCTGGGCCAAATTGCCAATGGACCAAAACGGGCCACCTCCTGCCAGAAATGTTTCCGCACTTCGGATATTGAATATATCGGCAAAACCAACCGGCATTTGACATTTTTTGAGATGCTCGGGAATTTTTCTTTCGGGGATTATTTCAAAGAAGAAGCAATTGCCTGGGCCTGGGAATTTCTTACCAGAGAAATTGGTCTGCCCGAAAAGGACTTATTCATCACTATCTATAAGGAAGACAACGAGGCCGAGAAAATCTGGAAAAAATTTGTTCCACCTAAAAAAATTTATCGCCTCGGGGAAGAAACCAATTTCTGGACAATGGGCCCAACCGGTCCCTGCGGACCCTGTTCGGAAATTCTCTTAGACACCGGTCCGCAGTATGCCGGCAATAAACCGGACTGTCAGCCGGGCTGTGATTGCGATCGCTATTTAGAAATATGGAATCTGGTTTTCACTCAGTATAATCGGCAAAGCGACGGACAACTAACTGACCTGCCCCAGAAAAATATTGATACTGGAATGGGTCTGGAACGACTGCTGGCTGGTTCGGCCAAAAATAAAAATCTCTTTGCCACCGACCTCTTTCAACCATTGATAAAGCAAATTGCCCATTTTTTATCTTTGCCAGTTGATGATCCAAACCTGCAGGTAAAATTAAAAATAATCGCTGACCACAGCCGGGCCGCGGTAATGCTAATCGCTGACGGGGTCCTGCCCAGCAATGAGGGCCGGGGCTATGCTTTAAGAAGGATAATGCGCCGGGCCCAGCGCCAGATAAATCTTTTGTCCGGACTTTCTCAACCATTGATTTACCGCCTGGTAAAAACTGTCACCGATACTTCCCTGGGTCAGACCTATCCGGAAATAGTCAACCGGAGTGAGAATATCTGCGCCATTATCAAAATGGAAGAAGAAAAATTTCTGGAAACGCTCAACAGCGGAACAAAGATACTGGAAGAACTAATCGCCCGCCAGTCGGCCAAAAAAATTCTCTCCGGCAAAGAAGTATTTTATCTTTATGACACCTTTGGTTTTCCGCCAGAACTTACTCAGGAAATCGCCGCCGAAAAGAATTTACAAATAGACTGGGAAGAATTCCGGCAAATCCGTCAGCAGACCCAGGAACTTTCCCGGCACTCCTGGCTGGGCTCCGGACAAAAAAATAAAGACTGGTATAATCGTCTGGTGTCCCATCTTTCGCCAACCGAATTTGTTGGTTATACTGAAGAAGAAACCGTAACTACGGTCAGCGAATTAATCAGCAATGACCGGATTGTTGATACGGCCAGCCGCGGACAGGAAATAGAGATTATCCTGCCCAGGACACCTTTTTATCCGGAATCCGGTGGACAAATCGGCGATACCGGAACTATTCAAAACAATAACCTCTTAATTGAAATAGTCAATACCTTCCGGCCAGTTGCCGGCTTAATCATCCATCAGGGAAAAATTAAAAACGGAAAAGTGTCCCGGGGGGATAAAGTTACCGCCAGTATTGACCACCAGCGCCGTCAGCAAATTCGCCAGCACCATACCGCGACCCATTTACTTCATCAGGCCCTCCGCCAGACCCTGGGAACTCAGGTAACCCAGGCCGGTTCGCTGGTTACCAATAATTACTTTCGTTTTGACTTTACTCACAACCGGCCGCTTTCAGTCGAAGAACGTAAACTCATTGAAAAACTGGTCAACGAAGCCATCCAGAAAAACTATCCGGTAGAAACATTTATCACTGACCTGCCGACTGCCCGGCAGATGGGCGCAATGGCTTTGTTCGGCGAAAAATACGGAAAAGAAGTGCGGGCCGTCGGTATCGGAAAACAAAATCATAAAAAATATTTTTCTCTGGAATTGTGCGGCGGGACTCATGTGGCGGCTACCGGTGAAATCGGGTTATTTAAAATAGTCAGCGAATCTTCAGTGGCGGCTGGTGTCCGCCGGATTGAAGCGGTCTGCGGGCTGGCCGCTTTAGAGTATTTTCACCGAATAGAAGCCGACATTCTGACGGTGGCCGAAGAATTAAAATCCAGCCCGGCGGAGATATCGGAAAAATTTCAAAAAAAAATCCAGCGACAGAAACAACTGGAAAAAGAAATTGAAAATTTACAAAATCAACTATTGTCCGCAAAATCTACTACCGCCCTCGCCGTCAATGAAATAAACGGAATAAAAATTATCGCCAATAGCTATTCCAGTACCAATCCAAAGATCCTGCGAAATCTGGCTGACGAATTTATGGATAAACTTGGACATCCGGCAATTATCGCCCTGTTTTCAGCGGATAACGAAAAAATTTCCTTTGTGGTAAAAAGCAGTCCCGGGATAACTCCAAATGCCCGGGAAGTGGCAGAAAAAATTGCTCAAAAAATTTCCGGCTCAGCCGGTGGGCGTCCGGATTTTGCCCAGGGTGGCGGGAAAAAAGTTGCCAGCCTTAAAGAGATTCTACAGGAAATCCGGGAGGGAAAACTTCTATGAAAAAAATTTATGCCCTGACGGTTTTAGGGCCCGACCGGGTGGGAATTGTCAGTAAAATCACTTCTCATCTGGCCAGAGAAAAAATAAATATCGCCGACTCTTCCATGACGCGCCTGCGACGGGAATTTGCGATGATTCTGCTTTTGAAGTCGCCGATTATGCTGGACGAAAAATTTAGCAAAAAATTAAAAAAGCAACTCCCGGACCTTTCCTTTTTTCTCCGGGAACTGAATCCAGATGAATTAAAAAAATCGCCCGAGCCAAAAAAAATTCTCAACATTGTGCTTTACGGCGCCGACCGAATTGGGCTGGTTTATCGTCTGACCAGTACCTTAGCCAGAAAAAATATCAATATCATAAATTTACAAACTAAAGTTCTGGACTTGCGGCCACCTACCTATCTCTTAATTCTGGAAGCGGAACTGCCCGCCGGCCTATCATTAGAAAAAGTAAAATTTTTCTTTAAGCCCCTCTCCGCCAGATTAAAAGTCAACCTGACTGTTTCCGAGTCGGAAGCAACCAAACTCTAACTGTGGCTATTCGCAAAATTATCACTTTACCCGATAGCCGCCTGAAACTGAAAGCCCGACCGGTAATAACCATTACTAAAAAAATACAGCAGACTATTCTTGATTTAATTGAAACCCTCAATCATTATCCCGGGGTGGGAATTGCCGCCCCGCAGATTGCTGAACTGGAACAAATAATTCTGGTTGATGCGACAAAATCCAGGCGCCCGTGCCAGAACCATGGACAGTTAATTATGATTAATCCGCAAATTGTCTTCGCCGTCGGGGAAATAACTTTTCGGGAAGGTTGTCTGAGTATCCCGGACTATTCGGCGTTTATAAAAAGAAAGGACAAAATTGTGGTAAAATTTCTGAAGCCAGACGGACAAAAAGAAATAATCACAGCCACTGGTTTTGAATCAGTGGTTATTCAGCACGAAATTGACCATCTTAACGGGATACTATTTATTGACCGGATTCAATCAATATCCGAACTTATTCCTCGCCGCTGACCTGTCAAGTCATTTAAAAATCTAACCGAAGGTTAGAGTAAGAGAAATCATTTAAAAGTTTCGCATCAAATGTGTCTTCAAAAGTTGCTTGAGTTCTATTTTTTCTGGTCCGCATCTGATAAA
>Ga0123519_10015294_pt1 | contig 10790 bp, 1 predicted proteins | sample YelNatPaOPRAMG02_FD_87396 | JGI IMG/M metagenome (GOLD analysis project Ga0123519, IMG submission 87396) | Hot spring microbial communities from Yellowstone National Park - Yellowstone National Park OP-RAMG-02 (version 2) | ecosystem: Environmental > Aquatic > Thermal springs > Hot (42-90C) ...
ATTCGACACCAGCCAGGTCCCCACCACTGCTACGGCTGACCAGCTTCAGAGCTGGTATGACGCGGCGATGCGGGAACTAGCAGCGGCATCTGGTGGAGCACCAACGAACAACGCCACCCCTCCTCCCTCGGATTCTGCCACCCCTCCCCCCGCCAAAGCAACTCCCAAAGCCTTCGACCCCTACCAGTACGACCCCTCCATCATCAAAGCCAAGAACGCGGTTGCGATGATGGAGAAGCACGGCATCAGCGGTCCTTCGTGGGTGAAGGGCGGCAAGAGCAGTGCTGAGAAGGCCGCCTATGCCCGTGCCCTCGCGAACCAGACCATCAACAGCAAGACGATGAGCAAGGCTACCATTGCTGCGATCAAAAGGGCGCGCAAGTGGTACACCGGCGGCTACACGGAGGGCGGCAGCAAGAACTCCCCGCCCAAGTACGCCAAAGGCTCGGTCAAGGACAAACTTATGGGTCCTGGCCGTGGTGGTCAGGTCGTGAAGCCTGGGAAGAAGCCTTCCGGTGGCGGCGGGGGCGGCGTGGGCGTCAGCCAGTCCGCTGCCGTACGCAACCGCAGCATTGGCAAGATCGACCGCACGGTGAATCCCAAGGAGCCGCCGATCCGTGTCGTGAAGCCGAACCTCCCCAACGGGACGACCGAGACGCCCAAGAACACCGCCACGGCAGCGTCCAAGGCGCTGAAGAGTGCTAGCAACTTCCTCTCTCAGAACGTGGTCAATCCCACCGCCCGTCCCAGCAGCAATGGTCCACGGGTGGCTGGAGTCGCCAATGCGGTGACCTCCTCGGTCGCCAAGGACCTCGCGGGCTGGGGAACCACAACTTCCAAGTCGAAGAAGCGTAAGACGCCGGGAGCAGGAGTCTGACATGACTGCGCTGCCGAATATCCAGAACGCGCAGTACGGCGATTCGGCAAAGCTCGAGCAACTTGGTGCCAAGCGCATCACGGACAATCCTGCGGCCAGTGTGCAGCAAGCGAAGGATATGGTCGGTGGTCGTCCCGCAGAGACTGACCCCGTCAAACTGGCGATCCGTCAGATCCAGACGATGGGTCGTCAGCAATCCTCCCAGCTGCATCCTGAGCAGGTGCGCTACCAGCGGATGTTCGAAACGCTGGGCATGCAGTACGAGGCAGTGCGCAAGCTAATGAAGCTCGCGTCTTCACCGGGAGCCGGTCCCATGACCAAGACCTATGCTCTCATGGCACTGAAGTCGTTCAGGGAGAACGTGATGAAGGTCAGGCAGCAGACACCGTTCGTCAACGAGTGATGACGACTCCGTCCTACATCGACCCGGCGACCGGACTGCGCAAGTACGGGACACCTCCCGGCACCAGCGACAATCCTCTCCTGAACCACCTTCCCACGGCGGCACCACCCGCCACCAGCGGCAACCCCCTCCTGAGCCAACTTCCTACGGTGGCACGGGGTTACACCAACCCGCTGATGGGCAGCAGCATGTTCGAGTCGAATGCCATCAAGCCCACTGGTTCTGTCGCCACTCTCGACCCCACGGTTGAGGCGACCATCGAGAAACAGATCCACGGCAAGATGGACAACACCCTGAAGAACCTCGTCTACGCGCACCTCCAGGTCTTCGGGACGTTGCCCGACTTCTCGCTCACTGCCGACATCCTCGACAACGGTGAAGTCGAGTTCGACACCAAGGAGGAGGCCGTCAGCTTCTTCAAGACCGTGGCGCAGTCCTACGCTGGCACCGGCTCCGAGTGGAAGCTCGACAAGAGTGGCACGGTTGGCAAGGACAACCCCATCCTTGGCGCGGCCGAGATGCGCAAGTCGAACACAGACGGTTACACCGCTGAGACTGATGTTCTCGACCCTGAGATGATCGCGTCCTTCCGGCCCAAGACGGTCAAGGACTTCCTCCTGGGTCCCTACATGAAGCACAACGTATCGGGAAAGGAGAGCATGTTCCGTGACGGCTCCATGCGTCTGGACGAGATGCTCATCGCGATCCCGAAGCAGTGGGCGCTCAGTCGGCTGAACACTTCGCTCTCCCGTGAAGTCACTCGCTCCAATCCTGACCAGAACCAGGACGAAGCGTTGATGATCGCACTCAACAAGTACATCGCTGAGCGTGTACCCGACAAGGACAAGAGGCCGGCTCCTACCGCCGTCTGGCAGCCACAGACCGAAGCCGGTCTGCGTGAGCTCCAGATGATGCGCGCCTCTGCCATCTACATCGCCTCCTCGGAAGGTGGAGAACCGAAGGGTGAGCAGGCACAGCAGGCAGCCGCCTTCCTTCAGGCCAACGGCTATGGAAACATCCTCAATGTGCTCGACCAGCAGATCCGCACACAGGCCATGCCTTCCGGGTCCACTCCCGCGGAACAGCGCAAGGCTCATGATGCGGTCGCTGCGTGGGTCGAGCAGATGTGGGTAGCCACGCGCAACCCCGGCGTCTCGCAGCGCGTGGCTCTGCACCAGCTTGCAGCCATGAACCCGAATTCCGTGACCTCACAGACGTTGGCAATGATCGGCCACGACAACATGAAGAGCCACTTCGGCATGCTCTTCGGGTGGCTGGGCCACGTACCGGGTCATGAGGAGGCCAAAAAGGTCTGGAACTCCAACGAGTTCAAGGCGGTGCGCGGCGTCATCCCGGCTCTGGTGGGTGACATCTCCGATGCACTCGACAAGATCCCCCTCACCGCTGTCCCGACCCCCCTGAACAAAGAGGGGAAGCCAATCATTGGTGGAGACTTGACTGTCAAGGATGCAGTGCACGGGACCCTTGGCGGCTACAACAAGGCGCACGAGTACGCCGACACCACCTTCATCACATTGGACCAGTCTCTAGGCGACTGGGCGAAAGAGAAGAACCTTCCCTACGCTGTGTGGAACTCTTCGACTGACATTGCCGTCAGCTACTTGCAGGGCAACCCTGGCGAGTACAAGAAGCAAAGAGAGAAGGAAGTCGCCTACCGCAATGCCGCCTTCGCTGAGTACCTGACGCTGCACAACAAACAGCATCCCGACGACACCGAACGCATGAGTAGCTTCGTCGATCGCTGGAAGTTCTACTGGCACAACAACCAGGACGCCAGAAAAGCCGGCATCCCCATGAAGTACACCGACGAGATCATGCGTCGGCACGGCATCAACCCGCAGCTCCACCCTGAAATGTCATTCATGCTCGGCTTCGCTGAAGACTCGCTTCTCGACGCTGGTGCTGCGAAGGGCTTGGGTGCGGCTGCTGCGGCGGTGAAGGCCACGGAGACCGGGGCGAGCACCATCAGTGGTCTGCGTACCGGCTTGGGCATCAAGAGTCAGTCCGATGTCGCCACGCACATCGCGGAAGAAACTATCGTCCCCAGAGTAACGTCTGAGGGAGCAACGAAGGTCTTCCGTATGGGAGATGCCGACACCGACAGCTTTGTGGCGCGCATGAGTGCTATCTACGGGTCTCACCCCGACGACCTCGTCGCCCTGGGCAAGAACCTCAGAAATGGTGTCCTCTCCGACGGCACCAGGGCAACGCATCGGGAGATCATCAACGAGGCACTGCCAAAGCTCGGAGATGCGCTGAAGAATCCTATCGATCCCGAAGGCTGGGCCATCCACGAGCGTGCCAAGGAGATCATGCTCTACGACTGGAAGAGCCCGCTCTACCGCGGCAAGCACCCCCTCGCTACCTACATGCTTGAGAAGACCTACAACCTGCGCCGCTTCTCGATACGTGAGGAAGAGGCTTCTCAGACCTCGCAGCGCATCGCATCCGAACTGCGCACGACAGTGGGCAAATACCCAGGTGGCTTCGAACATGCAGCCAGGGAGATCCGGCGTGAGTTGATGGGCAAGAACGACTTTCGGCGCGTCAGGGTCCTCGACCAGATCATCAAGACCGGAGACATCAACAAACTGGCCGACTTCCAAGCTGGCCGCTACCTGCATGCACAGTCCGATGCCGCTGAGCTTGAAGAGGCTATCTGGGAGACCAACCGCAAGCTGCGTCTGAACGGTGCCATCAGCGCCATGAACAAGCGCAAGATCGCGGACGAGAAGTACGTCCCCAACGTGGACTCCATCAACTGGAGAGCGACGGAGATACGCTCGACGCTGGCCAAGCAGCCAGACGTCTTCAATCAGGACCTTGGCTGGGCCACGGAAGCCTCTCCCTCCTACGTCAAGTGGATGAGCAAGAAGAAGAACGCGCAGATAAAGCAGATGCTCGAGGACGAGGTCGCACGGCGTAACACGCCGCGTCCGGGCTTCGCTGGGAATCTCGATGAGAATGGAAGGCCGAAGCGGTACATCCCTCTCGAAGCGGAGCGTCACGACTGGCTCGAGGTGCAGGTCCCCAAGCAAGACCGCGTCCCCAAGGGCATCCAATCGCAGAAGGAAGTCTTTGAGCAGGGAGCGACCGACTTCGCATCCACAGAAGATCGCAACCGGAACCCGTTCAGCATCTTCGACCCCACTCAGGAACTTGGCTTTACGAACGCGAGAGAAGAGGTAACCGGAATCCCCTCGAAGGTGAAGCGCGAGACCTCAAAGGTCCTGCGCTATGGCGACGAAGCCTCGCAACGTGCTCTCAATGAGATGCACTACAAGTCGTGGGATGAGGTCCGCAAGAAGGCCGGTTTGCTCACTGCCGACGAGATGGAAACGGCTTCCAAGCAGATCGAGGGCGACCTCAAGGAGCAGTGGCTCGTGGCGAGCCTTGCCAAGAAGAACTCCGGTGCCAGCGTCTACGACTTGCAGCGGCAGGCACACGACATCGTCGGAAATTACATGCGCGAGCGCGATCTCGCTCTAGCGCGGACACGCACCAAAGCAGAGTTCGAGGCCAACTTCTCGTGGAAGCACTTCAAGGACGAGGGCATGAGCGACGGGCAGGCCAAGAAGGCCTATGCTGATGCTCGCGAGCAGTTCGTCGGTCTCGCGGAGAAGCAGGTCAACGCCCAGCACGATGCTCTCCATACCTACTGGAACGATGCGTTCAACAAGGTCCAAGAACTCGACCGTGCGCTGCCTTACGACCTGAACGACGAGTTCGGTGGCATGGGCATCCGTGGCTCCATGCACCAGCAGATGGGTCCTCACGGGATGCCCCGCGGTGGTGCTGTTCGCATGAGCCAGGAGACCGTCGATCTTCAGTCTGCGGCTCAGCGTGCCGTCGCCTACCGGCGTGAACTTCAGGCGCGGCTCATGGCTTCTCAGCGACAGGACCTTGGCTACCCGGCGACAAAAGGACAGGTCGTCGCCTGGCACACGGAGGCCGTACAGGCGACCAACACCGCACTCGCCAATCTGCGTGACAGGCTTTCCTTCTTCTCCAGTCTGGAGACCAAGGAAGCCGTCGCTCAGATGAGCGATGAGGAAGCCAACACGTTGCGCTATCTGATGGAGAGTGAACCGGGTCAGGAAGTCGATCTTTCCACCGCGCCGACCACTCCCTCGCGCCGTGTCTTTCCCGACTCCGATACGTGGCAAAACGATCCCGAGACGGCGGCTCAGAAGCTTCTCGACAACTTCGATGCCACCTTTGCGATGTTTGGCCTCGACCCGGCCGAACTGAACACGCTTCGCACCAACCTCGCTGCCCGTCTGGCCGACGTGGCAGAGGCACGCTTCTACGAGTCCCGCATGGCTGCGATGGTGGACAAGGAGATGTGGTTCAAGGTGCAACACCCTGGCCTCGATACCTCTCCTCGCATCCAGGTCTTCTACGACAAGGGCGATCCTCTGGCACCACCGACCTTCGAGACCGCCACCGGCGAGGTCATGGACCCGCGGCTCGCGCTCTCCGACGACGCTCTCAAGGAGCTTGAAGCTCTAGTCGCCAGTAGTGATCCCAAGAGCCGCGAGGAAGCCATTGACATCATCACGAGGGACATGGAGCACCGGCTCTTCCACCGTGTCGAGAACGTTGCCGAACGCAAGGAGTTCTCGTTCGTGGACAGCGGGCAACTGACCGGCGATGGGAAGCCGCTCATGCGGGAGACCCATGGTCACATACCCATCGGCTCGACCGAACCACTCTGGAGCCCTGAGCAGATCGAGTCTCAGGTCAACGGCTACCAGAACATCGTCAACACCGCGAAGGTCCGCAACAAGGACATTCAGCTGACCGGAGTCGAGGAGAGCGTTCTCCCCAAAGAGTTGGGCTATCTCGCTGACCCCGAGTTCCGCGCTGCCATCAACGAACTGACGACCCGGATCTGGGACGCCCATCTACGTGGCGAGCCCTTCACCTTCCATGTCTGGGGCAAGGAAGCGAACATCGACGTGGGCGGTCGGCCAGCACACTTCGACAAAGGTGGCGAGGAGCGTCTGCCCGTCTTCGAGGGAAGGCACGGAGCGAAGCAGCTGGGCGGCAAGTACGTCCTTCAGGATGTGAACGGCAAGTGGGTTGTGAAGGAAGTGGGCAAGGCTGGCAACCGCGCCAAGAACCCACTGGTCGTGAGCAGCCGGTGGGATCCGAACAGCCTTCTTGCCAACCCTTACGCCGTGAGGCGCGTCCCGAGCACCACCATCAAGGGTCCGGTCTATCAGGTCATCGACCGCAAGGCGCGCAAGGTCGTGGATCTTCCCTCCCTCAACACGAAGGTCACAAACATCAGTAAGGAGGAAGCGCAAAAGCTGGTGGAGACCTTCTACCGCAGGCGACTCGAGGCTCTCGACATCGACGAGGTGCGGAAGTTGATCAAGAGAGGCAATGCTGCCCGTGCCATCGTGGTCGAGGGTGACGATGCCAGGGTGCTGCGTTCCTTCCTCGATGAGCGCGCGAACGGCAAGATTGTGCGCAAGATGACGGACGAGCAAGCCGAACGTCAGGCCAGGATCGACGCCGAGGGCGATGTCAATGGTGATCGCGCCCGCGCCGAGGAGATGATGGATTCTGGTCTCGGCGGCTACGGTCCCAAGCCAGCGGTCATGGCAAACGTCATTCAGTCGCTCTACGGCGAGGCTCTCGTCGGCCTCATACGGCGCAACATCGGGCTGGGCATGCCGACTGTCTTCAATGAGGCCGGTGGACAGGAGTTGGCGCGTAAGGTGGCTGGCTTCGGGGCGACGAAGGAAGAGCTTGCGGCTGCGGCAAAGCAGGCTGCTGAGCGGGCGGGTGGTCCACAGGGTCCTCCGGTGAACATCTACTGGGGGTCCAAAGAGTCGCCACACCTCTCCAACCTCGCTCCGCGTCCCTTCGTCCATGACGGGGTCAGGTACCGCAGCGTCGAGCACGCCTACCAGAGTCTCAAGAGCGGGACACTTGACGAGGCCACCTACAAGAATCCTCGCTGGAACAAGGCCGGTGGGCGCATCCGTGGTCCAGAGGCGAAACTCAAGCCCGCCGAGATCGACGCACTCATGGAGACGCTCATTCGTGAGTCCTTCGAGCAGAATCCAGTGGCTCTCAAGCGCCTACTCGAGACGGTCGGCAGTCCGTTGACCCACAAACAGGGTAGAGACTGGGCCGACCGCTTCCCGAAGATCCTAATGAAGGTCAGAGACGACCTTGATGCTTCGGAGAAGATCAGACCGACTGGCACCGGCATCCCCGGTGGGAACGCGCAGGGCAAACTCTTCAACCGCACCGCTCCGCGTCCTCCGCGCACTGAACTCACAGGAGAAGGTTCGATGCTGGGCTCAGAGCATGAGCACTTCTACGTGGGCAACAGCGCCGACGAGCACTTCTGGGCATCCATGGACCGCGGCCGCGGCAGCTCCCGCCCTCCCCACGAGCGTCCTCCTGAGGACACGACGTCCGCCGACCTGAACGCCGATCAGGAACAACTCCTCAGGGTTGACGCACAGGAGGCCGTGCCGGCTGAACTGCTTCCCAGTGATGCCGAGGTCGCTGCGGACAAGGACATCTTTGCTCCCGACATGACGCCCGAGCGTCGTGCTCAGGTGGCCAAGAAGCCAATGACTGACGAGCAGCAGGCGATCTACGCGAAGATGGAGTCCCTGCATCGGCAGCTCAACGACCCCGAGACGGGCATCTACGCTCAGTTGAGAAGAGCGCACGCCAATGACATGACACTGAACCGTGAGCGTCGGATGGCACTCCAGCGGTATCAGGACGCACGGGCACGGCTCTACGGTGGCTCACTTCCCGGCATGAGCAGGGACGCTCAGGAGGCTCTCAACGAGCAGACCAAGTACCTCGCCGAGGCGTATCGCAGGACCGGCCTGGATGCGTCGGCCACCAAGGAGCAGGTGCGCGACGAGATGATGAAGCAGCTGAACGTCGCTGGCGACTTGCTCGACAAGCTGCTCTCCTCTCCAGAGACCTTCCACGACGAGTTCGGACACCTCAACGCTACGCTGGAATCTGAGGCCTCTGCCGAATGGCAGCTGCACCAGTGGCACTACGCCTCCTACAACTACTCGAAGCTCTCCAAGTTCATGGCTGGCGGACCGGTCAAGGCGATGGAGAAGTTCAACTCGTGGAAAATCCCCGGCATCAACCAGTCGCTCGACGACTTCACGACTCTCTATAAGACCATCGTTATGATGAAGATAAGCACCATGCTGCGCATCCCGCTGGCAGACGAGGCCACGCGCTTCATCACCGAGGGCATCAACCCACTCGCAGCCTGGAAGAAGGCTCAGTGGATGAAGGACTTCGACAAGATGCCCGACGACATCAAGTTCAAGGTCTCCGAGCTGATCAGAACAGCCAGTGACGGGACCTACGACTGGATCGACTACATGGCGAAGGACTCCTTCACCCACTACCAGAAGATGGTGACCGCCGCTCGCCGGGATGCCACCTACGCCGAGTACCTGCGCGGACGCCGCATGCTCGACCCGGCGATGGGTGAGGGTGGCAGGGCGCAGATGAAGGCCGAGATCAACGCCTTCCTTAAGGAACCAGGTAACGTCGAGCTCAAGAAGATGGTGCGTCAGTATCTCGCTGCCGCCAAGAACCCGGCCTTCGCTGGTCAAGCCGATGAGATGGTCTTCAAGGCGTGGTACTCGATGGGTCTGCGTGAGGGTGGAGGGCTACGGAACACGGCTATCCAAACCAACCGCGTGATCTCCTACAGTGATGAAGCCGGTACGCACATGGACGTGGCTCTTCAGAAGCACCCTGAGCGGTACTACGACAATCAGGTCGAGGGTGCCACTGGTGGTCAGGCGGTCACCGAGCGGGCGAAGCTGCGGAGCACCGAACCGCCGACGCCGGTACAGGGCGGCATGCACACGGTCACGGATCCTTATGGAGGAGAGCATCGAGTCCAGCTTCCCGGCGTCAAGGGTGACGCTCAGGGACTCGTTGATGCGCTCTACCGGAAGTACTCCTACTGGTACGACCATCCCATCGTCGGCAAGCACTGGCGTCCGGTGAACGGCTGGGCTCGGACCAGCGAGCAGGAGGCATGGGACGCCGAACTGAAGAAGGGGCGTATCCCCACCGACATGATGTTCGGCAAAGCCTACGATGGTCTCTTCGACGGCAAGGAAGCGAAGAAGGCGTGGCATGAGATCGGTCGTCTCAAGGAGGGCGAGGCGTTCAAGACGTGGGACGGCAGGACAATCGTGCCGACTGCCGACGACGTCAAGCGGTGGCGGCCGATGCTGTTTGGTCAGCGCACTTTCTCAGGAACCAACCCAACCTTCGTGCACAGCGCTCGTGATGCGGTCTACGGCATCCTCGACTATTCTGGCTCGAAGATGAACGAGATGGTCTACGCCCATGCCTTCGACAAGCAGCGCACCACGCTCATGGACTTCGCACTTCGCCAGAAAGTGGCAGAGTTCGGCAAAGATGCGAAGCTCACTGAGGACGAGATCCGCGCCATCGAGAAGCGGGCGCACTTCTCGGCTCGCAGCTACATGGAGCGGGTGATGTTCACCAACGTCAGCTACGGCGGTGAGGACTTCCTGCGCAACCTCGTGATGTTCCTGCCCGCCTACCGTCAGTTCGCCACGTACTGGGCTTCCTACCTCGCCAAGCATCCCTTCGCGCTCTCGTTGGTCTACCGGATGAACCGGGACCAGGACCACCTGAAGGTGAATGCTGGCGGCTTCGAACTCGATTTCAGGCGCATGAGCTTCCTCATCAACCAGGGTAATCCGTCAGCGAACGGCAAGATAACTCCGTTTCAGGAACTCACCGGCTGGCTGCCGAATGGTGGTCCTCTCCTCACCTTCCCGGTCTCCGTGATGGCGCACACTGAGCGTGGCAACAAGGACAACGTCTGGGGCAACCTCGCTGGGACGTGGCCGTTCAACTTCTCCAGTGAGTACAGCGCCTTGAACTCCCCGCTCGACAAGATCTTCTACGGAGCCTTCGGCAAGACGCTGCCGTGGCCCTTCGGCACTGATCCGTCGAAGAACGCATGGCGGGCCATCCAGATCCAGAACGAGGCCCTGCGCAACCACGACCAGCGCATCAGCGGCAAGGAAGCGATGTGGAAGGTGCGCATGAATCGGCTCCTCGAGGGTGGCTTCAACTTCGTCAGTCCGGTGGGCGTGCGCATCGTCGATCCCGACGTCGAAGCGATGATTGCCGGCAAGCAGAAGTACAACGCTGCCAAGACACCAAAGGAAGCGGCTACCGTCCTCAACGACCCGAAGATGAAGATCTTCAAGACCTATTTGAAGTGGCAGAACCTCCCGTCCTACGAACAGCTCGACTTCATGGCCAAGCACCCGGAGATCGTTCCATACGCGGTCTCAGGGTACGCAGCGGGGTCCAACCCTTCTGGAGCCGTCGGACTGCTCTACAGCGACATGGCAGAGGCAGGAGTCCCCGACCCCGAGCTATACATCCAGCGTGTCGACGAGAAGTACCGTCAGTTAAACA
>Ga0123519_10015300_pt1 | contig 10788 bp, 9 predicted proteins | sample YelNatPaOPRAMG02_FD_87396 | JGI IMG/M metagenome (GOLD analysis project Ga0123519, IMG submission 87396) | Hot spring microbial communities from Yellowstone National Park - Yellowstone National Park OP-RAMG-02 (version 2) | ecosystem: Environmental > Aquatic > Thermal springs > Hot (42-90C) ...
TTCGCTGTGGCGGGGTTGGGTATCGCCCTGCTTGGCGTCCAGGCGAAGAAGGCGCAAGACGCATGGGGACAGGAAGCGGTTGCCTACGGCGCACGATGGTTTCTTGGTGCCACGTTGGTGCAGATTGTCGTAGGGCTGTGGTTCCTGTTCAGCCTGCCCAGCAACCTGATGCAGAACTTCATCGGAGGCAACATCGTCCACACCGCCATCCTGTGGGGTGGGGTGGTTCTGGCGGTGATTGCCCTCCTGCTGGTAAACCGCTACTTGCTGGGCGCAGTCGCGCTGACCGTGCTGGCTATTACGCTGATGGCAATCACCCGCCACAGCTTGCGCGGGATGTACCTGCAACCCTATCTGGATGTCCGCAAGCTTGCGGTCAATCCGCAGTGGGGCATGTTCGTCATTTTTGCGGTGCTGCTGGTGGCAGGGCTGGCGGTGGTGGGATGGATGGTGTGGCAGTTCTACAAGTCAGGACAGCCGCAGAAGGCCGCTGCCGAGTGACGAGGAAGAGAACATGAGCGCGGGGCGCAGGCGTGCGCCCCGCTTTTTGCTTGGGCGGTTGCGCAGTGGCGAGAGGTGCTGGTATCATTAACATAGCGAGCACGGGACAGAGGCAAACCATGAGCGAGTTCTGCAGTGTCGAAGAGGCGATAGAGCGTCTCAAGCGCGGTGAGATGATTATCGTGGTCGACGACGAAGACCGCGAGAATGAGGGAGATTTCGTGATTGCTGCGGAGAAGGTAACGCCCGAAGCCATTAACTTCATGGCGAAGTACGGTCGGGGGCTGATATGTCTGGCTGCCACAGCACAACGACTGGACGAACTGCGCATCGGTCCTATCACCAGCAAGTATACTGCCCGACATGGCACCGCGATGATGGAGCCGATCGACGCCCGCATCGGCACGACCACAGGCATATCGGCATACGATAGGGCACAGACCATTCGGCTGTTTGTCGACCCGCGCGCCCGTCCGGACGATTTCGAAAAGCCGGGGCATGTTTTTCCCCTGCGGGCGGTGGAGGGCGGTGTGCTGAGGCGAGCCGGACACACGGAGGCGGCAGTAGACCTGGCGAGGCTGGCAGGACTGTACCCCGCAGGCGTCATCTGCGAGATTATGAATGACGACGGCACCATGGCGCGCTTGCCGCAGCTGCTGGAGCTGGCGAAGAAGTTTGGGATGTGCCTCGTGACGATTGAAGACCTCATCCGCTACCGCCGACGATACGAGAAGCTGGTGAACAAAGTAGCGGTTGCCAAACTGCCCACTCGCTATGGGGAGTTCACCATCCACGCTTACGAGTGCACCGTCGACCCCAACCCGTACGTCGCCCTGGTGATGGGCGATGTGGCGGATGGAAAACCTGTTCTCGTGCGGGTACACTCGAGCTGCCTGACAGGAGACCTGCTGGAGTCGCTGCGTTGCGACTGCGGAAGCCAGCTGGAAATCGCCCTGCAGAAGATAGCGGAAGAGGGTCGCGGAGTCTTGTTGTATATCCAGCAAGAGGGACGTGGTATCGGTTTGTTGAATAAATTGCGAGCGTATGCCCTGCAGGACGAGGGACTGGACACGGTAGATGCCAACATCGAGCTGGGCTTCCATGCCGACGAAAGGGACTACGGCATCGGCGCGCAGATTCTGGCAGACCTCGGTCTGCGGGAAATCCGGCTTATGACCAACAACCCCACCAAGCGCATCGGGCTGGAGGCATACGGGCTCAAAATTGTGGAAATTGTGCCAATCGTGGGCGCGGTTACTCCTTACAACAAACACTACCTGCGCACGAAGCGGGAGAAGATGGGACACACCCTTCCCGAAGACGTAGAACAAATGGCTGAGCAAAATCCGGAGGGTACAGTTTGCCATGCCCAAAATGTATGAAGGACAGCTGGTAGCCACAGGCTACCGTTTTGCCATTGTGGTGAGCCGCTTCAACGAGTTCATCACGTCCAAACTGCTGGGAGGCGCGCTGGACGTGCTGGCACGCCACGGCGTGGATGTCGAACGCGACGTGGAGATAGCGTGGGTGCCTGGCTCATGGGAAATACCGCTGGTGGCTGCGCGCTTTGCGCGAACGAAGCGGTACGATGCCGTCATCTGCCTGGGCTGCGTCATCCGCGGGGATACACCGCACTTCGAGTACATCGCCGCCGAGGCGGCAAAGGGCATTGCGCAGAGCATGTTGGAGTCCGGCGTGCCCATTACTTTTGGCGTATTGACCACAGACAATATCGAGCAAGCCATAGAGCGGGCAGGCACGAAGGCTGGCAATAAGGGCGGCGACGCGGCAATCAGCGCGATAGAGATGGTCAGCCTGATGCGCCAGCTGCCGGAAGCGGAACGGTGATGTGTGATGTCCAGACCCTGGAACACGGTAATCGCGTTTGTACTGGGATTTGCCGCCTGTGCATTGATTGTGCGGTGGATGGGGTATCAACCTCCGTCTTCCTCGAAGCAGCTGGTTCTGGCAACGCTGGATGCCCCTGTGCGGCAAATGGGTAGTGTGCCCGGCGCAGACGCTATCGCCGAAGCCTGCGCACGTATCGAGCCAGCCGTGGTGAACATCGATACGTTTATGCGCCCTCGCCGTTCGCTGCGGCTGGAGGATTTCTTCGGTCCCGAGGAGGCAATGCGGGGGTCCGGCTCGGGCGTGATTATCAGTTCCGATGGCTACATCATCACCAACCACCATGTGGTGCGCGGTGCGGATGAGATTGTGGTGTCGCTAGCCGATGGCAGACGGTATCTGGGCAAACCGGTTGGTGCAGACGAACAATCGGACATCGCTGTGATTAAGGTCAACGCGCGAGGGCTACCCACCGCCGAACTGGGCGATTCGGACAAACTGCGCGTGGGGGAGTGGGCAATTGCTGTAGGCAATCCGCTCGGTCTGGGCAGCACGGTAACTGTCGGTGTTATCAGCGCGCTCAATCGGCGCAAGCTGCTTGTGGATAACGGGCGATATCTGGAGATAGCCATCCAGACCGATGCCGCCATCAATCAGGGCAACTCCGGCGGCGCTCTGGCGAATATCTACGGTCAATTGATAGGGATTAACACCGCCATCGCAGCCCCCCCGGGCGGTGGTTCCATCGGCATCGGTTTCGCCATCCCCGTGAATCACGTGAAGAAAGTGGTGCGCGACATCCTCGTGCAAGGCGGAACGGTCAAGAGGGCGAGACCGTGGCTGGGCTTCTATTTCGACGCCGTACGCCCCTCGTTGATGAAGCGCGTGGGGCTGCCCGACCTGAACGGTGTCGTGGTGGATCAGGTGGTACCCGGCAGTCCCGCGGATAGAGCGGGGCTCCGGGCTGACGATGTGATACGGGCCTTTGGCGATCGACCTGTCCGCTCCACCCAAGACCTGTTGGAGGAGATTATGAAGCGTCAGCCGGGCGACCGTGTGCACATCAAGGTCTGGAGAGGTGGGAAGCAAATCACCCTCTCAGTAACTGTCGGAACATCCCCGGACGTCATTCAATAGCCTGAGGTGAGTACGTTGACCGATGAGATAGAGCGAACCGAAGCCCTGTTAATAATGGCAAGGCGGTTTCAGCTTCAGGAGCTGGAATGGCAAGAGGAGGGCTTGCGCGTTTTCATCCGCCGAGAGGCAACGCCGGTAGAAACGGTCGGTACCCTTCCGGCACCCCGCGCGTTGCAGGACAGGAGAAGCGATGCTCCTGCACGGGCTACGCTTGTTGAACTTCGTGCCCCGATGACCGGAGTATTCTACAGCGCACCATCGCCCGATGCACCCCCGTATGTGGAGGTTGGCGACTTCGTCGAAGAGGGGCAAACTATCTGCCTGATTGAAGCCATGAAGGTGTTTAACGAAGTGCCCGCCGAGCGTTCCGGTAAGGTGGTGGAGATATGTGCCACCAGCGGGCAGCTGGTAGAACAGGGAGCGGTGCTCTTTCGTCTGGAACCAGAGGAGGTAACTACGTGAGCAAGGAGGTCATCCATCTGGGCATCCTCGGGCTGGGGGTGGTCGGCTCGGGAACGGTCGAGGTGCTTCGGCGCAACCGCGATAGCATCGAGCGCAAGATTGGAGCGCGCCTGGAAATCCGCCGTATTGCCGTGCGGGACGTGAACAAACCCCGCCGCGTACCGGTAGACCGCTCATTGCTCACCAACGACGCCTATGAGGTCATCGATGACCCGCAGGTAGACATCGTGGTGGAGCTGATTGGCGGCGTTCATCCCGCCAAGGAGTATGTGCTGCGCGCGCTGGAAAACGGCAAGCCAGTGGTCAGCGCGAATAAGGAACTGCTTGCCAAAGAGGGCGCGGACATCATGATGGCGGCAGGCAGATGCCATCTGGACTTTGCCTTCGAGGGAAGTGTTGGCGGCGGCATCCCGATTATTCAGCCCATGAAAAACGCGCTGGCGGGTAACCGTATCGAGCGGGTGATGGGCATCGTGAACGGCACTACCAACTACATCCTCACGAAGATGGCAGAGGAAGGCACAGACTTCGACCAGGCGCTCAAAGAAGCGCAGGCGCAGGGCTACGCGGAAGCCGACCCCAGCGCGGATGTGAACGGACATGACGCCCAGTACAAGATAGCCATTCTCGCCTCGATCGCCTTCACCGCCCGTGTGAAAGTGGACGACGTCTATTGCGAGGGGATCACCAGGATCACACGCACCGACATGGAGTGGGCGAACCGGCTTGGGTATGCGATTAAACTGGTAGCGATAGCCCAGGAGGTCTCGGCGAAGGCGGTTCAGGTGCGTGTGCATCCCGCCCTGTTACCCCTTTCACACCCGCTGGCAAGCGTGCGCGACGTGTACAATGCCATCCTCGTGCGCGGGGACGCCGTCGGCGACGTGATGTTCTACGGGCGCGGCGCGGGCAGTTTACCGACGGGCAGCGCGGTCGTGGGAGACATTATCGATGTATCGCGCAACCTGCTGTTCGGTAGTAGCGGGCGCGTGGGCTGTACGTGCTTCGACCAGCGTTACGTCATTCCCATCGAGCAGGTGGAAACGAGCTACTACGTGCGGATGCGCGTGCAGGACCGTCCCAACGTACTGGCGCAGGTGGCAGGGGTGTTTGGGATTCACAATATCAGTATCTCCTCGGTGGTGCCAAGGCAGATTAACCCGCAAGAGGCGGAGATTATCTGGATCACGCACCGCACGCAGGAGGGCGCGATACGCCATGCAACCGCCGAAATCCGACGTCTACCCGTCGTGATGGACGTGTGTAACACCATTCGCGTGGAAGAATGAAGCTCATCGACCGCATGTTGCTATCGGAACTGCTGGTGCCCTTTCTGGCGGGCACGCTGGCTGTGGTGCTGATGCTTATCGGTAACATGCTGTTTTTTTATGCCGAGGTGCTGTTCGCAAAGGGTGTGCCGGTGCTTGCCGTTGCCCAGATGATTGTCTATCATACCCCCTTCCTGCTGGTGTTGACTCTGCCGGTGGCAACGGCACTGTCAGTGTCGTTGGCGGTGAATAGGCTGGCAAGGGACTCGGAGATTGTGGTGTTGCGCAACGCGGGCGCGAGCCTCTGGCGTATCTTCCTGCCCCTGCTGGTAGCGGGAATGGTGATTTCTATGGTAAACTTCTGGCTCGAGGAGTCGGTAGTGCCGCGGGCAGAACAACAGTTCCGCCGTGTGCGAGACCGCATCTTCCTGATGCAGACCGCGCCGATGTTCCGCTCGAACGTGGTTTTTAAAGTGGGCGATTACGCCTTCTATATCGGCATGGTGGAGAACGTGCAGGGCAACCGTGCCGAGTTGCGCGATGTGCAGGTGTGGGAGATGCCCGTATCGGGTTATGCGCGGACGATACTGGCGCCTCGCGCGGTGTATGACGACGGGATATGGCGTTTCTACAACGCGCATGTGCACATCTACGGCAGGGATGGGTTCGCTATAGATGCCCGCGCTGCCGGAGAGATTACGATTAATCTGAGGGTCGCGCTGGAGGAACTGCTCAGCCCACCGGCACCCGAGGAAACTAACGCCGCAGAACTGCGTCGCCAGGCACAGGAGCTGGAAAAAGCTGGCATGCCAGCGACGCGGTTGTGGGTAGGATACTATTTCAAGTATTCCATCCCCTTCGCGTGTGCGGTGTTTGCGCTGTGCAGTGCGCCTCTCGCGCTCACCTTCGCCCGTGCGGGCAGCTTTATGGGAGTGTTGCTGGCGATTATTCTCGTATTTCTGTTCTGGAATACCCTCCTGCTGGCGCGGTTGCTGGGCAATCAGGGGTTCCTGCCACCGGCGGTTGCCGCCTGGGCGCCCAACGTGCTGTTCGCCGCTGGCGGACTGTTTATCCTGTGGCGATTGGAGTAAGCAATGAGCCGTTTGAAATCCAAAAAGCAAGAGTTGCCTGACGCGGCGCAGGCTGAAACCTTGACGACTCCATCCAGTGACAGCATCATCGCTCTGCATCTGCGCGAGGACTGGGGACAAACGCTGGCTGAAATGCAGGATGCCCGCGAGATAGGGCAGTGGGTGACGGAACAGCGCGATCTTCTGATGCATCACATCCAGCCGCAGCAGGACGGACTGTATACCTGCCGTTCTTTTACCGCCCTTGCGGACGCGGTGGTGCGTCGGTTGTTCCAGCTGGCTATCCAGCGCGCACACGTCGCACACCCCCCCGAGATTGCGGTCGCAGCCACGGGCGGATACGGGCGCATGGAACTGTCGCCGCACTCGGATATCGATATCACCTTTATCCCGGAGCGTGACGGCGACGCCACTACCGACCGCATCATCCGCGAGATGTTTCGCCTGCTGATGGACGTGATGATGGAGTACGGTCACCTGAAGGTGGGCTACGCCTATCGGCTCATTGAGGACTGTGCGACGCTAGACCACACTACCCAGACCACCCTCGTGGACGCGCGACTGGTCACAGGGAGCCGACGCATCTTCGCCCGCTTTCTGGAGGAGTTCTGGGCAAACTTCAATCCCACCGATTTTCTCTTCCGCAAAATCGCCGAGCGGCGCCAGGTGCGCGCCCGTTATGGCACCACCCCCTATCTGGTAGAACCGAACATTAAGGAGGGAGCAGGCGGTCTGCGCGATATTCACCTCGTGCGGTGGCTGGCGGCGGGATGGGCAGGACTGCCAACGGCGGGGGAGTGGGAACAGCTAGTAGCCCGTGAGTGGCTGACGCCGGAGGACGCAGAACGCCTGATGGAGGCGCACGAGTTTCTGCTGCGCGTGCGCAACCACCTGCACATTCTGGCAGGGGAACAGCGAGACGTTCTCACCCCCGCGAAGCAAGAGCAAATCGCCCCTCGTCTGGGATACGAGCCCGCCGAGCATGTGCCCGCAGTGGAACGGTTCATGCACGATTACTACCGTCACGCCGCAGACGCACACCGAATCTGCGAGGAGGTTATCCACCGAGTGGAGCAGGGGAGGCACGTGTTGGGCATTGGGCTGGACTGCGAGCGCAAAGAGGTGATACCGGCGCAAAATCTGCTGCAGCGAGAGGACCCCGTGTGGATGGTGTGGGCAGTGCGGCTGGCACTGGAGTACGACCTGAGCCTCAGCACCCCCCTGCAACGCTTGATGAGACAAACCGTTCAGCAGAAACCGTCCACGCAGGACCCCAAACACCTTGCAGAGACCTTTCTTTCCATCCTGCGTGCCCCTGGCGGGGTAGCCCGCGCCCTGCGCCAAATGGCAGACACGGGTGTACTGGGGTGGATTCTCCCGGAGTTTGAGGCGACCCGTACCTTAATCCCTTACGACCCGTCGCACAACTTCACCGTGGGCGAGCATACCCTGCGCGTAATCGAAAACATCGATGCACTGAATACTGTCACCGACCCCAACTACGCAGACTACCGGCGTATTTTTCAGGAGACGCCCCACCGCGAGATACTGTACCTCGCCGCGCTGCTGCACGACGCAGGCAAGGCAAACCCCCAGATGGACCACGCCGAAGCCGGGGCGCAGATAGCGCAAGAGGTGGGCAAAAGGCTGTACCTGAGCGAGGACGCCATTGCCGACCTGGTGTTTCTGGTGAGACACCACCTGTTGATGGCGGAAACCTCCCGACTGCGCGACCTCAACTTAGACGAAACGATACGTGATTTTGTGCATATTGTGGATAGCGTAGAGCGACTGAACATGCTGTATATCCTGACCTATGCCGACACCCATGCCGTCGGCAGCGGGCAGTGGACGGAGGTGAAAGCCGCCTTCCTGCGGGAACTGCACCGTAAGGCGGAGCGGTTCCTGATGGCATCAGAGGCAGTGGAGCACGCGCCGCCCGACATCGGCAGATTCCGCCGTCGGCTGGCGAAGGAACTGAGTCTCGAGAACCTGCCGGAAGACCTGGTTACCCGTCACCTGAACCAGATGCCCGCAACCTATTTACTCAACACGCCGCAGGAGCAGATTGGCTTGCACATCCGCATGGTGCAGGAGGCGATTAAAGGCACGCCCCAGCTGGCGTTCCAGACTCCTCCCGATGCCTCGGTGACCGAGCTGACCGTGTGCGCCATCGATGACCCGGAGCCGGGCTTGCTGGCGAAGATTGCGGGGGTGCTTTACGCGGGACAGGTGGCGGTACACGCGGCGAACGTGTTCACCCGCTCCGGAGAAATCAAGATTGCGTTGGATACGTTGTGGGTGGACTATCGCGGACGTCCCATACCGCCCGCCAAGCGAGCGGAGATCGAAGATCACATGGTCGCGGTGCTGACGGGCGAGATGTCGGTAGCGGAACTGCTTCAACGTCGGCGGCGCCCCGAACAGACCCGTCCGGAGCTGGTCAGCCTGGTGGTGCATCACGACCTGTCGGAGCAGTTCACGGTGATCGAGGTGCGCACCACCGAGCATATTGGGATGCTGTACTGGGTCTGCCGTGCGCTGTCGCAGCTGGGCTGGAACATCCACAGTGCGAAGCTCAGCACGTGGGCGGGCAAGGCGGTGGGCGTTTTCTACATCACCGATGCCGAGGGACGCAAAATCCACGCCGACGCCCAGCGACTGAAGGATACCCTGGCGGAAGGGGCAGAGGCGTTGTAGTAACGGGTGATATAAGAGGAGTTGCAGGGAGGTGGCGCAAAGGTGGAAGAACGTGAAGAAGGCAGCACTCATCAGACGCCGTCGAGTAGGGATGTCTTTGCCACTTTGAAGGAGGCATCCATCCAACACGGCAGCCGCGAGGCTTTACTCTTCTGCTTTGGACGACTTGCCAGTTGCGCCGACGAGTTGAAACGACTGGAAGACCAGATTGAACAGATGGACACCGCCGCCGTGGAGAAAGCAGGCTCGTCTTTAACCTTTGCAGACAACCGACCACAATGAGCCGCTACCTCATGGACACCAACCATGTCAGTGGTCTGTGGAGAGGGGAGGAACGCCTCGCCGAAAGGATTCTGAGATGCTTCGCTAACGCTTAGCATGACAATGGAGTGCCAACATCACATGACAGAAAGGTCATTGCCAGGAGTGCCGACATGAGTAAAGACGGGTCTCCGATCACGAGCGTGGATAAAAACGCACGCCTGATCGAGGTGGACTTCCCGTTACAGAAAGTCTCCCAGGAGTCGGTGCGCGAGAAGAACATCCGCCACGGGCACATCAGCACGCTACACATCTACTGGGCGCGTCGCCCGCTGGCGGCGTCGCGGGCGTCTATCCTGGCTGCCCTGTTGCCCGACAACCCCGCCACACGCCACGAATACCTGAAACTGATCGAGCAGCTTGCCCCGTGGGAGGCGGTAGCGAACGGCGGTTCGCCCGCGCCCCTGCAACGGGCGCGCGCCCTGATTCGCGAGGCGTTCGGCGGGCGCGCCCCGCGCGTGCTGGACCCCTTCGCAGGCGGCGGCAGCATCCCCCTGGAGGCGATGCGACTGGGCTGCGAGACCTACGCGCTGGACTACAACCCCGTCGCCGTGCTGCTCAACCGCTGCGTGCTGGAGTACCCCGCGCGCTTCGGCGCGCCCCACTCGGTGCCCAGCGTGCTCCTGCCGCCGTCCGACGAGCCGTCGGCGACCCTGCTCGAAGACGCTCCTGTCCAATCGCCGCTACTGCTGGCGGTGCAGAAGTGGGGCGAATGGGTGCTGCACGAGGCGCAGAAGGGAGGGGCGCACGGCGGTGCGCCCCTACAGGATTTCTACCCGCCCGACCCTGACGGCTCCATCCCCGTCGGCTACGTCTGGGCGCGCACCGTGCCGTGCCAGAACCCCACCTGCGGCGCGGAAATCCCCCTGATGCGCCAAACATGGCTGGCGAAAAAAGACAACAAGCAGGTCGCGCTGAAAATGGTGCCCGACCACGCGCACAAACGGGTGGAGTTTGCGATTGTGGGTCAAGCGGACGATGTAGGGGCGCACGGCGGTGCGCCCTCGCTGGGATTCGACCCTGAACGGGGCACCGTGGCGCGGGCGAATGTGGAGTGCCCCCTGTGCGGGAGCGTCATCGACGACCAGACCACCCGCCGCCTGTTCCAGGAGGGCAAGGCGGGACAGCGCATGGTCGCCGTGGTGCTCCACCACCCGCAACAGAGGGGCAAACGCTACCGACTGGCAACCGAGCGCGACATGGAAGCCTACCGCGCCGCCGAACAGGAACTGTGGCGCGTCTGTGCCCGCCTGCGCGAAGAGTGGGGGATGGAACCTGTGCCCGATGAGAAAATACCAACCCGATGCCACGAGGTAGACCGTATGCCGATGTATGGTATCTATACTTGGGGTGAGGTTTTCAACGCGCGGCAGCAGCTGGCGCTGGTGACTTTTGCCGATTTGGTGCGGAGGGCGCACGCGGAGATGCTCGCGCAGGGCGCAGACCCCGAATTCGCCAAA
>Ga0123519_10015301_pt1 | contig 10787 bp, 8 predicted proteins | sample YelNatPaOPRAMG02_FD_87396 | JGI IMG/M metagenome (GOLD analysis project Ga0123519, IMG submission 87396) | Hot spring microbial communities from Yellowstone National Park - Yellowstone National Park OP-RAMG-02 (version 2) | ecosystem: Environmental > Aquatic > Thermal springs > Hot (42-90C) ...
CAGCTGCCAATCTCTTGTGCAGCAGATACACAACTATCAGTGTTCTGAACAAGAAGCGGCCGAACTAATGAAGGTAACAGTCCGCCGACTTCGCCAGAAGCTCGAGCCTGACCCCGATCAGCCTCGCTACATCGTCAACGTTCGTGGCTTCGGCTACGCTCTCGCTGAGCCGAGCGGCCTGGCTGAGACATCTGAAGCGGAGGGATCATCTGTAAGGGTTGGGTAGAACGCAAGCAATGACAAGCATCTATCACTCCTCGCTCCGCTTGAGTGGCAAACTAACACGAAACAGGGTCCCTCGGCCCAGCTCGCTTTCAACCTCCACCTGCCCCCCGTGGTAGTCCACGATCTGTTTCACCAGCGCCAATCCCAATCCGGTGCCACGTGGTCGCCCATCCTCGGCCGCAGGGACTCGATAGAACTTGTCGAAAAGGTGCGGGATGGCCTCCGGGGGAATGCCGATGCCAGTATCCCGCACTTCGATGCAGACGGATTCGTCGCCAAGGCGAAGGGCGACGGAAACGCTGCCACCGTCTCGGTTGTACTTCACTGCATTGCTCAGCAAGTTCTTTAGCAAGGTCCGCATCATGTGCGCGTCGGCCTGCACAGGTGACATCGATGGGTCAATGACTGCCTCGATATCTATGCCTCGCGGCTGAGCCTGGGCGCGGAGCAGCCACACGACTTCCTCCACCATCTCTGCCAGATCCACTTGAGATATCACGACGCTCGCCTGGCCTGCCTCCAGCCGTGAAAGGTCCAGAATACTCTCGACCATGGACTGCAGCCGGTCAGCTTCCTCGGCAATGACGTGCAGGAATTCCCTCCGCAGATTAGCATCCGCTCCCTCACGATTATCGAGCAAGACCTCGGAGTAGGCCTTGATCGAGGCCAGAGGAGTACGGAGCTCATGGGAGACGTTTGCCACGAACTCAGACTTCAGACGGTCGATCTCCTTCTCAGTGGTGACCTCGTGCACGATCACCGCCCAGCCAGCCAAGTTGCCCTGCACCTCCCGCACCGGCGCGGCCAGCAGCTTCAAATGCTGCCGCGGCTCCTTCAGCGTGAGCTGGGTCTCCACCGCACGATCGAACCCAAGTTGGCAACTGGCCACGAACCTCAGCAGGGCCCTGGGGTCCTCCGCCCGATCGGTAACAGTAGGAGTAAGCGCTGTTAGGAGTGGGCATCCTTCCGGCAGAGTGCCTTTGAGGCCCAGCGTGATCCCGAAGGCAGGGTTGGTTACTACCACGCGTAGGTCCCGATCGACCATCGCCAGGCCCAAAGGCAGGTGAGTAATGATGGCAGTGAGCCGGCTCCGCTCGAGGTCTGCTTTCTCTTTCTCCTTGCTAACAGCCTCGTACAATTGCGCGTTGCTGATGGCAGCGGCCACTGGGCCAGCGATGGTGGTGAGCTGTCGCAGGTGCTCTGGGGAGAAGTGGCCGACCTGGGGATGCGTAAGCGTGACCACACCCACCAGTACGGACTCGGAGACGAGCGGCACACAGATGGCCGCGCGCACATCATCTCTCAGGGGAGCATCCTCGAACCACTGCCAGCGCGCATCCTTTGTCACGTCCGGCACCAGTGTCCCTTCCCGATTCTCCGCTACCCACCCCGCCAGACCCACGCCAAGCCGCAGGTGAGAGGGACAGCGCTGCCTGAACCCGATCTTCCCCTGCTCCACAGTGCCGACTAGCAGCAAGCGGCCCGAATCTTCTTCCAACAGCAGCAAGGAGCCCCTGGTCGCTCCCACTGCTCCGCTCACCCTCAGGAGAGTACTACGTAGCACATCATCCAGGTTCAGGCTGGCGCCTAGCTCGACGCTAGTGTCGTATAACAACTCAGTCCACTGCTGCTCCCGCCGCAAGTTCTCGTAAAGCCGGACCCGATCTCGGTAGGTCTTGTATGAGTAGGAAGCGATGCTGAGGGAGATGAGTGAAGCCAGCCAACGCATTTCTCCCATTGCCGTCATCATCATGGCGATCCCAAGGGCCGTGGCGGTCATCGCCACTAGTTCTGGCAGCAGCCAACGGTAGAAGTTCTGCCAAACCGCCCGTAGCCCACCCTGTTTCCCCTTCCCCTGTTCTCGCTCCAACCGAGTAGCAGTGCTCATCTCTTCTCTCACCTCCTCCGGCTGGCAAACTGTCCAGTCTTACCTGCCTTACCACCGAGGTGCCGTCACAACCGTCAAGCTCTCGAAAGCCCATCGCTGCCAATCAGCATAGCGCCTGACGGCAGTTCCGGCAACGGCCGCTTGCAAACCAGTGCTCCCAATTGACGCCCCGGCCGACAGCCTATATACTCGTTCTGGCGACGTAGGCAAGGGCACTTGGTAGCTAATGTGCTTCCCGTCTCACGCCGGTGCTCTCACCGTCGGTGACAACTATGAGACCAGATATGCGCTGGCGCCTGCTGATAACCCCTCCCCAGCCCGGAGCGCTCAACATGGCCATCGATGAGGCGATCGCCGAAGCTGTGGCCAATCGGCTGGTGCCTCCCACTCTTCGCTGCTACCGCTGGGAGCCGCCCTGCCTCTCTGTAGGCTATTTCCAGTCGGTTGCTGAGACGGTGGACCTCGAGCGCTGTCAGGAGCTCGGTGTGGATTGCGTCCGCCGGCCGACCGGCGGGCGCGCCGTGCTGCACGACGACGAGCTCACCTACAGTCTGTCGGCGCCGGAAGCTCACCCGTTGGTGTCCGGCGACGTGACCGAGTCCTACCGTAAGATATCGCAAGGCGTGCTGGCAGGCCTCCGCGAGCTCGGCATCCCGGCCGAGGCAGCGCCGCCTCGGCCCGGTCGCTCCCCTCTTTCGACCCCGGCTAGTGCTGTTTGCTTCTACGTCCCCTCCGACTATGAGCTTACCGTCGAAGGGCGCAAGATCGTAGGCAGCGCCCAGATGCGCACGCGCGGCGTCGTGCTTCAGCACGGCAGCTTTCTTCTTTCTGCCGACCCACACAAGCTTTATGCATTGCTCAAGCTAGGCTCAGAAGAGGAGCGCGCCGCCCAGATCGAGAGCTTCTACCGGCGTGTGACCTCCGCTTCCGCCGTGCTCGGTAGACCGGTGAGCTTTGACACTGCCGCTGCGGCGATGGCGCGCGGTTTCGTCTCGGCGCTGGGCGTGGAGTTGTTGGAAGGGGAACTGACGGCGGAAGAGGTTGCTCGGGCAGAATGCTTGCGAGCCGAAAAGTATGGCTCGCCGGCTTGGAACTACCGGCTCTAGGCCGGACGAATGCTTGCCGGAGGTGTAACCCATGCCCTACCCACGAGAGCGCGGCTATGGCTGCCGCCTGAATGCCGATCTGGTCTGGAAAGGCTACCGAACCGTCGTCCTCGAGAACGAGATCTTGCGGGTAACGGTACTGGCCGACAAAGGCACCGACATCGTCGAGTTTCTGCACAAGCCCTCCGATACCGACTTCATGTGGCGCTCGCCTTTGGGACTGAGGCCGGCTGGTCTCTTCAATCCCACTTCTTACCCGGCCGGGGGCGCCTTCGGCGATCGCTGGCCCGGCGGCTGGCCTGAGGTATTCCCTGCCGGCGGTTCTCCATCCACCTATAAAGGGGCCGCGTTCGGGCAGCACGGCGAGGTCTCCACCGTCCCCTGGGAGTTCCAGGTTGTGGAAGACACGCCTCAGCGCATTGCTGTTAAGTTCTGGGTCCGCACCTACCGGACGCCTTTCTACCTGGAAAAGACTCTCTGGATGGAAAGCGGGAAGGGCGTGCTGGGCCTGGATGAGCTTGCTCTCAACGAGGGAGGCGAGGAAATGCAGCTCATCTGGGGGCATCATCCCACCTTTGGCCCTCCCTTCCTGAGCGACAAATGCCGAGTGGACACTCCTGCCACTCGGGTTCTCAGCGCCCCCAACGTCCCCATCAGCCGCGTGCCCCCTGGCGCTGAAATGTCTTGGCCAATGGCAACCGGTGTAGATGGCCAGCCGGTCGATCTGCGCCATGTTCCTCCTCCTTCCTCTCGCACGAACGACATGCTTTTCCTCACCGGCTTCAATGAAGGTTGGTACGGCCTCACCAACACCGAGAGAAAAGTGGGCGTGGGCATGGCTTGGGATCCTGAAGTCTTCCCGTGGCTCTGGTACTGGCTGGAGGCTCAAGGACTGTCCGGTTACCCATTCTACAGCCGTACCTATGCTTTTGCTCTGGAACCGTGGACTAGCCAAGTCATCTGGGGTGATGGCACGCCCGGCTTCGCCGGTGCTCTCAATAATGGCACCGCCATTATGCTTGGCGCCGGCAGAAGCCTAAACACATCGCTCGTGGCCGTGGCCTACAGCGGGCTCGAGAAGGTGAGTCGCATCAGCCGAGACGGGACAGTGAGTTAGCCGAACATAATGGAAGACACCTACGTGCAGCTTTTCCATCTCAGCAGGGTATTCATCTGCTATACTACCTCCAGCTGAATACTCGGCCGTTTCTAGTCATCTGCTAGAGTTGTGAGTGGGTAAGCTGCTTCCGTAAGCTGCTTCAGATTGAGGTGGAATGAGTGTGACCTGCCCGACAGAGGGTGTGGCTGGTCTCCAGTCTACGCTCCCCGGTGTCGGTTCAATCTACTCGATCTGTCTGGCCGATATTGAGAGAAAAATCGCCCGCAAGAATGGCTCCAGGCTCGGAAGGCGGAAGGCCAAGGCAACCGGTCAGCGTTGCCTCTCGCTTGATGATTGCACTGGCGTCGGACCTTCTGGCACCACCGTGCGAGAATCACCGCAAGAGGTCGTTAACGCGTTCGGGGAGCGCATCGTTCGCGTGGATGGAGACATCCCCATCGATCTCCCCCTCTCCAATGGCGGCCGTTACCTGTTCATCAGCTACGATCAAACTTCGCTAACGCACGGATTGCACAAGTACCCAGCCAAGTTCTTTCCCGAACTGCCACGCTGGCTTATCTCTCGCTACTCCCGGCCAGGCGACATCGTGCTCGATCCTTTCGCGGGGAGCGGAACGACCAATGTGGAGGCTCTGCTGCTACGGCGTCACTCCGTCGGCATCGATGTCGATCCTTTCTCTCGCTTCCTATGCCGGGTCAAGGTGACACCGCTGAGCGAGTCTGAGCTTATCCGCTGTCAGCAAGAGCTGATCGCCCGCATCTTGGCTTACGAGCCATCGGCGGTAGCTGACACATACCTTCCTGTCTTCCCCTACCGAGACAACTGGTTCAATCGTGATACCCTCCTCGAGATGGCTTATCTGCGTAAGTGCATCAAAGCGCTGGATGCCTCTCAAGAGGCTAAGAGCTTCTTCCTCGTGTGCCTTTCCTCCATCGTGCGGGCCGTATCCAACGCCGACGACAACTGCACCCGCACTGTCATCCGCAAACGACTCAACAAACGGGTATATCCAGCCGACGCGCTCAAGCGGTTTGCGGAGGCGATTCTTATCAATGTGCCCAAGATGGCGCACTTCTCGCGCCTCTGCCCAGCAGACATCAAGGTCGAACTGCCATCAGACAGCGATGCCAGAGACATTCGTTATCCCTCCGACTTCTTTGACCTGGCCGTGACTTCTCCTCCCTATGCCAACGCAGTGGACTATCCACGCACCCATCAGCTAGAGATGTACTGGCTGGATCTGGCAAGAGGGTCACTTACCCCGCTGAAGAAGAAGCACGTGGGAACGGAAAGCGTAAGCTGCACCGATTACGCACACCTCCATAGGCTGGGGATCGCTAGCGCCGACCATGTGATCAAGCGTATCTTCGAGAAGGACAAGCGCCGGGCTTACATCGCCTATAAGTACTTGGAAGATATGAGGTCCAACCTGTCGGAGGTGCTAAGGACACTGAAGAGCGGCGGCCGCTATGTGGTGGTGGTGGGAAACAACCGCATCCGCGGGGAACTCTTCGAGAACTGGCGCTACATCAAGGATATGGCGGTTGGCGTTGGCTTCAAGCTGGAGTGCTATTTTGGCTCGGAGATAATCAATCACTTCATCAAGGTTCCTCGAGAAGAAAGAATCATGACCGATTGGGTCCTGGTTCTGAGGAAACCATAGCTCTAGGAGGGTGGACAGGGAAGCGCGTTTCGTTGGCTTGGGTGGCCCCTAAGCCTGCGGGCTTCAGGATTTATCTTGCGTGCCTAGCTCATCGAATGCCTAGCGCATGAGACTAGCATACAATGGAGGAAGCGATGGAACCCGAAGTCATAGCCGATTACCCTTGTATCACCGGCGAAGGCCCACTTTGGCACCCCGATGAGCGCAAGCTCTACTGGGTCGATATTCCGCCCGGCAGGCTGTACCGTTGGGACCCGGCCATTAGGCAATCCGAACTCGTGCTCGAGACCGACCCCATCGGCGGCTTCACTATCCAGGATGATGGCTCCCTGCTCCTCTGCATGGCCAAAGGCGCCGTCAAGATCTGGAAGGAAGGGCAGCCTCTTATCACCGTCATCGACCACTTGGACGAGGAAGTGGATACCCGCTTCAACGACGTCATCGCCGACCCGGCCGGGCGCGTCTTCGGCGGCACTATGCGCACTGAAAAGCGCCTGGGCAACTTCTACCGCATTGAGCTAGATGGCACCGCCACCAAGCTCTTCGAGGGAGTCGGCGTGCCGAATGGCATGGGCTTCACCCCAGACCGCAAACAAATGTACTTCACCGATACCTTCGAGCGGCAGATCTACATCTTCGACTACGACGAGCAGACGGGAAACCTTTCCAACCGGCGCACCTTCATCCGCACCCCTGATGCGCCTGGTGAAGGCTTCCCCGATGGTATGACTGTGGATGCCAATGGCGATATCTGGTCGGCTCGCTGGGACGGCTACTGCGTGGTCCACTATTCCAAGGAGGGCAAGGAACTGGACCGCATCAAGTTCCCGTCCAAGAAAGTCTCCTGCCCCACCTTCGGCGGCCCGGACTACGAGGATATGTTCGTCACTACCGCCGGAGGCAACGACCGCACCGAGAATGGGCCCACCGCTGGCGCCACCTTCCGTGTCCGCCCCGGCGTGAAGGGTGTACCGGAGTTCCGGTCGCGCGTGCACAAGCCAGGCGCGTAAGTCTCGGGCCTTCTCGAGGCCCAGGCCCAATAACCCGCTATGAGTAGCTGGCCCACGGTCGGCGGACTGCCGTGGGCCTCGTGCCCTTCCAGATCCATCTTTGCTTGACGCTGTCTCCAGCTGGGTTCATACTGATCGTAAGTTGACAGTCGGAGCCCAATCTGCTGCCGGTGCCAACGACAGTACCCAAACGACAGTACCCGATTGATATTGGCACCCAATGATGAACGAGGGAGACTGCTATTATGGTCAGCGTTGCCAGCCTTATTGGCCAGCCCTACTCTGTTCTTGACACCCCGGCCCTAATCGTGGATCTGGATAAACTCGAAGCCAACATCGCGACCATGGCACGTACCTTTCGTGAGGCAGGCGTGAGTTGGCGACCCCACACGAAAGGCATCAAGATACCAGCCCTGGCACACAAGCTGATCGCGGCCGGGGCCATTGGCGTCACCTGCGCCAAGGTCAGTGAGGCAGAGGTGATGGCGTGCGCCGGCATTCCAGACATCCTCATTGCCAACCAGATCGTGGGGCCGCTGAAAGTCTCCCGCCTTGTCGCACTGTGCCGTCACGCCGATCCTATCGTTCTGGTTGACAACCCAGAAAACGTTCGCGAGCTCGATGCGGCCGCCCGCCAGAAGGGGGTCCGCTTGCGTGTGCTGGTCGAGGTGGACACCGGAGCCCAGCGCTGCGGCGTGGGGCCTGGCGAAGCAGTGGTAGCCCTGGCCAGAGAAGTGGCAGCTTGTCTAGGCCTGCGCTTCTGCGGCCTTCAGACCTGGGAATCCACCGTCCTGCGGCTGCCCCCAGCCGAGAAGCCGCCTGAAGTGGAGCGGGCACTCGCTTCTGTCCTTCGGAGCGCTACCGCCTGCCGCCAGGCCGGCTTGCCGGTAGACATCATTAGTGTCGGAGGCTCGGCCGATTATTGGCTCTCCTGCCGCGTCAAAGGGGTGACCGAGATCGAGGCCGGCGGTGGCATCTTCGGCGATCGCTACTATCAGGCTCAGGGCGTACCGCATGAGAGCGCGCTCAGCGTCTTGGCCACCGTCATCAGCCGCCCCTCGCCCACGCGCATCGTGACCGATGCGGGCGTGAAAGCGATGAGCACTGACCACCACGCGGCGCCCGCTCCCCGCTTGCCAGGAGTCAAAAGCACTCGCCTGAACTCGGAGCACGGGATCATTGAACTGGAGGAGCCTTCTACCTCTCCCCGACTGGGAGAGAAAATACAATGGGAGGTGGGCTATAGCGATTTCACAGTCCACCTGCACGAAACCATGTACGGCATTCGCGGCGGCCGCATCGAGACGGTGTGGCCAGTGCAAGGGAGAGGGAAAATACAATAGAAGGTACAGTAACAGAGGTGAGTTGTGTCGAATCGAGGAGCTTTTCCCATCCCTCTTCCGCCAGAAATGGCCGCGGGCACCCTATCGCTGGAGCAAGCCATAGACCGTCGGCGCAGCCAGCGCCACTACTCTGATCTCCCGCTCAGCCTGACCGAGCTGGGTCGGCTGCTGCATTCCGCCTACGGCGTTACCGATTCCCGACATCGACTGCGTGCTGCTCCCTCGGCTGGTGCCCTCTACCCCTTGGAGGTCTACGTGGTTGTCAACCACGTGCAGGGCTTGGCCCGCGGCATATACCATTACGTTCCCGACCACCACGCCCTCGAAGTGGTCCGCAGTGGCGATTTTCAAGACGCCCTTGCCAGCCGAGCGCTAGGCCAGGAAGTGATCGCACGCGCGTCCGTCATCCTGGCGATAGTCGCCGTGGTGGAGCGCACCAGTAAGCGATACAAGAGTCGCGCCGAGCGCTACGTCTACTTCGAAGCCGGGCACCTGGCGCAGAATGTCTGCCTGCAAGCTACAGCCCTGAAGCTGGGCTGCTGCCCTACTGGCGCCTTTCTCGACGACGAAGTAGACCAATTACTTGGAGTGGACGGTGAACGCGAACGAGCCATCTACCTTTTGGCTGTGGGACGTGTGGAAGGGTGAACTGACCGAGAGCCGTAGTTTGGCTCGTTCCCGCCAACGCTATAACAGATTGCAAGGGAGACCGGTGGCCGTTCACTGTGCCGACTCTATCATGCTAGTGCTCGCGCAGCCAGTTCTCTGCTTCCGCCAGTACCAGCGGCGTGTCCGGGTCGTGCAGTAGGCCGTGATAGGCTTCGGGGAATAGCGCCAACCTCTTGTCCTTCGCTGATAGCCTCCGAAAGAAGCCTTTAACTGCCCTTGGATCGCTCACCAGGTCGCCTCCGCCCTGGAGAATGAGCGTAGGCAGGGCGATCCTCTCTCCCAGCCGGCTCGCTTCCACACTCAGCCGATAGAGTGCCAGCACCGATCGCGAATCCAGCCGGTTGTTGCGCAAGGGGTCTGTGAGCTCTCGCTGCACGTCTGATGATTCGCGATTGCACAAGTGCAAGCGGCCGCTTAGGTCTACGATTCTGGCGTCAGGGTCGAGGATCGCTCGCGGCAGATGATGCAGGTACTCCCAGAGCGAAGGTTTCACTGCCGATTCGAGCTCCGGACTGGAGAGAATAAGTCCGTCCAGACTCTGCCCACGCTCAGCCGCATACTTGATGGCGTACGGCGCGCCGGCGCTCTCGCCCCAAAGGTAAAGCGGGCCGCAGGGATGGGCTTGGCGCAGAAAAGCTAGCATCTCCCACAGGTCCTGCAGAATCCTGTCCACCGCCGTCAGATCGCCTCGGCGCCCCCCGGAGAGGCCGTGTCCTCGCAGATCGAGCGCATACACGGCGGCGCCGGCCGGGCAAAGGTGCTTCGCTACCACCTCAAAGTGCGCTCCGTGCGCACCTGCGCCATGCACGCAGAGCAATACCCACCGTGGGCTTCTGTAACCCTCCGGTAGCCAGTAGCGGCAGAAAAGCCGACAGCCATCGCTAGCGGTAAGGTAGTGGAATGAGACGCCGAGCGTCGCCGGATCGACGGCTGGCGGCCTAGCCTCAGCAGGATTATCAGGCCGGCGGCCGACCAGATAGTCCCTCGCCAACAACGCCATCTGCACGAGCGGAGCCAGGAGCGATTCCATTGGTTATGTTCACCTAACTGCCGTTTTCGGCAGGCTAGCGCACTCCCATCATCCCCAATAGAGCCGCGAGCTACCCCCTTGCAAACTCGGTCAGGTACTGCGCGGCCAGCGTCGCCCCCTGCCAGTCTTTCAGCTCCGCCTGCAGCGCCTGCGCTCGCTCGCGGAAGCTTCTTGTTCCTAGCACTCTTTGCACTGCCCTTAGGAGCGAACTCGGACTGCAACGCTGAAGCGTCAGCTTCTCTGCCACGCCCAAGTCAACTGTTCGATCGACATTCCACTCCTGGTCCAGGTTCGCAGGAATACCGACCATGGGAATACCGCCTTGAAGAGCCTGGTAGGCCGTTCCATTGCCTCCGTGGTACACGAGAAGCTGGCTCACCTGCATCAACCTGCTGCCGGGCGCCAGGCTGGCCACGCGGAAGTTGCCTGGCCAGGGACCGGCGACCGATGCTCCGCCCGTGGTCAGCAGCACCTGGTAGTCCGTAGAGCCCAGAGCCCCCTTCGCCACCTGGAAAAGTCGGGGTGAGCCCGTGCTACCTAGTGTAAAGTAGATGGTGGGCCGCGATAGGTCCAGCCTGCCCCACCAGGCCGGTAGGGGCATATCCGGCTCCCAGGTGATCGGCCCCACGTAACGGTAGCTAGGCGGAAGATCCCTAGTGGGCCCGTAACTCGGGATATCAGCCAGGCGTGTCAAGTTGCCGCTCAGTAGCTGCTCCATTCTGTAACGAGAAGG
>Ga0123519_10015302_pt1 | contig 10787 bp, 10 predicted proteins | sample YelNatPaOPRAMG02_FD_87396 | JGI IMG/M metagenome (GOLD analysis project Ga0123519, IMG submission 87396) | Hot spring microbial communities from Yellowstone National Park - Yellowstone National Park OP-RAMG-02 (version 2) | ecosystem: Environmental > Aquatic > Thermal springs > Hot (42-90C) ...
AGCCTTCGCCCGGATAGACCGCCGTTACCGACTTGCCGAGCACAGTTACTCGCGCTCCATCGGGCAGGTTCTTGAGCGGCGGTTCGAATCGGAGCATGGTGATGCTCGCCCGCGGGAACGCAGCCGTAAAGCTCGCCGGATTAACCGATCCGGTCAAGTCGGTAACTGTCCAGACGATGTTTTCGGTCGGGTCGTTCGGCGCGTTCACGGTAATCAAACTTGTAGGGCCGTTCACGGCCGCAAGCCTGTGCTGGAAAACTGACACTGCCGCCGGCAGCCCCAGCACCTGAAGCCTGACGGTCTTGTCCCGATCCTCGGACATGTTGAGCGCCCAGATCATCAACCGACCAGTAGTTGTGTCTTTGACGCTGAAAAGTCTGAAATCCGGCTCTACGAACGAATCGAGGAACCGGTCGCATGTCATGCTCTGAAGCATCTTGTAGAGCTTCTGTCCCGGGGCTTCGATGACGCTGCCGGGCCAGTTGGGATGGTCCCAGTATTGCGCGGCTACGTAACCGTATTCGGCGAAAAAGAAGATCCCGTCGGCTATGCCGAGCGCATGGGCCATGGTTCGGTTTAGGTTGAAGTTGTAGGAGCCCTGCCAGGAGCTTGGGTTCCACTCACTCTCGATCAAGCCAGTAGTGATAGGGCGATTGTTTGCAGCCAGACGGTCCAGGATCTCCTGGCGTCGCTGGATCTGCAGATCCCTCAATCCGTTGATGCCGAGGTTGAGGTCAGCTGCATCCAATACGCCGCCGGACACGCTGTTGACTATGTGATACAGATTTCCATACGGATGATAGTAGACCACATCAACACGATTGGTCGGATCGGAGAGAACCGCGTCGAGCCAGGCGTTGCCGTTGGCAGCGGTCATAATCGACGGCCCGAACTTAAGATTTGGATCCTCCGCCGCCAGAGCTTGGGTGATGACCTTGTATTTCTGTGCATACTCCTCCGGCGTGAGCGGCGGCGCTGGATATGGACCCTCCGGCTCGTTGCCGATCTCGCAATAGGTCACCTTCGGCGGCAAAGCCTCGCCCGGCGCAAGCAGCTTCGGGTCGTACCACCAGTTTATGGAGTTTATGATTGCCTGATCCCTGCCGCTCAGTGGATCTCCCTGGCGCTTTGTATGAACAATCGTGTTGCAATAGTAGATCCAGTCCGCGGCGAGGGCTGCTAGAGTAGTGGCGGAGGTATCGGAATATACCCATGTGCCGTCAATGATGCTGCCGATACCGCGCGTGTTTATCAAAAGTTGCAGATACGAGTTGCGGTCTCTTGCTTCTCTCAGCCTTTGGAGCGTGCTCTGCGTGTTCGCGCCGCCCGGAGCCGTGCGGGTCTTCCAGTTGTAGCCGTCGAACGCGTAGCGCATGCTGCAGTTATAAGAGACCGCAAGCGAGTCCGCCAAGAGCTGAGCCGAGCCGCCCTTCGGTGCGGCGTCCATTCCGAAAATGCCCTTGTTGATGGGTATTCCGGGTGCGTTGTTGTCGATGGTGCGTTCGAGCACGCTGGTCGCGATAATAGCCGGATCGCTCCACGTGGAAGGGCAATACCCGGGAATAGTGCGCATTGCGCGCGCAGTGAACGCATATTCAGTGTTCGAGGGAATGCCCCTGACGGTCGTGGTTCCCCATGCCGCCTTCGACTGAAAGAACGCGGTCATTCCCAGCGTTCCATCAGCCTGGACGAACTCCTTACGCTGAAGCACGGGCGATACTCGAATGCAGAATAGATCATCGTTCGAGTCGCGTGGGTCTATGGCAACGGTGACTGATCCGGCCGTCGCTCCGCCGACGACCGGTGGGTGCGGAGTCGAGCAGTATGCGGCGCACTGTGAGGGCACCACGTCGAACGACGCTGGATTATCCCGCCAGCCGATGACATGGCTCGACGCGTCCGATGCCCACACGTCGAAGTCGTTGATAAGCGGATTGTTTGCCCAGGCCGGTTTCGCTCTGAACGTCCAGGTAACCGTGCGCGTACCCACTGCCCCACTGGCACTCCCACTTGTCGTAACCGAGCAGCCTAAAGGCGTGATATAGGTGGTTCCGCCCCAGGCATCGGTCCGGTAGCCCCAGCGTCCGCCGCCTGCTGCATTCGCGATGACCCACGTGCCACCATAACGCGTAATCTGGGCGTCCGAGGTAGCCCACGCCAGGTAACCTCGGCCTAGAGTGCTAACCCCGCCAGCCTCGGTGAAGTTGATCAACGTGCGAACGTCGATGATATCGTTGTAGCCGTCCTCGTCAGAGATTACCGTGCTTACGGAATACGAAGTTGCGTTGTCGGCAATGACCGTGTTCGTGTTTACCTGCGGATACGTGTGTATTCTCGGCCACGGGCCTGCATAGCACGCGTTTCCAGCTAGGATCAGCATTGCGGCCAGAATCCAGAAGAGCGGGCCAGTTCCTGTGAAGCGGTTCTTTATCATTCTCCCACCTCGCAAATCTGCCTGTAATAAAGACGTAACACTCGGCTTATGGTTACACGCATAATACATCAAAAGTCAGGGTAGGCTCGAAGTCCGTTCGTGGACGCAGGCACGTGATCTGGAGTTCATTGACTGCTTCGTTCCGGGTTAGTGGCGTATTTTTTTGCACGCAAAAAAAGAGGAATGCGCCTTGCCTACCTCAACTAGATTTTGCACACAACAGTTTACGCTACCGCCTCCATCGAAATTTGACACTGAGAACTATCGATGCTACTATAACATGTCTCGTGCGCTTGCCCGGCACAAAATTATCCCCCCGGCAATGGTTTAAAGGGCTAATTGTGTGGGTAAGTGGCGCGGGAAAGGAGGCGATGTTGTGCATAGACGAGAGTTTCGGCTCGCGAGGACCTTCTTGATAGCCACAGCAGTCTTGCCGGTTATCTTGATGGGAGCAGCCAACCGAGATGACGTCGTGCAAGCACAGCGCCTGGAGACGGTATTGGTGACAATAGAAGCAGACGGGGCCCAACGCCAAGTACGTACCGCCCAGACGACTGTCGGCGCGACCCTGAAGGAAGCCGGAATAGAAATAGGACCAAAAGATAAGGTCTCACCGGCTGTGAATCTGCGACCTTTCAACGGTATGAAGATCAAGGTCGTACGCGTTCGAGATGTGATAGAAGCTGTTACCGAACCTATCGCATTCGACGCAGTCAAGACGTTTACCAAGTCGCTTCGCCCTGGAGAGGTTAAAGAGACTCGGGCGGGAGTGAATGGAGAAAAACTCGTTTACTACCGGGTAAGATACGAAAACGGCAAGCCAGTTTCACGCACGCCCATAAGCTCCATTGTGACACGAAAGCCTGTCAACAGGGTTGTAAGCATCGGCTCTCGCGGTAGTTATACCAGCCGTGGCGAGTTTCGCACCAGACGTGTGCTTAGGATGATGGCAACCGCCTACGATCCTGGTCCCAGAAGTTGTGGCGGATCCGCCGACGGCAGAACTGCCTGCGGACTCAGAGCCGGTTATGGAGTTGTTGCGGTCGATCCTAATGTTATACCTCTCGGCAGTAAGCTCTATATCGAGGGCTACGGATATGCCATTGCAGGAGACCGAGGACGCTCCATCAGGGGAAATCGCATTGATCTCGGATTCAATTCCTACCGGGAGGCAATGCGCTTTGGCCGCAGGAGTGTGATCGTACACGTTTTGCAGGAGTAAAGCAAGGCTAAGAAGTGAAAAACGAGGAACAGAAAGCGGAGAGCGAAGGATCGCGTCAGGAAAATTTTCCTGCAGCAAGCTCTCCGCTTTCGGCTAAGAAACTGTTAACCGAATACGGTCTTCGGCCTAAGAAAAGGCTCGGTCAGAACTTCCTGATTGATCGCAACATACTCAGTCGAATAATAGAAGCCGCTGACATCACGCCAGGCTCCAACGTGCTAGAAATCGGCCCCGGACTTGGAGTTCTCACACAAGGTCTGCTCGATAGCGGAGCTAGAGTCGTGTGTGTGGAAGCGGACCCGCACTTGCGTCCTGTTTTGGAGAAAGTGCTGGCCGGTTATGAACGCGTAGAGATAATCATTAAGGATTTTCTGGAGATCGACCTACCAACTTTTCTCCGAGACCGTGCAGATGGCAAGTGGATAGCTGTCGGCAATCTCCCGTATTACATCACGTCCCCGATTATCACCAAGCTCTTGGACTCAAGGACAATGTTTTCGCACATTCTGCTTATGGTTCAGAGAGAAGTAGCGGAACGACTCAAATCTGCGCCAGGTTCCGAAGATTATGGGGCGCTGACGGTGTTGGTTCAGTTCTATTGCGATATCGTTAGCGTGATGCGGGTCTCGCGCAACGTATTTTATCCTGTGCCCGAAGTCGATTCCGAGCTTGTGAAGCTCATAGTGCGCGAGAGGCCAAGAGCGGAAGTAAGCGATGAAAGTCTCTTCTTCCGAATTGTAAGGGCTGCGTTTGGTAAGCGACGAAAAACACTTGAGAACGCGCTCAGCAGCTCGCCTGATCTTGGTTGGGATAAGGAGAAAGCGCGTCGTATTCTCGAAAGAGCAGAGATCGACCCGGCCAGAAGAGGTGAAACTCTGTCAATCGAAGAATTTGCGCGGATAGCAAACAATGCTACCGGACAATAATCCGAAGCGTTTGCTAGAAAAAGCAAGACTACTCATTCTTTTCTTCGTTTTCATCGGGCATAGGTTTATAAGTAGTGCCGGCAAGCGGAACACTGACTACGGATCGGACGAGCACGCGAGTTTCGATACCATTCTTCATCTCAACCTTGTCCGCACCAATGGCTGTTACGGTCAAAAACACGCTCCATGATCCCTTGAAAATACCCGCAGGAATAGTGCAACTTGTAACTTCGGGTGGGAGAAGGGCTTTCTTCTCGATTAGCTTGGTTATCTCTTCTTTGCTAACCGGTCGTACTTCGATGTTTGCAATTGCAGCCGGGTCGGAACCGGAAGTCCAGTCAACAGACACGTTTCCGCTTCCGCCGTAGGCGTTCACAACGTATGCCAGAGCATTCGGGACGGGCTTCCAGGTGACTTTGATGGCCTTGTCGAGGTCTGCCTTTTTGGGCACGTTGATGAGTTCGATTGTGTCCAGGAAGTTTTGTTCTTGTTCGAGGGTAACGGACGTATTGCCGCAATAGTTGGTAACAAGGGTGTAGATACCCGGAGTCGCAGCGTTCTCATGCAGCGGCTTTGAGTCAGGTCCGGGCCAAAACGCATACGAGTTGCTCGGTAGCGAATTTATATTTCGATCTTCTGCCGACGCATTATTATTTCCGGTTTCATTCGATTTCGTGATTTTTGGTTGGCCTTCCGGCACCGTCTCGGAGCATCCCCAGTAGGCTTTGTTGATAAATACTTCCTCGGCAGTTCCGGGTTTGGATGCAGGTGCCGAGCTCGAAACTTTTCGCTTGAGATCGATGAACAGTTTAGCCGGACCGTCCAGCTTCAATCCTGAAGGTGCTGTGACTTCCGCTTTGCACTGCGCATCTGCCGGGCGATCGCTGTAGAGTTCCATCGTAAGCGACTTGGTAACCGGCGGGCGCGGCACTTCTGTTCCAGGTTGCGGAACCACAGGCGACAAGCCCGGGAAGATCATTCGATAGGTAGCAACTGTTATGATGAAGATTGTTTTCAAGCTCAACTTAGAGACTCCGTTTCCTTATGAGGACTCATTCTAATGACGCGAAAACTCCGGAGTTAGTTTCCGGCATACGTCATCAACCACAATTTCAGCAGCCGGCGTGCTGTTTCGTCTCTCCAGCGCTGGCGAAACAATACCATAATACCAAAGTAGTATACAAATTAGGTCGTGCGGCTAATAGATCGGCTGCTAAAGTCCGGGTATAATACGGATGTAAAGTTTCCGATCGCTGTGCGCGAAGCGTGAGTGATGGATCTTATCATTCTTCATTGGACGCGGAGCGCACGCGACGGGTCCAATTGAAGAGTGAAAAAGTGAATATGTGGCAGAGGGCTCGGAGCACTCCGAGCCCTCTTGTTATTTGTTCGTTATCCTACTGTAGGGCTGGTTTGATGTGCTGGGGACGTGGTATAATAAAGTAGCTTATTGATTAAGGGGCTTAATCGACTCGTGGAGCGCAGCCAACTATCCAGAGATTCGGCTGAGTATGTGGAAGTCATAGCCGAGGTTTTTGTAGAGACCGTGCGCAAGGCGGCGGCTGATGCAATGTGCTCCGAGTATGGAAACGAGGAGATCACGCCGTCGCTTATGGAATGCTTGCAATATTTATACTTGCACGGTCCCTCATCGATCCGCAATATTGCCTGTGGCCTGGAGATCACTCTTTCGGCAGCCAGCCAGCTTGTGGATAGGTTGGTCAAGAAGGGATTGGTCAGCCGGCGTGAAAACGAAAACGATAGGCGCCTAACTAGAGTGGAGATATCCGATGTGGGTGCCGATCTAGTTAGCCGGATGCGCGAGCGGAGATACAAATGGTTCGAGTCGATGATCAATGCTATGCCCGAAAGCAAGCGGCGGTCATTTCTTGATGGATTAGAGAGTTTCTTGAAAGTTGCACTGACTGCTGAGAAGAACATTGACCGCGCATGCGTAAGATGCGGCATCCCGCATATGCCGTTTTGCGTGATCAACAAACTCAAGAGCGAGAGATCAGAGGAAGGGACGGTAACATAAGCGGTCCGAAGAGGAGTGTCAGACGATGAACCAGGGCTACAGCACAAAAGTGATGGAGCATTTCGCCAATCCGCGCAACGTCGGAGAGATACCGGATGCTGACGGTGTCGGCAAAGTAGGCAATCCGGTATGCGGAGACATAATGAACATGTATATCAAAGTTAAGGATAACGTCATCACAGATGTTAAGTTCAAAACATTCGGGTGCGGAGCGGCAATTGCTACATCGAGCATGGCAACTGAGCTGATCAAGGGTAAAACTATAGAGGAGGCGCTCAAGATTACGAATGCCGCCGTAGCTGAAGCCCTGGGTGGCTTGCCTAAGGTAAAAATGCACTGCAGCGTCCTTGCCGAACAGGCTGTAAGAAGCGCCATAGACGATTACCTAAGGAAAACGACTGGCAAAGGACTCGATTTGACGTCCGACGAAGAATTGCACGAGCATGAATTAGCAGAAGAATAACGAAGGGAGCATATAAATTGACTGAACAGACGAAAGAAAGTATCTACGAGAAGGTGCAGTCGACACTCGATACAATCAGACCCAGCTTGCAGGCGGACGGCGGTGACGTGGAGCTTCTGGGTGTTGAAGAAGATGGAACCGTCAAGGTCAGATTGCATGGTGCATGCCGCGGCTGTCCGATGGCTGCTATGACCCTCCAAATGGGTATAGAGAGGATACTCAAGAAAGAAGTTCCTGAAGTAAAGGCAGTAGAGAACGTGCCGGAGGAACAGTAGAAATATACAGAGGATCAAAAGGACTCGACACGGATAAGTCATCTTCAGAAGCCCTTTTTACTCTTTGATCCTTTGCTAATGGAGGCAGAAATGGCAGAGGTGGTAGACGAGCTGAATAATCTCCTTGTGAGGGAGCGGGGCGAAGTTGAAGCCTTGAAATCGTTGGTCGACCACCTGAGCCAAACGGATCCGGACATAGTGAGCGGCGCAGAAGATGCGCTGGAAACGGCGCGATGGGCGTGTTCGGGTTTGTATCACCGAATCAATCAGCTCGACGGCATCGTGACACTTGACTCGTCCGACCTTGCAGAAAGAGTGGACAACGAAGATGACACGAAGCGAAAGCTTGAGATCATCTGCAGGCATCAAAGACAGGATGTGAAAGCTATAAAGTCGCTGCTGAAGCGTGACGACCTTGACGAGGCCACACGCGACTTTCTCGAGGAGCTACTGAATCTTCACCAGTCTTCGGAGAACTGGTGCAGGTCCGTGCTTAAAGAATGGGAGCCGGATCTCCAGATTCAGGATGCCGAATGAAAAACGCCGAACACGAAGCAGATGTGCAAACGACGCCCGGATCGGCTCGGTCCGGGCATCGTTGTCGCGTCTAAATTGGTCTTCAAGCCGGGCGATAACCTACCCCGAAGATTCTTGGCCCTGACGCGGCTGGGCAGAATTCCGGAGGTCCACTTCCGAGCGTTCTTCGACTTCAGCATCATCTTGCAGCGCAGCGTCGAGCAGTTCGATGAGCCTTTGCTCTGCCTGCGCTGCGGCTCGTGCGTAGTCGAAGATAGTTTTTGCGCTCATTAGGCTGTCCTCCATATTTTTTATTGAGCGGCAAACGAGTGTTTGTTCTCTAAAAAGGCTTTCCACGTAATATAACGGACAAATCCTCGTAATTATGCGGGTTCTACAGCAAAACATGCAGGTAGTAGAGTTGCGGTCGGCAAATTCAACAGGTATGAGTCAGTTCAGAATCGCAGCGTACCAGATGAACGTTGGCAACGATGTCGAAGCCAACTTTGTCAAGATTGGAGAAGCAATCAAACAAGCAGCTTCATCAGATGCACAAATAGTCGTTTTTCCGGAGTGTGCTCTGTCCGGATATCCTCCACTTCACTATCCCGACGTTAATTCCATCGATACGGTTCGAATTAGCCAGCTCAACAATGATATTTGCCGATTAGCCCGAGATGCGGCGATATGGGTCGTTTTGGGCACGATTACCGTAGGGCGCGAAGGACTGCTGAACTCTGCTTTGGTTATATCGAGCGATGGGAAACTGGTCGGTCGCTACGACAAACTGCACTTGATGCCGCAGGATAAACAGTTTTTTGTGCCTGGCGAGGGAGTGCCGATCTTTCGAGCGGATGACATTGTGTTTGGTGTTCAGATATGCTACGATGCCCGATTTCCGGAAGCTTTCAGGTATCTGCGTGAGCAGGGAGCACAACTGATTGTTATCATTTCAAATGCCTGTGGAGGGGAAACCTGGAAGCTGCCGGTGTTAGAAGGGACCTATCGAACTCGCGCTTCGGAAAATTCCTGCTTTATCGCGGCTGTCAATGCTGCTGGGCCGCTGCAAATGGCCACTTCGCGCATTTGCAACCCTCTTGGTTTGGACCTGGCTTCGGCGAACCAAGACCGCGAGGAAATAATCTTCGCGGACATTGATATATCCGAGACCAAGTCCGGCTACTTCTACGATCGTAGAACAGATCAGTTCGAAGTCAGACCCAAGTGGTTTGATGGTTCTTCCTCACCGTGATCCTTAGAGGGGAGAAAAAGACATTGCTCAGCGACTGAAGCTACGGCAACCAGAATTCAAATCTGAGAGACAGTCCCCGAAGGAGGACTTTGCTATCGAGTTGCCGCGGTTTCAACCGCTCAGCGTGATGATGCAGTCTGCACCTGAACAGACCAGTAAATTATGTCGAGGTCGGGGTCGGTGACCGGATATGCATCTATATCGTCACCGGAATATAGCCGGTCGGTGGTTGCATCTACTGTGATATAATCCTGTCCGGTGGGACCCAGACCGTCAAATTGGCGATTTGGATAGAGCTCATTTGGATTCACTGCAAGCTGGTTCGTGGTGATAAAGTTGATATTGAGCTCCTTAATTTGATCCGCCGGGATAGAGGCTGTGGCGATCTGGCCAAAGTCGATGACGAACCGAAGCGTCGAACCGCCGTCGAGTAGCTCGTATCGAATCGGCGGTTGGGGCGGTGTGGTGAGCAGGAAAAAGCTATTGGGTACAAACCCATACAAGTAACCTGCCGGATTGGCTGCGTCGTATTCAATGAAGTGGGTGACTCCGATACTCCGATCAGCATCGCGCGAGGTTACCCATCCATTGCCACCGTAAGGCGGAAACGCAACTGCCCAGGGGCCAGTGTTCGGGTCGTTGTCGTTGTCTATGGCAATGAAATAGTATCGACGAATAGAAGGGTCTTGCGCGTCAATAGGGGATATTCGGCCCTGTACCCTGAGAGTCAGAACGAGCTGCTTCCCGACGGTAGGAGGCGTGCTCGGAAACCTGGAGCAGCCGCAGAGCGTAGTCAGAATGACGGCGCAAGCTATATATACTGTTGAACGTGAACGATGCCTGAACATGAGCTTACGGTCTATTGTATCGCAATCGACGGAAATACGTAAACAGCTGCTTGCAGCGGTCTCCGGTTTATTGCTGGCTTTGTCTATACCGAAACCGGGGATTTCGGTTTTGGCTTGGGTCGGGTTAGCGCCTTTGCTTATATCGCTGCGAAAGACGCGAGCGGGGCAAGCGGCAGCGTATGGCCTAATAACTGGCGCAGTCTATTACGGGGTCATCCTCTATTGGCTGTCGATATTCGGATATCTTCCGTGGGCATTAGTAGTCCTTGTCGAGGCTGCATTCATGGCGGTGTTCGCGATGATCGCGAGCAGGATGTTGTCGGCGCGTATGGGATGGTTAAGCTTTCCTGCTGTGTCGGCAACTTGGACTGTTATGCAATGGGCAAGGTGTCTTGGTCCGTATGCGTTCAACTGGGGCAGTTTTGCCCATACTCAAGCGAACAACGTATCAGTTATTCAGTTGGCTTCCATTCTTGGGCCGTGGGGAATCGAGTTCTTGGTATGCCTTGTGAACTTGGCCGTCGCGGAAGTCTTGGTATGCGGACCCGGCCGGCGGCGAATCGCGAACATTGCGATTTCGATAGGTTTACCTGCAGCAGTCTATGTGACGGGTTGGGTTGCAGTGCCTGCGGCAAACGAAGAGACAAACATAAAAGTTGCAGTTATCCAGGGAAACTTGGAACGCGGAATGCACGATACTGACCGCAGTCCTGCTCGAAGCTTTAACACTTACGCCAGGATGAGTCTTAAGGCGGCTACCGACCATCCTGATTTAATCGTTTGGTCGGAGTCGGCGCTTGCTGATGAGATCAC
>Ga0123519_10015305_pt1 | contig 10786 bp, 8 predicted proteins | sample YelNatPaOPRAMG02_FD_87396 | JGI IMG/M metagenome (GOLD analysis project Ga0123519, IMG submission 87396) | Hot spring microbial communities from Yellowstone National Park - Yellowstone National Park OP-RAMG-02 (version 2) | ecosystem: Environmental > Aquatic > Thermal springs > Hot (42-90C) ...
ATTATTAAATGATCTTAGATTGCTCGGCAATTGTGCTAATACAAACATATATGCGTATTCGGATGAAGATGTAGAGAAAATATTTACTACAATTGAAAAGGAAGTTAAGCGAATAAAGATGCTTTTTAATAAACCAAAAACAAAGTTTTCATTATAGAGGGTGCGACAATGCATAATATAAAATCAGACGAAGATTTAATTCGCGAATTTAAAGAGTTCGAAAATAGTTATGAAAATATAGATAAAGATAGATTATTATTGTATGTTGTATGGTACTTAGAATCAAAAGGAATAGAACCCACATTGCAAAAAATTACTGTTGCTGCTTTCAAATTGTTTCCTAAATCATTTTCATTACTTGGATTTCCAGAATACCCAGACGGTTTTACAGTATATTATACCGTGTGGTTGCATGATACAAAAACTAAAGGCTTATTAGTTGGAAGTGTTCAAAGTGGGTTTTCACTTAGTAATAAAGGGAAATATTACATCGAAGAAGTTAAAAAAATACTTTCTGGTGAAATTAAACTAAATAAAGTATATAGGCGGATAACAAAAACTAAAGAATTGACGTTTATCGAGATGTTAAAGAAAACCACCGCATATGAAAAATATAAATCTAATGCAAAAGACGAAATTTCTGAATGGGAAATACTAAAAGCCTTGAGGGTAGAAACCGATCCAGAGCACAAGTTTAAAGAAGCGCTTAGAAGGTATACCGAATACGCAATAAGGCTGAACGATACAGATATTTTGGACTTTTTAAAATTTTTAGAACAAAAAATGGGTGGAAAATATGGATAAAGATGATCTTAAAGAGGTTGACAAAGAGCAAGGAAAAGTACATCCGAAGTTTTTTGAAAAAACAGTTCAGGATAATTTTGGTTCAGATCCATATAAGCTGATTATTGAACTTATTAAAAATGCAGCAGACAGCTATATGCGTCTAGGGGCAACAATATCTCCACCATTTGAAATTTTTGTGGAAATAGACACTAGATTTAAAGGGTTTATGCCCTATATCGAAGTAAGGGACAATGCAGAAGGGATGAGTTCAGATGATTTAGAACGAGCGTTAGAATATGGTGCACCACCTAGTGCAAAAACTGAAAATGCCAATACAAGCAGCGAAAAGGGCGTAGGTTTAAAGGATGTATTGATGTCATTAGGAGATAATAGAATTATAACTGTAAAAAACAATAAAGTAACTATAGCTTCGAAAGATAAAAATTTTGATACCATATTTCTGGGGTACAAAGCCGGAGAAAGAGAATGGATCATCTCTAAAAATGAGCGTGAGAAATATAAACTAAAAGGGAATGGCACAATTGTTAGTGGGTTCCTTCCAAAGTTCTTCCTAGATAAAAAATTTGAAACAATAAAAAGTAAATTAGAAAAACATTATTTATTAAGAAAATTGTTGCAATGTGAAGATTTTAAAATATATATTATAGATCGTAAAAGCAATCAATCAAGGCCTATACTATTAAAGTACTCAGAACCTAAAATTTCTAAGGTTCTTGTAGATGATTCTTTTGAAATAGAATATGAAGGCAAGACCTATTCAGCACAAATAAAAATAAATGAAGCTAAAGAAAGTCTGGGGCCACTAAGTAAACCTTTTGGATCTGCTGGATTGCTAGTCTATAGTGGTAAGTATACAGTTTTAGATTTGATATTAGGGAATTATAAAAATGATAGTAGACTGTATAAAATATTTGGGGAGGTTCATTTAGACTTAGACGGTCTTGAACAAAAAATTAGAAACGGAGAAGAAAAACCACTTGTTGATACTGCAAGACATGGGCTAATACCAGAAAATATGTTTAATAAAAACTTATTTGAAGCAATAGATAAATATTTAAAAGAAATATTAGAAATTAATGTCGAACCTGAATATGGGTTGGATAGTGTCGAAGAAAAGGAATTTGTTCGAAAAGTCAATAAAATATATGGTAAAGATGTATCTGGAAATGTGGGCGGTGGCGGAACTTATATACCAATTAGACCAGAAAATTTTGAACTTTACCCACAATATGTACCGTTGCCAGAATCAGAAGACAAAGTAATCTATCTAGTTGTAAATTCTAAAATTTTATCTAAATTACATTCGATAAACATACTATCTAAAGATCCGGACCTACAACTATCCACTAGTAAAATAGACCTTGAAGACGAAAAATCTAATACAGATGGTTTTATTGTAAAGCAAATTAAAATACATTCAGACAAAATTGGATTGGAAACAGAAATAGTAGCAAATACTACCGAGATAAATCACGAATCTATAAGCGGTGTAATTGTAGTAGAAAATCCTCTCTATAACCCTGAAAATGGATTTTCTTTTGTCCCAAATAAAACAAGCATAGTAAAAGGCGGAAGTAAAAAGGTATCCCTTTCATTGATAAAAAATTTGATTAATTCAGAAATTAATGAAATAAAATTAGAAACAGAAGGTCCAATAAGTTGTCCAGGAAAAATAATAATTCCTACTGCTAATCTAAATAAAAAACTAATTAAAAATGTACTGATAGAAGAAATAGACGTGAAAGCAGAAGGGGAAGTTGGCGCAGAGGCCTATATAACTGCAACTTATGGAAACAAAACAAGTACAATAAAAATAAAGATAATAGAAGAACCTTCTATAGGGGGATTTATGAAACATATAGAACTATCCCCTGATGAGCGAGCCAAGGAAATAGCACATTTTGATGAAACAGGTACTTTGACTGTTTATTATAAACATCCATTGTTTAAAATGTATATGGCAAATAAAAATTTTAAGAGTAGACCAGATTTTATAACATTTTTTGCGGATACTATTACACGTGAGATAATAAAAGCAGCTATAATCAGGGGAATGCAGAATAATTCACCGAGCTTTCCGCAGACAACTCCAGGATACATCACATTTGAAGATGTAGATGCATATTTTACAAGAGAATATTATGAGAAAGGCCCAGAATTACATGAGCTGTCAAAGCATCTAATTAAAAAACTTAAGTTTCTTTAAGATCTTCTCAAATTAATTTATAAGGTTTATGATTATGGAAATAAACTTTCTTGGTAAAACAAAAGCAGAATGGTTTGATAAGTTCACTCGAACTACCAAGAGCGGAACTAAGTACGCCTACAAACTTATAGATGATAATGGAAAAGAATGGCTGCTAAACGCTACCGAAGAAGAAAATGGTTCTTCTTGTATAATTACTGCAGAAACAAGCGAAAAGGCAAATTTACTTCATGAGCAATTAAAGAGAAAGAGTGATACCTGGGCCATAGCAGACAAGCAGGCAGGCAAGTTATACCATATAATCTCTCTTCCTTATCTAGAAAAAGATCAATTAAAGAGAAAAATGCTAAGTAACGAAAGCGAATTGCCAGAGCAGCTAAAAAGCTATGAGATTAGAAGATTTGGGGAGGTGACAAGCAAGAAGAGATTTGAAGACAAGCTAGTTGTATTAGTAAATAAAAATGATATCGATAGCATGGTAAAATTCTTTTATTATGAGAAAATTTATCCTATGCTTGAAAAATTAAATGGGCAAAAGGTGTGAATATGGGGGAAGATAATGAGAAAAAGGACGAGGAAGAGAGGTATGACAAAATAATTAGTACAGCTAAAGAAAAGTTAAAAAAGAATGGAATGCTAAAAGATGTGGACAAAAATACCTATAAGATAAAACTTAAGAATCCTAAAAACTTTGAGCTCGGCGATAATGTGCCAGAAGCTTCTGCAAAAGAGGAAAATAAATATATAATTGGGCGTAAATCTTTAGGAGGCAGAGAATATTTTGTAATAGTAAGGAACAATGGTAAGTCCTTAGGTAAAGTCGAAGGTTCTTCAGAGCTTACAGAAACTGATCCAACCATACCTATCGACAGCCTTTCAAAGAAAAATAGCTGTATTGGTTATCTCTTAAAAGGCAAGAATACAGGGTTTTTTAATGGAAGCGAAAGGCTATTAAAGAAATTTGCTGAACAAGATTATGGAAAATATGTCGATGTTAACCAAAAATTTATGACCTTAGAAAAATTTTTAGAGGAATTAAAGCAAATACCAAAACCTTATAGTATAGAAATAGAGCTGTCTAATTTTGCAGAACCTTTTGTATATGTAGATTATGAAAGAAAGCACCTAATAGTAGATGCTGTCAATCACAAGCTAGATGAGTTCCTAAAAACTTTTAATATTTTACTAATAAAAAGCCTTACTTTGGAAGATAAAGATATATCATATAACAAAGAAAGCTTAAGAATTAAGTTTAGTGTAGGGAAACTAAGCGATAGTGATGGCAACAGTAATCTTAAAATTGATCCACAATTTATAAGGAAAGGTACCAAGTTCGAAAATTTTTATAACAATATAAAAGAATATACACATATTCGATTAAATGTTCCAAAAAGAGATAAAATAGAATATCTTCTAGTTAAGCGTAAGATAATTAAAAACTTATTGAGCGATGAAAATTTTATAAAAGAAATTAAAAAGATAGGCATAATGTCAGAAGATTCAAAATGGATTAAATATTCTATAGATTTAGACAAAATAAAAGAAATGATAAAACAAAACCTGCCACAAGGTAAAACTCTAGATAATAAACCATTAAATCTAGATACAGAAAGTTTTTTGTTTTATAATAAAAACGAAATAAGGGGGAACCACATAAAAGAAGGCTGCATTTTTAAAATTAAGCAAGACAACGGACAACATGTAAACTTATTGCTGTTAAATAGATATAAATTTGAAGAATTTAAAGATAAACTAGGTGACAAGATACGAGAACTTGACCAAGTGGATCCAGATAAATTGGCTATTGAAGCAAGATCTTCTTATTTATACCCTTTCATTGTTGTAGATCTCAATGGAGCCCATATAAAATACAGCAAGATAATAAACGAAATGAAAATACAAGAGACACCTTTTTTAATTCCAGCCCCAATTTTTCTAAGTGATATTAAAAAATCTTTAGAGAATGCATTAACTAGCTATAAAATAGATACAAAGCGCAAATCTATGGTGGCCAAAATTCTCTACACTATTTACGAGGATTATAATAAAAATCCAGAAATTCAGAAAAACATTAAACGAAAAGGTACATACATGGAAAAGATCCTTTACGCATTTATAAATTCAGTAAAAGGAGAAGCCAAAAGACTAGGTGGGCCAAATCAGCCTGATGCCTTGCTTGAAGATGAAGACGAAAGATCATTATACATATTTGATACAAAAAACTTGAAAAGAACCAAATTAATAAATAATATAAAAGATAGAACAAAAAAGTATAGTTACACATTTGAAAGATACCTTGACAACCTGCGTACATATAATAATGGGAAAGATTTAAAGTCATATGACAAGGTTCATTTTATTTATGTTGTAGATCCACTAAATGAAAACGACAAACAACAAGCCGAAGATATTATGAGGAAAACATTGGGTAATAAGTATAAAGATAAAATGAACAAAATAGAAATCTCTGTTTGGTCTTTCAGTGATATATATAAAAATTTTTATCCTCAAGACCTTAAGTAATGCCTATAGAAATTTTTTATCATCAGATTTTCAAATCCCTTAAAAAATAATATTTTTAACGGAGAAAGACTTTTCAAATTTTAAATTTATCTAACCTCTTTTATAGACTTTAATTCTTCAACTATAGCATCGTAAACTTCTGGTAATATTTCTTCTATCTCTTCTTCAGAAAATCCTAAAACTTTTAAAATTGTTTTGTCTAATTCAACTCTAGCCCAAAATCTTTTTTCGAATTGTTCTATAATAGATGGGAATTTTATAATTGAAATTTTTTTCCAAACATCTATTAATAATTTTTTATTTTTATCGTCGTTCATAATTTTATCTACGTTTAGTTTATGCATGTTTATCAAATCTGCAATCTTTATATCAAAGTAAGCTCCTGTAGCCTCTGTTCTATTTAGTAATAATTCTGTAAGAAAACAAATTGAGTTCAAATAAATAGTGAGAATGGTAAACCCTTCTTCTGATAAATCTTCCATAAATAAGAAAAATTTACCAACTGGGGTAAGGGCTTCTTTCGAAAAAGGAACAATAATAAAGTTATTTGGAGAAGAAAGGTTAATTCTATTTGGTATAACTATGTGGGTTGTACCAGTTTTTCTAATTTTTTCTTTTATTTCATCCCATTTGATTGCTCCTTTTAACTTAGAAAGACCTAATACAGTTTCAAACCCATTATACTGTATTGGGATAATATAATCATGGTGATGTGATATATTCAAAAATCTAATTCCAGTTATGCTTCTAATAGAGGGAATTAGAGAATTTTTATTTAGCTCTATTTTCATTGTTGTGTTTTTTATTTTAATTGACACTAAACCGTTTTTGTTTTCTTTTGTTAAAATTAAAAATGCCCTCTTTATCCTACTTGGATGTAAAGGTCTTGTAACCATTATCACTTCTGATAGCCCCTCCGGTCTTAAACCAAACCCTTCTTTTAAAGACTCTTCCTTAAAATTTTCTAAAGTATCTTTGGATCTGTTTACCATTTCTTCAAAAAAAGTGTTTAAAACTTCATTAATCTTTAAATTTTTTCCTATAATAAACCTCATAAAATTATTTTTGTTAGACAAAAGCTCTAAAGTAGGCAGTTTTCGCATCTCATAGTAGTTCGTAGATCCTACATTTGAAGATATATTGTTTATAATTTCTCTTATTTCTTCTAAATCCATTTCCCTTATCGATTTTTTAAGAAATATAATTGTGGTTAAGTCATTATTATGCGGTTTTCTTTTTTCAGCAATTAATAGGATATCCCTAAATTCGGCAGATTCGCTAAATGCCAAATCTTTTGTTGTTTTTATTATATATTTGATATGATAATTATTTAAAAGATAATTTCTAATTTTTTCGCTAGCTTTTCCCCTTGCAATATTAATCGGTAAAACAGCAGCAATTTTACCATTTGGTTTTAAAAATAAATCTGCAAGTGCAATAAAATATCCCCAAAGATTAATTTGATGACCGCAAATTTTTCCTAACACCCTCCCACAGTCTGATTCATCACTTAGTTTTCTTAGATAATCTTTTGGCAACTTTTCTCTATCTGAAAACGGTGGATTCATTATAACGATGTCCACTGGTTTTAAGTAAAACCCTCTCCCTCTACCAGAAGGAGAAATTGTTTCAACTTTTTTTATTACTTCACTTTTTCCATGAAGAGTTAATTGGACAGCCTGTGTAAATTGTTTCAGCAGTATACCCTCTTTTTTAAACTCCAAGTTTTTTATATCTGGTGCTAATTCAAGGGAATCCCACCTTGCAACTCTCACTACATTGGTTGGTTGATCCAATCTCTGTGCTGCTAAATTAATTGCAGTTAAATGTGCAGCAAAAGGCATTATATCAATTCCCGTAATATCCTCTTCTATAAATTTTTTATGAAGTTTTCTAACTGTTTCTTCGTCTAGTTTTTTTACAGTTTGTTTTTCGTATAACTCCAATTTTCTTCTATAACTAGCAGCTAACAAAGTTCCAGACCCACATGCAGGATCTAAAACCGATTCATTCCATTCCTCTATAGCTAAATTTGCTAAAATCTCAGCAGCTATTGGATTTGTATAAAAAGCAGCCCAAACTTTTGCAACATCTCTGGGAAGTAAAGCATGAAAGAACCTTCCAGCAAGATCTTGCGTAATATGCTCTGCTCTCAATAAAGTAAGATTTGTAATAACACGATTTATGAGCCCTACTGTTACTGGGGTTTCTGGGATTTTATCAAGAAGTTTTATACTATAAATGGGCTGATAATCTATCCTCTCTATTTTAGTAAAATACTCGTATAATTCCTTTATACTTTTTATTGGTTTTAATTCATCTAAACTTTCATCTTTTGCTTTAACCTTATAAACATGGTAAAAAAGTAATTGATTAAAAAGAAGATAAGAAGCTAGCATGCTGACTTCTGATTCTGCCTTTTGTTTGTTTTTGATTTCTCCTAGCCCAGCAAACAGCTCTAATTTTGTAGCAACTTCCTCAAAAATTTCTTTAGTCCTTGCCTGGCGTATGGCAGTATTTAGTTCTTGAACAAGTTCCCTTATGGCTTTTACTACGGAGTCAAACTCTACATTTACTTCCTTCTTTTTAAATTTATCTACAAGAGTGTAGAAAATACTTTTAACATCTTTGCTAGGCCACGCAGACCAATAATCAGTATAAACCCTTCCAGTAACTTTTTCGTTTAATACCTCCTCTTTAACTTTTTCAATTAACTCTGGGGAAATATGAACTTTTTCCCATCGATCTGGATAAACTAAAATTATTATATTCTTGGTTTCAAACTCTGGAATATATTTATTATACATTTTGTCTATAGCTTTTGCTAGCTCTTTTTCTCCACCAATTTTTATTTCGAGTAGAAAGGAAGTAGAATCCAATTGAAAGTATAAATCTATATATCCCCTCCCTTCACCACCGCCAACTTCTTGTAAGGACTGCGCATTAAAATTTTCTTGCAAAAATCTGCTTATGATTTCATAAAAAGTTCTTCCGGTTACTTTTAGCATGTTTGTATTTCTAAAGGAAACATATTTAATCTTTTGTTTTTTAGAAGTTATAGAATCTGACATTTGCATTTTATCGCCTCGTCAACTATTTATTAAATGGTAGGCATGTAGATAGATTTGCTATCACTGTGCTGCTATTCAGGTAGCTTCTGTTTATGTATAAAATATATGCGTTGGTACTTGCGTTCTCATAGAAGCAGCCTGTAAGGTGCGTATAGTTGAATTCGTGTACGCCGTGGGTTGCAACATAATAATATGTTAATGCGTCGTTTAGTCCGTCGCCTAATGGCTGGACCATTGCCAAAAACTCCAGAATCAGCAAAATCCCTATTGCCAATGATTTTGCCTTATACTCCTTTATTTTTCTTACATAAAGCAGGTATACTGCTGCGAGTACTGCAAATATTGCAATAAAGTACAGCGGGTATTCTACAGAGCCTAGTACAAAGCCCACCGTTGCCCATCTTGGTATGTTGAAAACATTCTGCTCCGCTAGAATGTGCCTTACAATGACTGCATTGTAGGTAAGAATCAATGCTGTTGCTATGCTTGCTACAGTTACTGCAAACATAAGCAATGTAGCTCTGAGATAAAGCCTGTTGATGCTTGCATTCTCTTCCTTGCTAAATGGCTTTGGCTTGATCTTTGCTATTATGCTTAATTCCCTGCTATTGTAGATTACTCTACTCTCAGGCTCATTCTTGCTTGCCTTTCTCATTTAATCACACTTTGAAGTGTTTTCTCGTTTTTCCTTCTTTTGCTTTTCTATTTCTTTTTGATGTAGTTTCAAAAGCTCATATATTGTATTCTTAGCCTCGCGTGCCGTTTTTTCTTGAATCTTCTTATCCTTTTCTGAAATCTCCTTTAAAACGTGCCCATGCCTTTCTTTAATGTGTTTTTCTATTTCTCTTTTTGATGTAGTCTCAAAGCCGCATATATTGCATTTATAACCTGGCTTGCCAGGTCTTCTTGCCTTTTCTTCTTCTTTTTGTAGCTTTTTCATGAATTTGGTAAGTTCTATTTCGCCACGCCATGCATTTGGGCCACATCTGTTTGGACTTGTGTCGCAGTAATGCTCTATTTTCCCATTACGCTCCATTATATAGTATGGTGATGTAACTTCCTCTTTGCAAAAATCGCACTTTATTCCAACAGCCATTTTGAACTTATGTAGCCTTATAGGAAATTCCTCTGGCCTGTTTATTCTGAAGTAGAGGCCCCAGTTCTGCTCCATGTGTATGCTGTGCTCTTGCAGCGGGTCAGGCGCATACATCGTATTGCATTTGCTGCAAACTAATCTGACAACACGGTCTTCTCCGCTTTCGCTAAGATAGCTGTATAAACGGTTTTTTGTAATGTCGCTACCGTTCAGTATTTCACCAACGGGCTCAGAGCTATGATTATAGTAGCTGTGTCTTGCCCTAAGGCAGTCTTTGACCTTATCAGGCTCATATATAACAAATACTCTTTGCTCGCCTTCCCTTCCACATAGGGGGCATGTACTATATATTGGGTATATTTCCAAACTTTTTGCAACCACATCTTTTGTCTCGATCATGGAATCACAATAGTAATAAATACTTTCCTGTATATTAATATTTCTGACAAATATTTCTTTTTAGGAAAGTGATTTAATGGAAAAGATGCCTGAACTTGAAAGTATTATAGATGAAATACGTCGAGTAAAGAATAAGTATAATATAAAATCATCACAGCTTGCAAAGAAAAGTGGCATAAGCCTTTCTACAATGTCAAAGCTTGAGCATAAAAAGCTTAAGCCAAGCTATGAGCTACTATGTAAGGTATACAATACGCTTTATGACATGGTGTTAGCAACAGGAAAGGCTGAGAAAGTATCAGATATAATGGTCAAAGATGTTGAGACCGTTACAATAATGACTCCAATTAGCGAAGCTTCGAAAAAAATGAAAGAAAAAGGCTTTTCCCAATTGCCTGTATTAAATCGTGATGGTGGGCTCAAAGGCCTTGTAACTGAGCGCAGTTTGTTGGACAATCCTGATGCCAAGGTATGCGGTGATGCGATTGATTATAACTATACCATAGTTGAGCCTGATGCTAGCAAGGAGCGCGCACTTCAACTAGCAAAAAACACACAGGCAGTTATTGTAATGAAAGATGGTAAGATTGTTGGAATTGTTACAAAAGCAGATTTTATATAAAATAAGCATAAATGTGGAAATGCTGCAGCCTAGTTTAAGTATAAAATTGTATATTTTGCTGC
>Ga0123519_10015307_pt1 | contig 10783 bp, 13 predicted proteins | sample YelNatPaOPRAMG02_FD_87396 | JGI IMG/M metagenome (GOLD analysis project Ga0123519, IMG submission 87396) | Hot spring microbial communities from Yellowstone National Park - Yellowstone National Park OP-RAMG-02 (version 2) | ecosystem: Environmental > Aquatic > Thermal springs > Hot (42-90C) ...
ATCTGAAGAAAGAGGAATTATATAATAAGGTATTTGTGTATCTTTTACGGCTTCTAAAACTTCTTTTGCAGCCGCCCAATCTAAATTGTTTACATTATGATATGTAGTATTGGATTTAGTATATTTTCCACTATAAGATTTTGGTGCTTCTGGATCTCTTTCCGTTAAAGCTATGTTTGTGGGAATAACTTTATAAGCATAAATTGTATTTGCTTCTACAAGTAAAGATGCTAAACCTAACGGATTTATACTATCCGAAGAAGTTGTTCCACATTTTGATTCCTGTAATGTAGAATCTGTAATATCCCACATTTGATTTGCATCTACTGTTACCAAAACTCTATAATCTAAAAGAACATCTGCTAATCCAACTGGATTACCTTCCACATCTGAAAGATAATTTAATATTGTAACTTCTTGTTTTCCTGATATATAAAAATCTGCAGTATTTACAACGGAAAAATCGTAATTATAAGCTACTCCAGAAACTGTTGTAAAATCTGTTGAAGCCGCTAATTCTAATGAACCAACTGGCGCTGAATACAAATACCAATTATATTCATCAAAATCGCTTATTATTGGACTTCCACCATCCCAAATTGAACTTGATATTGTTACTTCAGAATTTGAAACTCCAGTTATATAAAATGATGATGAAACATAAGGATCTGTTTTTGAAATAGCTACAAGATATTGTCCGAGTTTCCATTGTGCTTGTATATTTTCTCCAAATGTATATTTATGATCATTATTATTATACGATGGTACTGTTGAAGTTTGATAAATTCTAGTTGCTCCAACTGTTTTTATTCTAAAATCATAAACAACTTCGGGATTACTTCTCAAGGTTGCTCTTAAAACATATCCGGCATTTACTCCATAATATGAAGATAATGCCTTTGAATCTGGAACAAAATAATATTTTGAAGTTGCTGAATTAGAAGCCATTTTACCATAAATTCCTTGAGAACCATCATCTTTACTTATTCTCACATTATAATTATAAATACTATATAACCCGTCCACCGATACTACATTCGAACCAGGACTATATGTTTTTAATGAACCTAAAGGAATATCATAAACATACCAATTATAAAGATTTATATTTATAGTTGTTCCGTCGTTAGATAAATCTGTTGTAGGATTATTGGGATGACCATAATTATCTTCTCCAATTGTAATTGTTTTATTATTTTTATTGGAGCCACTAATTTTAAATTGATAAACTAAATTTGGATCATTTTTATATACCGCCACAAGCCATTTATTTTTATAATAATTATCATTATCAGATGGATAATTATCAATAGTAAATATAGTATTATTCGGATTTGAATTTATAGTTCCTCCTGTAACTACAAAATTATTATCTGAAAATTTTACGGGAGTAACTTGTTTTATTTTTGTAAAAATATTACTTGAAGCAGGACCCACTAAATAATCTCCAACTAAAGCTCCATATGTTTGGCGAGCTAATTTATTTGTCATAAATACCCAATCCTCAGTAGGAGAATCAATAGCTTCATATATTCCTATACCAGACTGATCTAATCCAGATTGTACTAAAGTTTTTACTGGAATAACTTCTACATCAGAATTATTTAAAGGCAATAACTCTCCTGTCGAAGCCAATCTAAGACTTACTTTAACAGAATCATAATCTATATAATCTCCATCACCAGGCCCAGTTAAAGCAACTGCCACTGAGGGCGCATCTTCTGGATTTATGAAATATCCGTTTGTTTTAACCTCGGTAATTCTTTTAAATCTTGGTCCGATTAAACCTACGGATAATCTTGGTAATGGCTTGTTATTTGCTTGTAACGGTCTTATTTGTGTAACTGTTACACTTGGGAAAATTGATTGTGTATTTGCCATTTTTTTATATTTCTCCTTTTATTATAAATATTATTTTAATTTTCTTCCGCCAAAAAAAGTCCAATTAATTGGACATTATTCCCATTCGAGGCATATGAGGTACTTTGGGCATTTGAGGCTTAGGTTTAGGAAGTTGAATGTTTTTTTTCTTCAACATCCAATCATCCATTTTTCTTACAAATGGATTATCCAAAGCTTCTTTTTCTAATACTACAAATTGTAACGTTGCTTTTTTAGTCATTTCCCTCTATTATCGTATTAAATTTTAAATTTTTAAAATCAATCTCATTTCTTCTTTCTACGGCTTTTTCTAAATTACTTTCAATATCTAAACCTTTCATTACTTCATATCTTGGAACTATATTATATTTCACTTGATATGTATACGATGCTAACAACGTTAATGTTACTCTAGAATAAACAAAATCAGGAGTTCCGCCACTTTCTATAATTTCTGGAGTAACTTCCATATGCTCTTCTATATTAACAAAAAATCTTTCCGCCAATCTATCCTTGAATAAAAGTATTTGAACCATCAACTCTTCAGCTAAATTTTGAGCTTCTCCAGGAACTCTACAATAAATATCTATAAAATATGGAGAACCAGCTCTATAAAATTTAGTTCTCATTTGAGTAAATTTCATTAAAGTTCCACCTCCAGCATAATTAGAAAGCATGGTCGGCATAGTTAAACTGGAACTTCCTCTCTTAAGAACTATTCTCGGATAAAAATTGGCATCATTTCCTAATTTATTAAAATTCTTAACTATCTTTATAACAGTTTTAGTATCATCTTCATTCCACGTATAAACTGGATGATATAGAAAATACATTCTAATAAATTCCAAAAGCACATTATCTAAATGTGTAAATGGCGCTAAAAACTGTACATTCTGCTTCTTCTTTGTCATCGTTATTACTTTTATTACTTAACATTTGACTTATTTTTTTCCAATTCGTTTCTCACTCTTATCTTCCCATTTACAATTCATTTTAATACGTTTTTTACCTATTTAATAATTTATATAATTCATCTTGTTCTACTCCAGGAACCTCTTTAATAGACATAATTTGATATAATTCTGCTCTTCTAAAATAAGGTGTATTTACTTGTTCAACATTATAAAATAATTTAGTTTTTTCATCAAAAATTAAATCATCCGGTTCTATTCTAGGATAAAAATATGTAATAGAATTAAAAACAACATCAGAAGAAGAACCATCTTCTCTTAACATTTCCATTTTAGAAAGAGGATTCATATAATTAATCCAACTTTTAATGGCCGAATAAAATCCTCCAGTATTAGGATAAATTACATTAAATATAGCTTTTTCTGTTAGATTATTATATAAATCATTAGCATCTAAAAGTGTATTTTGACATTCAATGACTCCAAATTCTTTATTATAGGCTGTTATGTCAAATTCTTCATATATATCCTTTTCGGAAACAGTTAATTTTTTTCCAACTAAATTTTCTTTATTTTTTAAATTGGGATGTTTAAATATCCAAGTATCGGTTATTAATTTATCTTTTATAAATTTAAAATTTTTAGGTACAAAATAAGAATTAAAACTTAAATCTTTCAACTTATAAATATAAGTAACTTCATATATTTTTTCTTCCAAATCTAAAGTATTAAATTCAGTCATTTCGGGATTAACATAAAAATCTCCATCATCAAGATATTGTTTTCCATCCCAAGTAGGACCTCTATAAACTATTCCTTCAACTATATCTATTAAAAGTAATCCACACCCTTCAAACGCATCTTTTTTTATATTTTTATGTTCTATCTTATATACTGTATTAGGCTCCAATTTTCTATAAGATCTGAACATAGCATATCTATCTTCCGTTCTATAAACACTAACATTAAGCCCCGATGAAGCAAAAGACATTATTTTATAACCATCAACAAATAAATTATTCATAATATTTTCCACAAGAGGAAGATATTCTGATAATGTTTCAACTTTTAAATTTACTTCATTTGTTTCTACATTTGTAACTGTAAAATAAGCTAAACTTTTTTTCTGTTCTGAAGAATAAGCAATTTTTTTAGTTTTACCTTCAACTATAATTTCTTTTTCACCATTGAAAAAATAATCCATATATATTCTATCGCCCACCTCTAAAACATTCGTTCCTAATATCAAAGATATAACAAAATTATTTTCCGAAGAAATATAAGAAATAAACCAATTATCAACATCATATGAAAAAGTTACCGTGCCATCACTTTTAGTAAAAAATATTTTATCATTTCCTTGTATTGTGGGAAATGGAACCGTCTTAAATGAAACATATTTTTCTTTCTTTTCTAAAATGGAATAACCATTGCCTGAAATTTCATTAAAATATATTTTATCAAAATCTAAATTTAAAAAATTTAAACCCTTTAAATAAAGACGGTGATTATCTAAAAGAGGATCATATACTAATCTGTTATTTATATCAAATTCTTGTTTCTTTTCTAAACCATATATACTAAAAGTATTGCCTTCTAAATAATTTATAAAATTAGGATTATAATCTAAATATATAGAATTATCTCGCGAACCTAAAATATTTAAAGATAATAATGGGGAACCGTTATTTTCAATTCTAAATTCATCATTAGTATAAAGACCAAAATCTATATTTGAATTAATAGCTGGATATGGTTCAAATGTCCAATCATATCTAAAAAATTCTAAATTCCCCATATGATTCTTTTTTAACCAACCATCAACTTTCAAATCTGATGCACCAAAGACATTATCATCCCCATAACCAGTTCCAAAACACACACGACAATGAGATTTAACAAATTCATCTTTTTCCGGATCCCAACAATATTTACATTTATGACCTATCTTTTTTTTCTTATATATTCTAACTGGATTTTTAACTCTATGGGAAAGATATAAATCATACTTTTTTCTTATCTTTTTTACATACGGATCTATATGTTCGGATAACTCCACAATACGACTATCATAAACCGAATCTTCTCCTATAATTTCTAATTTATAATAATAATACTGCCACTTACGAAAAAAAGTAGGATATTCAAAATATACATCAGTTGCTGGTACTTCACCAACAACTTGAAATGGCCCTTCTTTTATTCCAGATAAAGAAATTCTTATTATAAAATTACTCTCAGATATATCTCTATTTGGAACATATGTCCAAGATATAGCAGCTATATTATAATCTTTTCTATTTACTAATACTTCTTTAAATTTCATTCATTTATTAATTATTAATGAGGAATTATCATTTGTCCTATATTTACCGCCTTTTGAAACTTATCCATTAAATTAGGATTTTTCATTAAAACATTATTCCCGGCTTGAGTTGCATTAATACCAGCCTTTAAACTAGCTCCAACGGCCATACCTCCTGGAACTGGTAAAGGTCCCATTAATAATTTAGATAATTTATTTATCTTCGGATAATTTTGAGAAGCTTCAATATTATTATTTCTCAACCATCTATATATACCACCAACTTTATCTCCAGATTTTCTAGCCAAAACTATATTAACTCTTCTTCCCAAATTTTTAATCCATTTAGAAGTTCCCTTAGCTCCAACCATTAAAGATTACATCGTAGCAACTTTTATAAATACTTCCCTTTTAGTCACTACTTTTAATTTTTTACTTTTTATTTTTACCTATTTTTCTCGATAAAGCAGCTTTAATATTTTTAAATGGATGCCTGATAATATCACTTACTTCGGAAAGATTCTTTGTGGTCTTATTTATATTTTCAATATCTAAATTTGCTTTATTTTCCACGGCCTTTGTCGCAATATCAAAAAAATTTTTACCCCTTTTAATTACTTTTCCAACACCATAACCTATAAAACCTCCTACAGGCACGCCGATACTCAATCTTTTTATAGCATTATCTTTTACTCTTTCTTTTAGCTCGGGGTCTTTTATAATTCGAGCTCTAATAAGTTCAGATACGCCTGGAATAGCTCCTATACCTAATCCCAAAGCAGTCAATTTAGTTGTATTAGATACAGCAACTTTCATTAATATTTCTTTTTTATTCATTGTTTAATTTCTTTTAATTTAAAAATTTCTGGATATTTTAAAAATATTTTTCTTATATCCTCTGGGTTAATTGTATTGGGTTGAAAATTATTTAATTCTTCATTTATAATAGGATGATCTAAAGTCTTTAAATAAAGATAAACCAATTCAGAACAAATAATTCCTTTTTTAAACCATTTTCTTTCTTTCTTTAAATCAACTTTAATATGTAATTTTTCTAAAATCCATCTCCATATAAACCATAATAATTGAGTATATCCATATTTTACGTTTGAATATTGAAGATAACATTGTTTTAAAGAAGAAGTTACCATATCTTTTGTAATAGCATCCCCATTTTCAAATTGTTTTATTTCATATATTTCGTATTCTTGATCTGGATTATTTCTATAATGACGATCAAATGGAGTTAACATCATTAATTCGTTTGCTTCAAATACAAGTTCCATATCATCTAACGGATAATAACATATAAATGAATGAGAAAATTTCGAACCTGTAAAAAATCTTATAAGTCCTGAAAGAAATATTTTTCCTTTTGTATTTGAAAAACCTATTTGTCCCGGTTGTATCATATTTTTTTTTTATAAATTATAAATTAGGATTTTTTAAACCATAAGGTTTTCTAACTTGTCTACCTCTTTTTAAATTAGTTCTAACTGTGGATCCTCTCGTGTTTCCGAAGTATAATTTATTTGAATATAATACTCCTGTGCGCGCAATTTTTTGAAGTGTTTCTTTTTTTCTCATAATGTCTACTTTATTGGACTGTTGGGCTGTTAGACTATTGAACATTTAACTTTTAATAATATAACCCATAATTACCATACCAACGACCATATGCTGATGTTGGCGGATCTGTTCCATATCCTTGACCACCATAGAAATTTTCATAATTATAACGAATCTTTTCAGCTCTTAAACCATTTTCATATTTAATAGCTAATCCGGCAGCTATATTAGCATAAGTTCCGGCTCTATATGTCTCCGGATCAATAGAAACTCCACCATCTTGAACAGCTAACGCATTTCTAGCATTTTCTAAAGCAGTTGAATCCAAAAGAAATGCTACTACCCCCCATAAAAACCACAATTTATTAGACATTTCCGATAAAGGAATATACATTCTAACCGGAGGACGTTGAACCGCATCATAATAAACAAATTCTATTGCATTTAAAATATCTTCATCAGTATTTTCTTCAGTAGGATTTCCATCCGCATCCTCTAATAATTGATTTTTAGCTTTATAATCTTTTAAATATTTTCGTACTTTTTTAACATAAGCATCTAAAGGTCTTTTAGTAGCCGTTGGTGTTGGAACTGCCGCTTGATTGTTATTAGGAGGCGGTATTATAGTTACCGCTCCTTCGTCGAAATAATAATTATCGGCCATTTTATTATTCTATTTTTTTAGTTTTTTGTTTTTTTGTTCTTTTTTTCTTCAATTGTTCTTCAGCCGCCTCATCTTTGGGTAATTCAGAAATGTCCACTTTATTGGACTTTTCTTCAGCAGATTCCGTAGCAATAACAGTTTCACTCTCACTCTTATTAATAGAAGAAGATGATTCGTCTTCTTTTTCTTTATTTTCAATAATAGGTGTTTCTTCAGGAACAACAAGATTTTCAATTTCTTCAGCAGTTAAAACAACTTCAGGAATCTTTTCAATTTCTTCTTTTGAAGTTCCTTCGTTTAAATTAATTTGAGGAAGTTCTGGAATATCTGAAATTTTTGTTTTTGATTCGGTTACAAAAGCAACTGGCGTACCATATTCAATATAACGATCTAAACTAGAAAATGGAACATCCCTTTCAAATAATAAAAATCCATTATAAATATATCTCTCATCTATTAATTTAAAATCCGGATGTTCACTATGAATTTTCTGCATAGGATGTAAAAGATTGTTTCCTACTGGAATAGATTGTGTGCTTTGGTTATAATAATAACCATATCTTACAATACTCATAATTAATAAAATTTAATTTTATTTAAATTTCAATTATTAATAATATTTGAAATCATCAAAACAAAAAGCCCTCCATATAAGAGGGCTTTTTATATATTTTCTATTTCTTTTAATTTTTAGTCAAGTACTGGACATGTTGCCGCTGTATTTGCTGCTGGGTTAGCATCTCCACGAGGTGTGAAAAGAAGTTCCCAGAATGCATATGCGTTACCAATACCTTGTCCTGCAAAAGTTCTTCCTTTCATTTTGAATTCACTATTAAAAGTATCAATTCTTGTTAATACTTGAATTGGATCAATTTCAAAATTATGGCCAATAAAATCTGGCCTTGCAAAGAAATACATCTTTCCTCTTGGACATAAATCCTGATGAATAGTTGTTACTATATTCACATTCTTTATATGAGGTAAATTGTATTGTTGGAAGAACTCAGCTCTTAAAAGAGAACCAATTTCAGATGCTGGCATTTCTGACAGATCTTGAAAATCGTAGATATTCATTAATACTGTAAAAGGTACTAATGGTTTTTCCACATTTGGAACAAATGTAAATGTATCCGGCTTACTTTCATCTCCTGCTGATGCAAATTTACTACCAAATCTTTGCACAGCTTGAACAAACATTTCTGAAGATAAACCACGAGATTTACCTGTTCCAGTTCCCCAAAAAGTTCTTAAATCAATAATCTGACCAGTTCCATTTTTTGCATGTAAAGTACCATCTGTAACATTATAACCTAAACCCGCCCATACTTGTTTCATAAATATGGTGTCAGTTCTTTTTTGTAAAGATAGACCAATTCTGTTTTCGAATATCTCTTGGATATCATATGTGTAAGTATCTTGAAGTGATCTTAAATCTTTCTCGATAACTTCTGATTCCCTATATGTAAACCAAATTTGATAATCTTTACCAGATACTAATCTACCTGTTGGTAATGCTGTTCTTGAAGTTTCAACTGAACGTACTCTATGGTCATCAATTGGTCTTAAGACTTTCAAATTACCTTCTATACCATCTGGAATACACTGTTCTCTAAGAATAGGTTCCGGTGGTATAATTTTTCCTGTAAACCCTTCTTGTTCTACAAATGTTTTAACGATACCAGAAGCCATTTTTTCTAGTGACGCTTTTTTCTCAGGATCACCTAAACCTGGATCGTTTAATATTTGTAGCCAAGACGCATTTAATTGAGCTTTATCAATCATTTTATTTTTCTCCTTGATTTTTTTATTTTTATTAACCAATCCATTTAATTCTGATTTCGCCATTAGTTAAAACGCCACTTAGAGCATAGGCTACTGTAGTTTCCCACTTTCCATCTCCTGCTACTAACATAGCTCTATCGCCATTAACATCAGTAAGTCCCGCATCAGTTCTTAAATCACTTTCTGTGTGTTTGTAAATTTTTAATGGTGTACCCGGTACAATTGCATCGTGCGTCACACCACCAACAGTTTTATCTGAAATATAACTATATTTATTTACAAAACATTCAAAACCACCAACTAAAATTGTAATTAAACCTGATTCATTAATAGGTTTAAAATCTGTTCTTGGTGTCCCTGGTTCTGGTCTTTCTATAAGCACAGGATAAATTAATTTGTGCATTAAAAAATTACCGCTAGTACTAGCATGATCAGCTATGTTTGCAACTGGAACTACAAACTGACTGTCAATTGCTGTTGGATAAGTGTATGTTAGATAGACAAATCCACCCTTTTGTAAAGACTTTCTAACATCTTCATTAGCACATCTTGCTTGGGTTCGAAATATCCTATCTATACCAGCATGACCTTTTAGAATTATCATTGTTTTTTTCTCCTCTTAATTAAAGAATTTTTTTTATTATTTACTTATAATTATATATAAAATTTTGTAAATCATTATAAAGCATTTCCGCTCTTTCTTGTCTTCTTCTTTCTAAACTTTCCATCGGAGTTTCTGGAATATTATAATCTGTTGCTATTTTAGTTTCTTTATCGTATTCAAAATTTGAATCTAAAATATTTGATTCCGCAATTATTTTTAATCTTTCAAATTCTTCTTTACTTAAAGAACCATTTCTTAAAGAAGCTATTTTACTCATTGATGTTAAAGATCTTTCCTCAAGAATGGCTGCAACTTTTTCCCTTTCAGAAGCTTCTTTTAATTCAAGAAGTTCAATTCGCATCTGTTCATTTTCTTCTTGAATATTAGCCATTTTCTCAATTAGTTCTTCTATAACATCGGAAGCTTCTTTGAAGAGTTCTTTTACAGTTATTTTCATAACTCTTCTCCTTTAGTTGCATTTAAACGAAATTCGCATACTTAATTATCTTTAATTCTTCATCAGTTAATCCCGATGCTATTTTTTCAATAAAATCTTCTTCTTCTGTTATAGCTTGGGCTATTTTTTCTTGAACAGTTCTAGCTCTAGATATAATATCATCGAAAGTGACTTTCTCTTCATCGCTTCCATGAATATTGTATTTCTCTAATATATCTTCTATTTTACTGTTCATTTATATATTATATATTATAAAGCTTCTGTTGAGCTAATTCATAAAGTGTATTTTCAAAAGAATCGGAACTTTTCTTTTCTCTCCCCAAAATATAATCTCTAGTTTCTTTTCCAAAAATACGTTTTCCAGCTCTAGAAATTATTTCACGTTGTTTTTTCAATTCTTCCTTTAATGCTCCCATTCTTGATATTGATTTTGTATAGTTTGGCTTCTCCGGATTATAAGCGACTGCTTTCATATTTGCAATATCGGCATTTCTTTTACTTTCATTATAAATGCTCCTTGCACCCAAACCAGTATTCAAAGCATAAGCTGCACCTACACCAGAACCTGCTCCAATTATTCCGCCTTTTAATGCATTTTTAATTTTTTCAT
>Ga0123519_10015312_pt1 | contig 10781 bp, 7 predicted proteins | sample YelNatPaOPRAMG02_FD_87396 | JGI IMG/M metagenome (GOLD analysis project Ga0123519, IMG submission 87396) | Hot spring microbial communities from Yellowstone National Park - Yellowstone National Park OP-RAMG-02 (version 2) | ecosystem: Environmental > Aquatic > Thermal springs > Hot (42-90C) ...
AGGCTGTTCTTTCCCTCACTGTTGTTGATGCTACAACGGTCCATATTCCAAATATGTTGTCTTCTGCTCCACTGCATGGCCATGGTATACCAAAGGTTACTGTGGCGACGCCGTTCTCATCCGTTACTGCTGTTTTGGTGAAGTTCACATATCCTTTTTCGTTGAATACTTGGAATGCTACTGGCTTGTTCTGTACTGGGTCGCCGTTGTATGTTACTTTTGCGTGTAGGACGACTGTTGCCTGTGGTAAGAACATGTCGCTTGTCGCGTTTAGTCCTTGTCCGCCGTATGGTTCTGGATACTGCGTGTAGACGTCTATCATTAGGCCCATGACCCATCCGTATATTGCGTAGTCTCCGTCAACTGGCGGCTTGGCTGGTATCCACTCTTCGTTAGCGTTTAGGAACATGCGTTCCGGCATTGATGGAAACACGTAGTCTATGTCGAATGCGCCTGTTACGTACTGGTACCATGGCGATTCCTCTTGAACTGTTGCTTCGAAGTAGAATGTGCATATTACTCTATCTGCTGGGGATAGTCCTGTGCTGTCTGGGAATTTGCCCCAGTCAAATTCGTTTGTTGTTGTGTTGGGGTTGATTGACCAGAAGACGTATTGTTTTTCTATTCCTGCTGCTGTTTTTCCGCCGTATGTTGTCCAGAAGTCTGCTCCATATGGGGCCCAGTCTGACCTGTTCATGAATGTTCCTGCTGAGGCGTTTAGGTCGGCGCTGTAGGGCACGAGCCTGAAGAGGTCTGTTGGGTATTTGAATGCGAATTGTAGAGCTGTTAGCATGCTGTCGTTTACTATGTCAGTTATTATTATGTCAACTTGGAAGAGGGCTTTCGGTGTACCTATTATTGATGGCCCTGTTGGTTTACCCTTCTCTATTAGGGCTGGGTTGACGCTTAAGTATGGTTTTGGCAATATTGGCGGCAGCCACTGGTAGTTGTAAGTTCCATCATAGGGCGTGAATGAAATTTCAACTGCCTCAGGGTCTACAAGTTTGGTGCGTATTGGATACTCTCCAGCAAGCACAAAGTGTATTGGTGATGTTAAGAGAGGCTCCGTTTTTGTTGGAGCTTTCAGCACGTGAAATCTCACCACGCAGAGTCTACCGGACCCGTTTATGCCAGTAGTTTCGAATGGTGCGCCTGATTTGATGCCTACCATCAGGTAGGCTGAGCTCACTGTTATTTGTGGGGGAACTATGTCTGCGTAGGAGCCGAAAACGTTGTCAGCTGGAACATACATGTCGCCTTGAATCGCTTTGTTCTCAATTTCGAGCAGCGTTGGGTCCCACGTTATGTTAACCTGCCAGGCAGCCAGTCTTTCAACGTTGTAGATGCTTATGTTTACTAGGAAGTAGCCTCCAGGCGGAGGATTGTTTGTTGTGAAGTTTATGTCTGTTAAGCCTGTCACTGCATCTTCGATCTTCAACTCTGTCCCCGATGCCTGTGCCAAGGTTTTGGGAAGCACGGTTATGATGCTTAAGAGCATTATGAAAGTCAATGTTATAGAAACGATACTCTTCTTCATTTTCTCTTCTTCCCTTCTCCTCTTTTATTCACAAATACAATAAACGTCTTAAAATTTAAGCTTTCTGGAAGAAACTTCTATCAAGAATTAACCTTCAAGTGCGTGTTTGCTGGTTTGCGGCAGACAGAAATAAAAAATGGGGATGTTAGAGTTTTAACGTTTTTAACTCGGTGTATAAGACTTCGGAATGTTTCTCTTTATAAGCTGGTAATCCGAGACATCTACCATGTTGTCGCAGTTTACATCTGCAGCCCAGTTCCACTTCGCTTGCCCAGGCATTGTGCCAGCTGCCTTCTTAACCAGCTGGTAGTCTGTAACGTCCACAAGGTTGTCCTTGTTGATGTCGCAGTAGCCTAAAGCGTAGAAGTAGCCTGAATGGAAGTCCGCTTGGGTCTGGTTTCTTCCGTTTATAGCGTAGTCGCTGAGCACGTATGTGTTCACGTAAACTTCGTATTGCCCCACAGCGGGCATTGCGTTGCTTATGCTTGTGGGACCTAGATGGGCTTCAGCTCCAGGCGCAAGATAATCATACGCGTAGCCGAATTCTTCCCTGTGGCCGCTGGCTGTAACTCCGCTCCATATGGCCAGCACGAGTACAAGTGTTGGTTGAGGCCCAGCGTCGTTGCGTTTCACGTATGCCGTCATGTTCGCTATTGGACTTGTTGAGCCTGTTGGGCTCTTCTTCATGGCTGGTGTTATGGAAACGTTTGCTCCTTGGTTTAGAAGCCATATGGATATGTTGCTTACTGGGCTTAGTTCAGCGCTGTACGTGTTCACATCCACAGTGTACAATGTTGCTGGCGGAACCTTGCTTATAGTGTAGAAGTATAAGCCTGGACTTATCGGGTTGGAGTTCCAAGTTCCGTACCAACCGCTTATCCATGTTCTCTCATAGTGTCTTCCATAGCTGAAGTAAACGGGCAATGTGGCGGCTTCAGCGTAGAATATGTCCATCAGCTCGTTGTACACGGCTTCCCTTCCCGCAGGCGGCAAGCCTAGAGCTACCTCAATCATGTGGTCAACGTAAGTGTTGTTTATGGATGTAACTGTTTCGCCTAAGTAGTTTGTGTATGGTGGTGGACCGTAGCTTGGGCCTGAAGGCCATGAGGCTACGATGTCGCCTAAGCCGTATATTACGCCTTGTGAAGTGCCTGAGTAGTCTCCTTCTGAGTGCATGAATGGCATGAACCAGTCGTGTGGGTCTGGGTAGTCAGCCAACCACCCAATTATGAATACGCTTAGTTTCTTTGTGTACATGTCAACCAGATAGCTGCTCCACGGCACTCCTGTTGGTACAATGTCAACATGCGCCCCGCTGGCCCATTGTAGTCTGTGTTCAATAACGTCTTCAAGCATCTTTGCAATTGTTTCTCTGGCTGTGTTTCCAGCGTTATAAGTTACCTTAACAGTTATTCCCTGAGCCTTTGCCTGTCCGCCCCAAGCAGCGTCCAGTGCAGCTTGAGCCTTTGCAAGGTCAGCGTCTGTGTTACCATTGCGCACAGGCTTTGATTCATTGTAGAAGGCTGTTCCAGGAGGCATGCATGTTGTTGGCTGCTGTGCTTCGCCAAGCCAGTACTCCGCTAGGTACTTTGACACGTTAAGTGCGTACATGAAGACTAATCTCATGTTTCTGTCCATGAATAGGTCTGGCTTAGGTGTAGTTCCAAGTACCGGCGTGTAGTCGCTTGGTTGGCTTACGTTGTAAACGAAGTACACTGCGCCTATAGATTGAACTGGAACCTTATACATCCTGAAACCTGGATATGTGGGTCCATCCTTGTCGCCGTTTATGTGCATTTCTCGGATGTTGGCTCTGTTAACAGCGCAGAAGTCAGCCTGCAGGGCTGGGTCTGTTGAGAAGAACTGCGCTTTCCTGTTGCTCCACTCCTCAACATTCTTTACAGTGGCATACTTTGTTGGTGCAGGTCCACCCCAGTAATCGTCAAACCTTTCAAGCACGTACCAGCCAGTGTGTGGATCCGTGTTCATAGCGCTTAACTTGTATGGACCTGTCCCCATGGCTTCAGGCGCAGGATCCATCAGAGGTCCAGGTGTCGGCGGATCATAAGTCCTTAGGAACTCAGTGTAGTTGCCATGCTGCCCATTCCAGCAGCCATGTGCGATAGCGTAATTCTTCGATAGAATCATTCCCCAAGACTGGGTTAGAATCTGCTGGAAAGGCGCGTATGGCGCTGGAAGGTTAAACCAAACGTGAGTTGCGTTAGACTGAATAGCCTTGTCAATGGCGGTATCCAAAGCATTGTACTCACTTTCATCTATTTTGCCGTTCTCGTTAACGTCGTAGGCGCTTGAACCCATTACGCCTAGCAGTGGCTCATATATCATCCACATTGGACCACCACTGTGGTCCATGAGTAGGCCTCTCTCAAAACTGTATTCAACGTCAGCCGGCGTTAGAATGGAACCGTCATGGAACTTAACATTTGGTCTTATGTGGAAGTACCATGTTTGGTTAGTGCCTGCCGGTGCAGATGGATCTGGCAGTGAAGGCGTAATAGCGTGTCCCGGATTTGTATCGTATCCTGGCCACCAATCAGCTAATTTTGCAACATAATTTGTGGTAGACTCGCCGTCGAATGCGCATAGGGGTTCATAAACGTTCTGGATAAGCTCAGCGCTTGCGGTGTCGTAAGCCCATGCTGGGTCAACAGTTTCTGGACCGCCGAAAGTTGCAACTATTATATTGTCTGGATTAGGTATACCAACTCCATGTACAGCAACTATTGGAAGCGTTATGGTAAGCATCAGCGCAGACAACAGAATTGCAAATAAGACTTTTCGATTCATTCTCTCCATTTCTCCTTTTTACTTTTGCGCAATTTAATAGTGAACACTCTAATATTTAATTTTTATGGAACAAATTTCTATGAACCCTAACCCAAAAACTCATCTTTAACAAACCAAACACGCAAGTCAAATCGACAACGTTATAAATACCAATTTTATACCAAAACCTAGAAAGAGGGCGGGGAAAGGTATGGGCCTGCTGGAATATACCATAAGAAGAATATTACTCATAATCCCAACACTTTTAGGCGTCATACTTCTAATATTCGCAGTCTCACAACTCTTCACACCAGAACAAAGAGCAACACTATACATAACAAGTGAAAGGCAAATGCGAGACATCGATTCAATAATAAACCAGTACCACCTAAGAGAATCCGTATTCACTCAACTAATAGGCTGGCTGCAGCAGCTTCTACAAGGCAACCTAGGCTACTCAAGAACTGGAGGAGGCCCAGTCCTACAAGTCTTGCTCCGAAAATTGCCGGCAACATTCGAACTTGTGATATGGTCAATCCCACTAACAGTGTTCATAGGCATATATCTAGGAACAAAATCCGCAGTCCACAGAGATACATCCATAGACCATATAACAAGGATGATATCAATCATCGGGTGGTCCCTACCAAGCTTCTGGCTAGGCATAATGCTAATCGCAATATTCTTCCAAGGTTTAGGATGGTTCCCACCTGAAAGAATGTCACAACCAACATTTAACTATATTACCCTTTCAGGAAACTGGCACTGGTACACTGGGCTCTTAGTGATAGATGGATTGTTGAACGGCACGCCATGGATAACCATAGATGCACTACGCCACATAATACTGCCAACAATAACACTCACCACAATTAACATAGCCCTAATCGTAAGAATCATGCGCTCAGGCATGCTGGAAGCCCTTGGCAAAGGCTACATCGTAATGGCCAAAGCTAAAGGCCTAAGCAACAAAGAAGTCATAAACAAACACGCCAGAAGAAACGCATTAATACCCGTAATGACGGTTGCTGGACTATTAACAGCTGGACTTTTAACCGGCGTAACAATAACAGAAACCGTTTTCAACATCGACGGAGTTGGAAGATGGGCCGCCGTGGCCGCTGGAGGGGGAGGCACGGTTCCCGACGTCCCAGCGGTACTAGGCTTCGCCCTCTTCGCTGGAATAGTCTACGTGGTCGCCAACCTCGTCGTAGACATAATGTACGCGTATATTGACCCAAGAATAAGGCTGGGATAAAGATAAAATGAACCTAAAACAACTTAAAACCGAGCTGAGTCCCACCCTAAAAGAAGTAAAGTTCACCCTTAAAAGAGTGAGAAAAAGCCCGTTATCAATACTTGGCATGGCAATAATCACATTCTACGTCATAATTGCCGTTTTTGCGCCAGTACTAGCTCCCCCGGTGGACCCAAATGCCCCATACGCAATATTCCATGACGGCTATGGACCAACCCCAAGACCACCAGGTTCAGAGGTGCTAGACAGCTGGATACGCAACATGGGTTGGACTGTGCACTATTTTGGGACAGCGGAAGGACAATTAGACATTTACTATGGATGCATTTGGGGAACAAGAACAGCGTTCCGTATAGGACTCATGGTAGTGGTAATTTCGCTTATCATTGGACTCTTGATGGGCTGCCTCTCTGGATACTATGGAGGAATTATCGATGAAATCTTAATGAGATTCACAGACATAATCTTAGCCTTCCCAGGTTTGATCCTAGCAATGGCTTTGGTTATAGCTTTACCCCGAGTATGGAGGCTTGAAATAGGATTCCCACTTGCCATCATCGGAATCTTCATAATAATCATGCTCATCGGGCATTTCTTGAAACTTCGCAGCGCGATATCCGCTTCTCTGGGCATACTAAGCGTAGCAATTTTTGCAGTCCTTTACTACGGAGTTTTAGGCAGCCCGCCAATTTACACCATGGGTATAGAACTAACAGACCTAGACAAGGTTTTAGTAGCCCTCGCATTAGTTGGATGGCCAGGCTACACAAGAGTGATTCGAGGGGAAATATTAAGAGTTAGGCAGGAAGACTACGTTGAAGCAGCAAAAGCTGCAGGATGCTCTGATGTGAGGATAATCTTAAGGCACATTTTACCGAACGCCATGTATTCCGTTGTAATAATGGCGTCACTTGACATAGGCTCAATAGTTTTAACAGCCGCAGCATTAAGCTTTCTTGGAATAGGTGCGCCTCTTGGTTACGCTGACTGGGGTCAAATGATAAGCTTCGCAAGAGGGTGGATCTGGTCTGGACAGGAAAACCCATGGCAATTCTGGTACACGTTCATCATACCAGGCCTATTCATCTTCACTTTTGTTTTAGGATGGAATTTACTTGGAGACGCATTTAGAGACATACTAGATCCAACGCTTAGGAGAAGGTGAGATGACGCAGGAAATACTTACAATCGACGATCTGCGAGTAAACTTTTATACATATGAAGGTGTTGTCGAAGCGCTCGACGGCGTTAATCTTAGACTTAAAAAGGGAGAAACACTTGGGGTAGTTGGCGAAACCGGATGTGGAAAATCTGTAACAGGACTCTCAACTCTCGTGCTTGTTCCTCCACCAGGAAAAATTGAAGGCGGAAGAATATACGTCAACGTTGACGGGAAACAAATAGATTTGCTGAAGCAAAAAGAGAACTTTCTAAGGAGAATCCGCGGAGAAGACATTTCAATGGTTTTCCAGGATCCAAGATCAGCACTAAACCCCGTATACACTGCTGGAGACCAAATAATTGAGGTCCTTCTACATCACAGAGGAAGAGAATTGGTTGAAAAGGCAATCGAACGATTAAATAAAGAAATCGAAGGTGGAAAAGCAGGTTTCCTTAAAAAATTCCATAGAAAAACTCTCCAAACAATACTGACAAACCCAAGATCAACAAAACTAAAAATCATAAAGAGAATCCCATTGCTTAGAGGATACAAAAAAATAGTAAAACAAGAAGCAAGAAAAGAGGCGATTGAAATGCTTAGAGCAATGAGAATACCTGACCCGGAGAGAGTGGTAGACATGTACCCACATGAACTTAGTGGAGGAATGGCTCAACGTGTAGTAATAGCCATGGCCCTCTCATGTAATCCATCAATTTTGATAGCAGATGAACCGACGACAAACCTTGACGTAACAGTCCAACTTCAAATATTATTACTGATAAAAGAGCTTAAAGAGAAATTCGGCTCTTCAATAATTTACATAACTCACGATATGGGCGTCGTTGCCGAGATGTGCGACCGCGTAGCCGTAATGTACGCAGGAAATGTTGTAGAATATGGCAACGTTCTAGACATTTTCAAGAAACCCTTACACCCATATACAAAAGCATTGCTGGAATCCATTCCTAGACCTGGAAAACCATTTAAATCTATAGAAGGAACAGTTCCAAGCCTAATAAATCCGCCAAAGGGATGTAGATTTCACGACAGATGCACATATGCTATGGAAGTTTGCACAAAAATAAAACCGAAGATGATTGAAGTTGAAAATGAACATTTCGTTCAATGCTTTCTGTACCAATCAATATCAGGTGAACAAAAATGAGCACCTTATTAGACATAAGACAATTAAAAAAGTATTACCCAGTACTCGGCGGAGTTTTCAAAAGAAAAATAGCTGAAGTTAAAGCTGTAGATGCTGTAGACATCAAAATATCCAAAGGTGAAACATTCGGTCTGGTAGGAGAATCCGGTTGCGGCAAAACAACACTTGGCAAAACCATCCTTCGGTTACTTAACCCCACAGCGGGCAGCATTTACTTTGATGCCCCAAGTGATATCATGCAGGAGATAGATAATCTGGAAAAGTCAGGCGACACTCAAAAACTAAAAGAACTGAGAAAAAAGTACGATATTGCCACATACAAAGGTGCAATGCTAAAGAAAATCCGTAGAAAGATGCAAATAGTTTACCAAGATCCAACAACATCGCTGAACCCGAGGATGCTGGTGAAAGACATAGTTTCGGAACCTCTAATCGTGCAAGGTATAGCCAAGGGTGAAGAGGCAAGAAAGAGAGTTTTGGAAATCCTTAACAAAGTTGGCCTTACTGAAAGACATCTTTACAGATATCCTCATGAATTTAGTGGAGGGCAACGGCAAAGAATCGCCGTTGCAAGAGCACTTGTGACAGATCCAGAATTTGTAGTCTTGGATGAGCCTACATCCTCAGTTGACGTTTCAGTTCGTGCGCAAATACTAAATTTATTTAAAGATTTACAGAAAGACCTAAAATTAACATATCTTTTTGTTAGCCATGATTTAAGCGTCGTCGAATGCATAGCCCAAAGGGTCGCCGTTATGTACCTTGGAAAAATAGTTGAAATTGCACAAACAGAGGAGATATACAAAAATCCACTTCACCCTTACACGCAAGCTCTCTTTTCAGCCATCCCGATTCCTGACCCAACTGTAAAGAGGAGACAAATTGTGCTTTCAGGCGAAGTGCCAAGCCCAGTTAACCCTCCTGCAGGCTGCAGATTCCATCCTAGATGTTCAAAAGCCATGCAGATATGCATTAGAGAGGAACCTGAACTCAAGGATATAGGAAATGGGCATATGGTTGCATGCCACTTGTTTTAATCAGATAAACGTTTTCAACAATCTCTAGAAGTGTAATCAATAAAGTTTTAAAACAGTAACTGATTAATAACTTCTAATCGGACGGTTGTTATATCTGAGCATACTGGTAGAGAGATATGTTAACCAAACATTGTTTCGAAATCAAAGTGATAAAGCGATCCAACATCGCTTCAGATGAGACGGCGCCTAAGTTTAAAACCATTAAAAAATGGCGCATTAAGCAGAAGATTATTAAATAATGGGAGATAACTAAGGATAAGGAACGAACGATGGTTATGTTAGAGCAAAATGGAAAAAACTGGAAAAACAAAAACATTAACCTAGCCTTACTTGTTAAGCATTTAGGGGACTTCTTTATAAAAGAAGACTTCGAAGCGATTAAGGGCGAAATACCCAATGGATATCAAATTTTTGCTCATGATTCTTCCTATTATAAATTGAACGGATATGTAAACGTGACGATAATTGGGAAACCAAGCGATTTCACCGTAAAATTAGAATTTTGTAGAGAAGGAAAAGGACACTTTTTCGGACCTATTTTGTTATCCACAATGTTCATTGGCGGATACTTTCTAAAAAGGAAGCTTAAGTCTGAAGAAGACTGGATGAAGCTTGAAAAGAAGTTTTGGAAATATTTAGACAACATTATTTTACATTTAAATAATTCTGCAGATAACCAATAATTGAGTAATAGTATATGAACCCCCTTTTTTATCAGAGTTTATCGGCTTCGAAGCCTCTACTTCCCTAACCGTTGCTTTTTCCCATAGAGGCTATGGAAATGTCGATTGCGCTTACAAACTCTCTCGGAAAGATCTTCGAATTAGTTCACTTATGTTCGCGATTTACAAAACTTCCCAAACCGCTATTTTTCCTCTTTTAAGATATCTTCAAGGAATTTTCCTCAAAAATGGCAGCAACAGCAACTTTTTATATTTTAAACACCTTCTTATTTTAGGAGGAGGGGATCTAATGGTCACCCTGTGGATTGAGTTCCAATGTCCCGAACATGGATTTGAACGTTTTAAAGTAAAAGTCGTAAAGAAATACAATATTAATCCAACAGTTATCATACCAAAGTTTAGGACGAGACCAAAATACGAGTTAAACAAAGTGATAGTTGGAAGAAATGTGAGGAATACAGACGTGAAAGATTACCTTGTTCAATACTACAAAGAAACAGGAGCAATTGAAAGAATTCTAAGTATAAAGATTCAATCCTAATCTCGAATAGACAAAGAATCTTAATCTAATGCTCGCTTATCTGGAGAAAATATGCCCGTTAACCTCGAACAAAATTGCTATATAAAAAAGGAAAAACTTTTTAGACTTTATGGGTCTGTTGTGGGTATGTGGCTTTTGACTATTTGGTAGTCTGTGACGTCTATTATGTCGTCACTGTTTATGTCTGCGTTTGGGTTCCAGTTTGGGCTTCCAAGCGTTGATGCCATTGCCTTTTTTACTAATTGGTAGTCTGTGAGCTCTGTTGTTCTGTCTCCGTTCACGTCTCCAACACAGGAGATAAGGACTGAGCCATCACTTAAAGTATTGTCTGCCTTGTTTGTTTCGCCTAGGACAGACCAGGCATAAGCACTTATTGTATAGTTGCCCTTAACAAAGCCAGAAGTATCCCAAGCGAAGGTTATTGTTGTGGAGTTTAGGCTTGTTAGGGTGATTTCTCTTGTTTTTATTGTGGTTGTGTTTGCGTAAAGCGTAACATTGAAAGTTTCCATGTAGTCGCCTTGATTAGCAACTGTAACGTTTATTTGCATGGTGTAGCCTTGCCCCACAATTGTTTTTAGTGGGTTAACGCTTAACACTGCTATGTCGTGTCC
>Ga0123519_10015316_pt1 | contig 10778 bp, 10 predicted proteins | sample YelNatPaOPRAMG02_FD_87396 | JGI IMG/M metagenome (GOLD analysis project Ga0123519, IMG submission 87396) | Hot spring microbial communities from Yellowstone National Park - Yellowstone National Park OP-RAMG-02 (version 2) | ecosystem: Environmental > Aquatic > Thermal springs > Hot (42-90C) ...
AGGGAGGAGGCAAGGGCAGCGGAGGCAGAAAAACAGGTTCAGACATTGACTGCAAGCCTCGAGGGGATGCATGCAAAGTATCTTGATCTAAGAGGACAACTTGTAGAGATGCAAAGAAAGATGGATGCTTTGAGCCTCGAGACAAGGGGGGCTGACGAAGAGCGGATGGAACAGGAAGCAAGGATTCAGAAACTCGAGGCTCAAGCAATGCAGGCAAGCGAAGCGCTCGAATCCGCAAGACAGGAAGTGGCTTCATTGAAGGTGAAACTTACAGAAAAGGAGAGGGAACTCGAACGGGTGCGAAGGGAACTTGATGCTAAGGAATACGATTTGAAGGCGCTAAGGGAGGAAAACGCAAGGCTTCAGGAATACTGCGAGGCAGACACGGGAAGGCAAAAGGATCTAGAAAGACGGGCAAAGCACCTGGAGGCGATTATAGAAGAGCACAAGGATGTGATAGCGGGACTAAAAAGAAACCTTGAAGAAAAGGACAGGGAGATTAGAAGCCTCAGAATGGGGAAAGGCTTTGTTGACCTGGAAGAAGAAAAGAGGAGGCTTTTGGACGACTTCCACAAGAAGAGCAGGGAGGCAGATGAGCTGAGAGACAGGGTCGAGGATATGGAGAGGAAAATCGTGGAGCTGGAAGGCGAAAGAGAGATTCTGAGGCAAAAAAACAAAAGCCTCGAAGAGGCGATGAGGGTGCGCAAGTCTGAAAGGGAGGACATCTCTGACCACCCGCTTTATAAGGCTAAGGAAAGGGAAGTGCTAAGACTTGCGCAGGAAGTCGAAGAGGTGCAGAAGGAGATGCAGAGGATCATCGAGCAAAAGGGCGTGGGAAAAGAAAAAATCGAAGGCGCACAAAGACATGCGGAAAACTGCTTTTTGACCTTGTCGGCTTTCAAGTCAGAAGCGAAAGGGTTGCTGAGGGCGTTTTCAAGGGTCGAAGGGCTGGACGCGCTTCCAGATCCTTTGAAGCAAACTCTAACAGGGATAAGCCCTAGTGAAATGGCGTCCTCACTTCTTGAATCCCTTGACTTACTGGAAAAAGAGTTTGCGTTATTGTTAGAATATTTAGGAGTGGCGCCAAAGAAGGACGACCTATGAGCGATAAGCCCGTTTCGCCATCCCATGCGATAACGGTTCGAAGCGTTCAAGAGATATATGACCTGATAAAGGCGCTTTATCCGCTTATATATGTGGTCTCTCCAGAGGAGGATAGGGTCGAGAGGGCAATATACGAGATTTGCGAGGATAGAGGTAGGAGATTCGTTGTCTGGAGCATTACAGAAGGGTTTTGTGACAAGGAATACACCGATGGGAAACGGATGTTCGTGCCAAAAACGAGTACGAGCGTCTGCTTATACCTACAGCCGCTCGCAAAGGATGTTAAGGAACCGACAAAGGCTCTGGAGGTCATTGACAAGCACGAAGGGGATGCGGTATTTGTGCTGAGGGATTTCCACCCTTATCTGACAGACCCAGTGATAGTCAGAAAACTCAGGGATATGTGCAAAAACTTCTCTGTTTATGGCGCAAGCAAGTTCAAAAAACACATCATCCTTCTTTCGCCTATCTTCAAAGCCCCCCTCGAACTCGAAAAGGATATGGCGGTTGTGGATTTCGAACTGCCAGGTCGTGAAGAAATCCAGTCGTTTTTGGAAGAGACATTGGGAAAGGTGCCCATGAAGGACATGGCGCACATAAAGACGATAAAAGACCCTCAGGAAAAGGAAAGGGTTATCGAAGCAGCAAGAGGGCTTACAGGGAACGAGATAAGGAGCGTATTTCTAAAATCCCTTGTTCGAACCCGTGACCTTGACATAGAAACGATACTTGCGGAAAAGAAGCACATCATAAGGAAGTCTGGCATCCTCGAGTTCTTCGAATCCAGCGAGCAATGGGACGATATTGGAGGGCTCGAGGTCTTGAAGGACTGGCTCAAAAAGAGACAACTAGCATTTTCAAAGAAGGCAAGGGATTTTGGATTGCCCATTCCAAAAGGGATCTTGCTTATAGGTGTGCCAGGCTGTGGAAAGTCTTTGACTGCAAAGGCGGTGTCCAATCTCTGGAAGATGCCATTATTGAGGCTCGATGTTGGAAAGGTGTTTTCTTCGCTTGTTGGTTCTTCCGAAGAAAACATAAGGCGTGCCATAAGGACTGCAGAGGCTGTAGCCCCTTGCATCTTGTGGCTCGATGAGCTCGAAAAAGGCTTTTCAGGCACGAAATCTTCAGGCGAATCTGACGCAGGCACAACAGCGAGGGTCTTTGCATCCTTCATTACATGGCTTCAGGAAAAACAAAGCCCTGTGTTCGTAATAGCAACTGCGAACGATGTGTCACTTTTGCCTCCAGAACTTTTGCGCAAAGGAAGGTTTGATGACATCTTCTTTGTGGATTTGCCGACCATGGAGGAGCGCAAGCAGATAATCAGGATACATCTGGACAAACTGAACAGACGAAGGGCATTGGAGAAGAAACTTGACATAGACCGCTTCGACACTGAAAAGATTGCGAGTTTGTCACAGGGTTATTCTGGTGCAGAACTGGAGCAGGCGATTATATCTGCCCTTTATGATGCATTTGATGCTGGGGATGACCTTACGACCGAAAGGATATTGAAGAGCAAGGACGAAATCATACCGCTTGCTGTGACCATGAAAGAGACCATTGACAGTATGAGGGAATGGGCAAAGTCGAGGGCGAGGTGGGCATCGAAGAAGGAAAATGAAAAGGGCGAAGATGTCAGGCTAGACCTTGCATAGGAGGGATTTATGTCTCATTTTACAACAGTGCAGACAGAAATCAAGGACATAACTGTGCTAAAAAAGGTGCTAAAGGCGCTGGGATTCGAGTTCACCGAGGCGAAGGCGAACGAAAAAGTCTTTGTGCGTGGGTATGCACGGCAAAGGGCACAGGCTGACATGGCGATTCATATTAGCAAGAGCTACGACATAGGTGTGGTCATAACGGAAAAAGGGGTGAGGTTTATCGCTGACTGGTGGGGTGTCGAGACCACAAGGGGCATCACAGAACAGGAGTTTCTGAAAGTTGTCGTGAAAAGATACGCTTTGGAAAAGGTGAAACAAGAGGTTCTGAAAAAGGGATATACGATTGCGCTCGAAGAAGAAAAACAAGACCAGACAATCCATATAAAACTTCGTAAGTTCGCCTGATAGAGGAGGGAAAGATGGCTCACGAGATTGACATCGAGATCAAGCCAGACGGGACAGTGACATTTGCAGTAAAAGGGGTGAAAGGGAAAAAGTGCAAAGAGATTACAAAGGCAATCGAGGAGGCGTTGGGCGAGGTGAGGGAGGTCGTGAAGACATCTGAATACTACGAAGAAGAAGTGATTGAGACGACGCAGGTCAAAGTTGGCGAATGAAAAACGACAACAGTTTTCTCTTAACGGTAGAAAAAGATATTACCTTTGTTGGGAAGGGTGCCATGCTTGCAACCAGACCACAGCCAAGACCCATAGAAATGCTGTGGAACGCTTTGCATTCACAAAAACGAAAACTGCTGTATCGTTTTGAAACTTTAAAGTCACGGAACTTCGTCTTCAGAAAACTTGAACAGCCGCCCAAAGTGCGGGCGTATATGGAAAACAAGAGTGTGCAGTTTTTTTTGAGGGATATCGAGAGATTGGAGATGTCGGTTGACGAGGAGGTTGTGCTCGAGAAGTTTTTCGAGCGCCCGAGGGAAGATGAAAACATCGTTTTGTCATTAAGAAGGATGCGCTACGAGAAACCTAGATTTATCGAGGAGTTCAATATCGTGACCGTGTTGAAGCTCAGACAAACCTTGCGCAGGGTCTTGTTTCAGGAACCTTGGAACAGCCGTTTTTGTCGAGAGATCAAAGAAAAAATCCGTGGACCAATCTATCGTTATGAACCAAAAGAGGGGCAGGGATGAGGTTTGCCCAGGTCGTTGGTCACGAAAATGTAAAAGCCATATTACAGCGCTTTTATGCAGAACAAAAAATTCCGCACGCCTTATTATTCCACGGCGAAGAAGGCGTAGGAAAGAAGACAACGGCCCTCGCCTTTTTTTCGTTGATAAATTGTCTGAATCCAACGAACGACATGGACTCATGTGGCGAGTGCCATCCCTGCAAGCAGATTTCTGCGCTTTCATTCCCTGACCTGTATGTGGTCCAGAAACCAGAGGACAAGACAGTTATCGGGATTGATGTTTGCCGGGATGTCCTGTCAAGAACCTTCTTCAAACCTGTCTCGGCGAGATACAGATGTATCCTTCTGGACAATGCCCACTTTTTGAGTCCAGAGGCAGGAAACGCAATGCTGAAGGTGCTGGAAGAACCCCCAAGAAACAACATCTTCGTTTTGGTGACCGATTGCCCTGATAGCATGTTGCCTACAATAGTTTCAAGATGTTGTGCGTTTCCATTTGGCGCGCTCTCGCAGGCACAAGTGCTCGCAGTGCTCAAGAGGGTAATGCCAGAGGAAGAGGAACAAAAACTCGTGGATGTCTCGGTGATTTCAAAGGGTTCTGTGTCTCGTGCCCTCACCATGCTGAAAAGCGCTATAGACAGACGCCTGTTCATTCAGGGTCTCGGCGAAGCAGTGATGGGCGACGATGCCAAAAGGCTCGCCTTTTCGAGGTATCTGGTCCAATCAAAGGATAGCGCTGAGTGCCTGACAGATTTCCTAAAAGTCGTCCTCCAAGATATCCTCTTTTGTGTTACGGCCAACGAAATGAAGGTCTCGAACAAAGACCTCCTAGACGAGATGCGACCACTGGCAAGAACAATATCGCTTTCTGGAATCTTGGAATCCCTTCAAACTTTGCATCAATACGACAAGAATCGTGCTTATTCACCAAATCTACAGGTCACTATTGATTGCGCACTCACCGCCCTTGCACAAAAGAACCCATAGGTAGTTCATGTTTTTTCATATTGTTGCGACTTTGAATGAAAAGGTCTTTGACACGCGTCATCCTAGTTTGTAAGATTATTCGCCTCGAATCTCCGAGGGGGAGATGGTGACTGTGGAAGAACATGCAAAGCCTTCAGATGGTCAGGAAAATGTAGTTGCAGACCTGAAACGGTATCTAGTTGTCATTTCTAAACGAAAGTGGTGGGCTCTAGTAACCTTTTTGTTCGCCCTGTCCGCTGCACTGATATTTACAAAGGTTAGGGAACCCGTATATAGAGCAACAGCCGTTATTCTGATTGACACCTCGCCTCCCAAGGTCCTTACGGGCATAAAGGAGGTGGTGCAGTTGGGTGGTGATAACTATGCAGCACAGCAGGATTATTGTAGGACGCAACTAAAGATCATTGGGGGGACTGAGGTGCTGTCCAGGGTTGTTCAGACACTTCGTCTTTTCGAGGAACCAGAGTTTCTGGAGGTTGAAAGTTTGGACCAGGTTACCGAGGAGGAAAGGCAACGACGAATTTCAGAGAAGATCCCCGAGAAGGTGCTGCGCCAGAAACTGAATGTCAGCCTTGTTCGAGACACCAACTTGATCGAGGTTAGCGTTGAAGACAAGGATCCATGGAGGGCAGCGCAGCTGGCAAACGAGATTGCATATGCCTACAGGGATTTGAACATCGAATATAGAAGGGCTGTGCTTGCCGAGGCGAATTCGGAACTGCAAAAGATGGTCGAGATATACAGGCAACAAAAAGAGGAGGCTGACAACAAGGTTCTGGAGTTCGAAACACAGCACACCATTGGCTCTTTCACCGTTATGAAGCAGGCACTCGAGGATAGGGTAAGGATGCTATTGCAAAGGCAAGGAGAACTGTTGCTTAGGAAGTCCGACCTTGAGGCAAGGAGAAAAAGGATGAGGGATCTTGAAAAGGCGGAAGACGCCTTTTCCCTTCCTCTGGAACAGATTCTGACAAGTTCATTGATAATCTCGCTCAAACAACAGGTCATGCAACTTAGAACCGAGAAGGTAGCCCTCTTGACGACGCTTGGCGAGAAGCATCCCAGATTGCAGGCGATAGAAGAGCAACTGAAACTTGCTCAGGATTCCTTGAAAAATGAGATAAATGCATTTCTGAAACAGGTAGAGGGAGACTACAAAGAGGTGATGGATGCGCTGGCAGAGGTCAATAACCTTATGTCTAAGGCAGAGGAGGAACTTGCCGAGATGGCAAAGCTCGACCTCGAATATAATGCCTTGCTGGAACAAAAGAAGAGTGCAAACGAGGTGTATCGGTTCATAAGTGGCAGGTTTACAGAGACATCACTTAGCGAGCAGGTAGAGACCAACAATGTGCGGTTACAGGAGCTTGCAAGACCTCCAGAAAAGCCAGTAAAACCAGATTTCGTTCTTAGCGTTGCTGCGGGGGGAGTCGTTGGCATTGTGCTTGGGATAGCCTTCGCTTTTTTAGTGGAACTCCTTGACAATACTGTGAAAAGTAGAGAAGAAGTCGAGGCGATACTGGGTGCTGTATGCCTTGGCGTTGTCCCTAGCATTCCAGGTGCCAACAAGTCTTCTGGCAAGGCAAGGATTCTGGACCCAAATGTGGCAGAAAGGGACTTCTATGTGGTGCAAAATCCAAAATCCTCTATTGCAGAGGCTTTGAATACGCTTAGAACGAACCTGGTTTTTGCGCTTCCATCCAAGAAGATAGACAGCATCGTTGTTTCCAGTCCAAATCCACTCGAGGGGAAGTCCACCGTCACAGTCGCTTTGGCACTGACGATGGCAAGGTTCGGGGCACGCACCTTGATTGTGGACGCAGACCTTAGAAGACCAAGACTTCACAAGACCTTCAACTGCACTTCTGACGATGGACTTTCGACAGTTCTGATTGGAAAGACATCCATCGATGACGCAATAGTGTCAACCACATTTGAAAACCTTTATCTCTTGCCGTGTGGACCTGTGCCCCCCAATCCTTCGGACCTGCTCGTTACAGAAAAGGCGAAGGGGATCTTTCTTTCTCTAAGGGAAAAGTTCGATGTGGTCATTGTTGATAGCCCTCCCCTGATCCCAGTTTCCGACGCACGCATCCTTGCTCGCTACACCGACGGAATCCTCCTTGTGGTGAAACTCGGGAGCACAACTCGAGAAGCTCTCGTTCAAGTAGCGAGGGAGGTTTCGTCGGTTGATGCGCGCATACTTGGTGCGGTCTTGAACGACCTGGATATCAGGCGAAGAAGATATTACGGCTACAGCTACTACGGCTACTACGGCAAATACCCGAGCTACTCGTATTATCAGGAAGACGAGGGAAAACCTAAGGACGAGAGCGACTCATAGTTCGAAAAGTCTCTTGCACGCCTGTTTCAAGCCAGCCTCACATGCAGCCTTCAGTTCCTTTCGTGCCCCCTCAATGTCGCCCTTTTCTTTTAGCGTCAAGCCAAGTCCAAATCTGGCATCGTGGAAATCAGGCTTAAGGGATAGAGCCTTCTTGTAATATGTTATAGCATCATCGAGCCTCTTCGAACGCCAATATACATTAGCAAGCTTGAATGCAACATCTGCATCCTTTGGATCGATGCTAAGCACCTTCACGAACGCTTCTTCTGCCTTGTCCAATGCCTCCATATCTCCGTAAAGATATGCAAGCCCAAGCCATGCCTCTTTGTATTTGGGGCTTGTCTTTATCGCCTTCTTGTATGCATCTTCCGCTCTGGAAAAAAATCCAGCCCGTCGCAACACATCTCCAAGCCCTCTCCATGCTTCTTTGGAAGAAGCGTTGAGTGCAATCGCATTCTCGTAGGCAGCCTGTGCTTCTGGGTATCTTTTGAGCATTTCATAGGCATAAGCAAGTTTGAGCTGAAACAAAAACACCTTTGGTTCGAGCGCCACCGCCTTCTGGAACTTTACTAGCGCCTCCTCTACCTTGCCCTCGTTTCCTAGCCGAACCCCTTCCTTGTAAAGGTCAACCGCTATCTTCGACTGACCAAAAGAAACGAGTGGCAGTGCCACAAAGAAACATACAAAGCAGACACTTCCTATGTGTTTCATATCTTTCCACCCTGTTCGAGTTTCTGGAACACTCCTCTCACCTTTGCAAAGGTGACTTCTAGCGCTTCGGGGATGACCCTTGTGTTACCAACCACGCTTATTACATTGCTGTCCCCCGTCCAGCGCGGTATTACATGGATATGGACATGCTCGTGTATCCCTGCACCTGCAGCCTGTCCGACATTCATACCGATATTGAACCCATGCGGATGATAAACCTCTTTGAGCACATTCATTGAGGGCAGAACGAGCTCATTCATCCCGACCCACTCCTCGGCGCTAAGCAAAGAAGGGTCTTCCACATGACGATATGGAATCACCATCAAGTGCCCCGACACATAGGGGTACCTGTTTAGCACGACATAAGCGAACTTCCCCATGTGAACGATTAGCGACTTCTCACCGACCCCTTCTTTCACGATTTCGCAAAAGACGCAATACGGTGGCTTTTTTGACACTAGGTATTCCAACCTCCACGGGGCAAAAATCGTTTTCATTCCACCAGGCAAACTACCTTAGAATCGTAAACCCTTCAAAACCTTGAGCCTCTACATCTTCTTCTTTTAGCTCGACCACTTTGGCAGCGGGCGGTCCTATTCTCATGGCAGAAACAACCTGTTGAACCGCATCCTCATCCCCTTCGAGGTGCGCTTCGACCGAGCCATCAGAAAGATTCCTTACGAACCCTCTGACCCCAAACTTCAAAGCCTCGTCCCTGACAAAAGCCCTGAAGAACACCCCCTGGACTCTGCCAAACACCTGAACCCTTTTCGCCACAACCCGACCCATGCTAACCTCATGCTGTTTCTGCATCTGCAGAATAGTAGATCATGGGCTCGCTACCTTTTAGCACAACATCCTCGGTGATTACTACCTTGTTGACATTAGTCTGCCCGGGCAAATCGAACATCACATCCAGCATGACCCTTTCTATCACATTCCTTAGACCCCTTGCCCCTGTTCCCTTTTTTATAGCCTCTTTTGCTATTGCTCGAAGAGCGCCTTCTGTAAAGGCAAGGTCAATCCCGTCCATCCTAAGAAGCCAGCGATATTGCTTTACGAGCGCATTGCGTGGCTCTGTAAGTATCTTTACCAGTGCATCTTCGTCCAGTTCGTGCAATGGTGCATATATTGCGAACCTCCCGACGAACTCAGGGATCATTCCAAACTTCAGAAGGTCTTCAGGCTGGACCTGCTCTAGTATTTCGCCGATACTGGTAAACTTTGCCCCTTTCGCATCCGCGCCAAAACCCACCCTACCCCCTTTCAGTCTGTTCAAGATTATCTTTTCAAGCCCCACGAAAGCCCCGCCGCAGATGAATAGGATGTCGGTAGTGTCAACCTTTATAAACTCCTGCTGTGGATGTTTTCTACCGCCCTTTGGTGGGACATTTGCGACAGTGCCTTCCAGTATCTTCAGAAGTGCCTGCTGAACGCCTTCTCCTGACACATCCCTTGTAATCGAAGGGCTTTCCCCTTTTCTGGCAATCTTGTCAATCTCGTCAATATAGACGATCCCCTTTTGCGCAAGTTCTACATCCCAGTCAGCGTTTTGCAACAAGGCTAGTATCACATTCTCTACATCTTCTCCCACATAGCCAGCCTCTGTCAGTGTCGTTGCATCCGCCATAGCGAACGGGACTTTCAGTATCTTTGCCAGCGTCTGAGCTAGCAGGGTCTTACCTGAACCCGTAGGACCCAAAAGCAAGATGTTTCCTTTCTGAACTTCGACATCCATCCTTGCCCTTCTTGCTTTTGCCTCGACCCTCTTGTAGTGGTTATACACTGCAACGGACAAGATCTTTTTTGCCTTCTCCTGTCCAACCACATACTCGTCCAGAACCTGTAGAATATCTTTCGGTTTCGGCAATGCCCAAAGATTGCCCCCCCTTTGCCTTTCTGAATCTTGCTCTATGATTTTGACACAGATGTTGATGCACTCGTCACAGATGTATGCTTGCGACCCCTGAATCAGTCGCTTTGCCTGCCTTTGTGACCTTCCACAGAACGAACAATGTATTTCGTGCCGACTTCTGTCCATATCCCCGGAACTCCATCCGGTTCGCCCAACTGTTATTTTATACTCATACCTTTAGAAAAAGCAAATGCCTTTGGTGTCTCAGATTTTTGGCGTGTGAGGGTGTGAAAAAGTCATAGCAGGGTGGGTGGTCAAGTAAAAGCCTTTCTCCATGTAAGCACGGTGCGAGCGAGAGGTGGGTAGGGTTGGGAAGGCTCTCGCGAGCGATAAGGAACAAAATCTCTATGGGGACACTTCTGGGTTGAAAGTCAGGTGCAAAATTTGGGTTCCCACACCAAGTTGAAGCTCACCTCAAGTAAATGTAAACTTGATTGGCTTGATGGATGGATGCAATGAGCGAGCCGATCTCTGTCGAGCGACTGCGCCACATTCTTACGAGGATCGGACTTGCGGTCGCAAACATAAGAGCAGAAAAAAGAGAAATCGTCATTGACTTGGGGACGCCAGACGGGTCGGCAGTCGAGGCTAGAGTATTCGTTGTTCCTCTGCCATCAGAGAAAAGGTTTTACTATAAAACGAAGCATCTCGGATTCTATTATGTGGCCTCGACACCCAATGATAAGACGCTACTCGACAAGGTTAGGTTAGTCATTCAAGTGCTTTCACAGATAGAAGACCGCTTTTTCCACGAAATCCCTCTGAGGGAGTGTGAGGTTATCGCTCGCTTCGAAAGACTTTTCCCTTTCGCGATTGTAGCGTCAACAGTGCATCCTGATGGTACACTTACCACATATGTGGTTGTTCGTCTTACGAATTCGTGTGGGGAAGGGGTTACTCTTCCTTC
>Ga0123519_10015317_pt1 | contig 10778 bp, 9 predicted proteins | sample YelNatPaOPRAMG02_FD_87396 | JGI IMG/M metagenome (GOLD analysis project Ga0123519, IMG submission 87396) | Hot spring microbial communities from Yellowstone National Park - Yellowstone National Park OP-RAMG-02 (version 2) | ecosystem: Environmental > Aquatic > Thermal springs > Hot (42-90C) ...
CCATCGCCCCCACAGGAACCATAAGCATCATAGCTGGCTGCGCGAGCGGAATTGAACCTCTCTTTGCCATATCATACATAAGAAACGTTATGGAGGGGACCAGACTCCTCGAAGTGAACCCGTATTTTGAAAAGGTTGCCAAGGAGAGAGGGTTCTACAGCACAGACTTGATGGTTGAAATCTCAAAGCGTGGATAGATTAGGGAGATTAAGGAGATACCAGAAGATGTCAGGAATCTGTTCGTCACAGCCATGGACATTTCACCTGAGTGGCATGTTAGAATGCAGGCAGCGTTTCAAAGGCACGTGGACAACGCGGTGTCCAAGACCGTTAATCTGCCACAGGACGCCACGATCGGTGACATCGAAAGAATTTACCTCTTAGCCCACAAGCTTGGCTGCAAGGGAATCACTGTTTACAGATACGGCAGTAAGACGGAGCAGGTACTCTATATCGGATCGGTTGCGCCCAGAGTGCAAGGCGAGAGCGCTGGTTTCATCAGTGCTTCTGCAGAATATGCGGGCGGATGCATGACTCCCCTCTGTCAGTCGTAGGTTCGGGCGTGATTTGATGGGGTCGATCCTACTCTACACAGGCCAAGCTGGAGGAAAAACTACAACAGCCTTTGGACTGGCCTTGAGATCTGTTGGACACGGGCATAAAGTCATAGTAATCCAGTTCATGAAAGGCCTGAGAGATACCGGCGAATTCAAGGCAAGCTCAAGACTGCAACCAGAGTTAGAGGTATATCAGTTCGGAAGATCTGAATTCGTCAACCTTGACAGACCAGATAGAGTCGACATCGAACTGGCCAGAAAAGGCCTTATGTTCGCCAAAGAGATACTCAGAAAGAAACCTCACCTATTGATCCTTGATGAGATAAACTTGGCAGCAGCGAAGGGGCTCCTGAGCACATCGGAAGTACTCGAACTCCTCAAGCAAGTTCCGACCGAGACCAATATAGTTCTCACAGGGCGATTCGCACCTAAGGAGCTCATTGAGGCCGCCGACTACGTCATCGAAATGATCGATAGGAAGAGACCTGTGAAAGAACTACCGGCGAGACCCGGCATCGAATACTAGACCCCCGAACCAACATCCACCCCCATTTTCTTATGGGCTTCAATGAAATTCCAAATGTCCCTATTCGATTGTCATCCGTGAAACTAGGCTTATATTCCACAGTGGCGATTCCACACCCCAATCGCGCCCACTGAGGCTAAAACATGAGTTTTGCACATGGTCGAATCGAGAGCTTCTTCACTCCAAGCTCGGTTGCCGTCGTTGGAGCCTCGCCACTTGAGACAAAAGTAGGACACGTCATCTTTCACAATCTCGTAATCAATAAGCAGAGGCAGATCCTGAAGACCGAGCTCTTCCCAGTAAATCCAAAGTATCAGACTATCCTCGGCGTCAGATGCTACCCGTCACTTCTCAAGTTGCCGCAGGAGGTCGAAACTGTGGTAGTATGCACGCCTGCAGCAGCCGTTCCCCAGATCATTAAGGAGGCAGCGGCCCGACAGTGCAAGTCCATGATCATCATCTCCGCCGGCTTTAGTGAGGTGGGTAACAAGCAACTAGAGGATGAAGTCAATAGGATTGGAAGGGAGGAAGACATTAGGATAATCGGCCCCAACTGCCTCGGCGTATATGACCCATACTCTGGCATGGACACGCTCTTCCTGCCCGAAGTCAAACTACTGTCCTCTGGAAGAGAAGTGATAGCAACTCCAAGGCCTCTGAGAGGTGAGGTCGCACTAATAACCCAAAGCGGAGCTTTCGGAGCAGCGGCTCTCGACTATATGGCTGGACACGGCATCGGAGTAAGCAAGTTCGTCAGCTATGGAAACAAGGTCGATGTAGCAGAACCGGAGCTACTCAGATATTTCATGGAAGACGAGAAGACGCGAGTCATCCTACTCTATACCGAGAGCATCGGCGACGGAAGAGAATTCTTGGAGACAGCTCGAAATGTATCAATGAAGAAGCCGATAGTCGCATTAAAGGTCGGAAGAACGAGGGCTGGAGCCCGAGCAGCCGCGTCACATACTGCATCACTGAGCGGGGAGGACAAGATCTACGAGGCGGCTTTTGAGCAGTGTGGAGTTCTACGCGCCGAAACGATGGAGGAGTTCTTCGACATGGCAAGGGCTGTCCTCACCCAACCTCCTGCCGCTGGTAGAAGAGTTGCAATACTAACGGATGGGGGTGGACCCGGAATAATGGCTGCAGACAAGTGCGAAGAATCGAATTTGAGGGTCGAGAGATTCTCCCTAGAGACAATGGCAAAGTTCGAAGCCCTCAAGAAGGAGGGGAAACTCCCGCCTATCATGACAGATGTCAATCCTGTCGACCTGACTGGGTCCGCGACAAGCGAAATGTACGAGAGGACACTCAACGTTTTACTCGAGGACGATGAGATCGACAGCATCATCGCCATTGTTCTGCATCACGTGCCCGCGATCCTTGACGACGTGATTGAGAAGATTGCAAGAACTATGAGTAGCCAGCGAAAGCCCATCACGGTCTGTGACATAGGCGGAACAGAGATGGCTGAAGAATTTAGAACTAGGTTTGAAAAGTATTGTTTGCCATCCTACTCAACTCCTGAGAGAGCTGCGAGAGCGATATACTGCTTGACAAAATACGGAGAGTATCTAAAGAGAAACAACGCTTTCGAGGATTACTTGAAGGTCTTTACATGTGCTCCAAAGATCCGACTAAACCTTAAAGCTGGAGCCAATGCCTAACAAACTTCACTTCCAACATCGGTTTTCCTTTCCAGTACGTTTAGAGCGCGAAAGATCGCTCTATTTGAGGAGTATTTCTAGGCTAGCAAATGCAGGTTCCCCACGTGCACCCTGTCAAGGTATCTCTTTGCGACCGAATAGCATTCTTCGACCTGCCTTCTCGGAGTCACAGGCAGATCGACCATGAGGTAATTTGGATGAAAGACTAGAAGAGAATATGGTATCCCACGATCCAGATCGGAGATGAACCGCGCTATACTTTCCACCTCAGAGGCATCAACATAACCTGGAACAAGCAATGTCGTCGCCGTAAGCATCGGCAGCTCAGACCTTCTGCCACGATATTCGCGCGCTATCATGGCGAAATTTTCGTACGACCTCTTATTGTCTACGCCAGAGAGCGCCATACTCAAGGCAGGCTCAAAGCATTTAAGATCAAACTTTATGTTTCCTCCGCTTGCATAAGACAGCTCGGCCGCTCTTTTGACCAGCTCCATGTTTCCTCCTCCATTCCATTCGAAGCATATCCTCATAATCCGACCTCTATTCTCTTCTAGCACCCTTCTTGAGACGGTCAATGCGTATTGGAGTTGAGGCTCAGGTGAACCGCCGAAGAAGCAAATACATGAGAGCCTGCGGTTTCGGGCAACTATGCCTGCAAACTCGTCATCCGATACCTTCTCGGCTCCTGTGAGGTTCTTGTGAGAGTAGTTCTGACAGAATAAGCAGTCGAAGTTGCATCCATAGAAGAAGACTGCGAGGTTAGAATAGCCTGTCTCAGACCAGCTCGTATGGGCATATTTCGGGTAGCCTGCACCCGTCCCAGCGGGGCAGAACCAAGCTGCACAGCAGTTCGAAACATGAGGATCCTCATAGGCATAGAGCAAGCCGATCGATGCTGTTGACAATGATTCGAGTTTACCTTTTGCGTTGCTTCGTAGTCCGCAATAGCCTTTCTGCCCTATTCCAATGCGACACTCATTTGCACATAGGTTACAGGCGATCCCATCTGACGCGCGTGGGGGAGATGGGGGCAACCCATAATCGGCGCGTGATCTTCTGTGCGTCTCCAAAGCACGCCTTAGCGATAGCTCTGGATCTCTGCGGATGCAGTCGGCGCAGACGCCTATCGAATTGGAGACAAACATATCTGTTGTGCAACACATCGCGCATCTTGTCAACATGCTCAACAGCCTTTGGGCAGAGTGAAAGTCCGGGCCGCCAATTTTGCATCTATTTGAGACTCACAAAGACTGCACGGCATCGAAGACTTCCACTGCAAGTTTTGCCGCGGTCAGACCTTCGCTCTCATGTTCGACGTAAGTAGCCAGCAGGGTGTCAACCTACCCCTTACATTCCGGGTTTTCCCATTAACGTTTGAAGATACTTTATCTGCGAGACCTGTGCTTCCAAGATACTCTCCAGTTTGGCCTCAGACTTCTTGACGATCTCCAGAGACCTGACCAACTGAAGGCATTTTCCATCTATCAACTCCATGACTTCCTTATACATTGCATCGAGATGCTCTCTCGACTTTGCGCAGTCTTCTCCGCAGAGATCCAGCGCTTGAAGGAAGTGCCTGTAGAACGCCTCTATCTTCTGCTCAGTAATGGCATCCAATATCCTCTTGGATCTGTCTTTGATCTCCTTCTCCGACATTCCCTGAAGCAGCATAGGGTATTCCATATTCGAGACGAGGTAGAATTGAGCCGGATTGTATGAGATCTCTGTTAGCGAATTGATAGACTGCATCATGAGATGGTTCTTCTCTTCGCCGTTATCCGTCTTGGAGCAGAGGTCACACAGCTTCTTAGCTCTAATTACGCTGTCTTCTAGCCGTGCTTCCCTACCTTCGACAGCCATCGGCCGCATCATGATGACTCGCCATGACAACATATCAAATACTCGGCTAAAATCTGTAGTGCTCGATCCCGTTCCTATGCTGCTCGAAGGGTCGCATCAGCTCCGAATACCGATTAGATACAAACGTACGCGCTTCTAAAAGCAGCATTATCCGAACCGCATAAATACGGGTTGAAATCGGTCATAGAGACCGCTGCGAAGGGATGTGAAATGGCGTTACCGCTTGCCGGAGTGAGGGTTTTGGATCTTACACACGCAATGGCTGGGCCCATGTGCACAATGTTTTTGGCCGATCTTGGTGCCGAAGTAATAAAGATTGAGCCTCCTTGGGGAGAGATGACACGCGTATTCCCGCCGCTCATCAACGGCGGCAGCCCGTACTTCGTATTTCTGAATAGGAACAAGAAGGCGCTATCCTTGAACCTGAAAAACCCCAAGGCTGTCGAGATATTCAAGGCTCTCACGAAGATCTCAGATGTGGTGATGGAGAACTTCAGCGTCGGCGTGATGGATCGCCTCGGAATCGGATATGAAGTTCTCAGACAGATTAATCCGAAGATCATATTCACTTCCATAACCGGCTTCGGGCAGTATGGACCATATTCGAACAGGCTTTCCTTCGATCCCATCGCCCAAGCGGTGAGCGGATACATGTTTCTCAATCAGCAGATGGCTGACCCACAAGGCCCCCCAGTTCAAGCCCCAGAAGCCATCGCAGATTCTGTGCCAGCACTGTTTGCAGTCATCGGAATACTCACCGCCCTGTATTATAGGCAGCTGACTGGCGTCGGGCAGAGGATCGATGTCGCCCAGGTTGACAGCATGATCTCGATCCTACCCTCGGTGTCCTTCTTCCAGCTTGCTGGCTTGACATTCCATGAAGCCATGGAGAAATACCGCGTGGGCTTCCCAGGCCTCTGTAGAGCGAAGGATGGCTACGTTATGATCACGGCACCGCAGGGTGATATCTTCGACAGATTTGCCAAGATGCTGGGAGTTGAAACCTTAGACCAGGAAGTTGTCGAGAAGTGGGCGAGGCATAGATCTACCGAGGAGATCGTTTCAAGACTAGTTGAGATCCGGGTCCCTGTTGCCAAGGTCCTCAACATCGAACAGATGATGAGGGATCCACATGTAAATGCCAGAAGCATGATAGTTGAGTTGGATCACCCGCAAACTGGGCCCACAAAGATGCCGAACTTCCCGCTCAAGATGAGCGAAAGTCCCGGCACAGTCCGAACTAGGGCACCTCTGATCGGAGAGCACAACGAGGAGATTTTGGGGAGGTTGCTAGGAATGTCAATCGAAGATATTGAAAGGCTGAAGGAGGAGCAAGTTCTCTGATCGACATGGCCCCTCGGTGTATTGCTCCGCAGTGGCAATCGGACTTCAGTTCCCTCATCCTATCTATGGCTTGCACTCAGACACAGAAGAGGTGAGGAGCTCTGCTCTTTGGAGCTCGCCAGCAAAGCATGGAGAGAGATATGCTGAAACAGGTCTGCATCTGGAGAAGATTGTCAGGAGACCTGTACCGCTGCTAAAATAGAGCTGAGGAGAATGGGTTGCCAAGCATGCAAGAGGGAGCCCGTCTTTAGGTGCTACATATGTGGCTCGACCATTTGCCAGAATCACATCCGGCTCTTACCTTTGTGCCCGACTCACGTGACGAGACATAGACTTGCGTACAGAATAGAGGAAGAAGTGCGTCCCCAAGACGGCCCCTTGGGCAAATGGATCGAAGAACTGTTCTTACGTTCCGGAGAGGAGCCTCTGACTCTCACCTTCGGGCGGACCTTCCGAGTCTTGGATCTGCCGAGGTTCACTGCATACGTCAAGGAGCGGCCGGTTGCTTTTCTATCGTATGCAGAGCTCGAAGACGACCTTTTGATAGTAGCATTTGCAGTGCTTCCCGAGTTTCAACATAGAGGTATTGGGAGAAGTCTGATTGATAGAGCCTCTCAGAGAGCAGTGGAACACTCGAAGAGCAGACTCCTCGTTTCGACATCTAATGACAATGTACCTGCGCTCTGCTTCTACTTGCACCACGGGTTCCGCATCATCGAAATCCAGAGAGACTTACTGACTAGGAAACATGGGCAGACTTTTTCTGGAATCATGGGTATACAGATCAGAGACGAGATTCAGTTGGAGAAGGAGCTCTCCGAGCTGTAGTCCATGATAAGCTTATACTCGTGATGTCTCAGCTGAATATGACAAGACCTCAAAGCCGGTAAGGCTGCCGCGTGGACAGAGCATTGAAGAGCTTGAAGTATCAGTCTTGGGAGAATCCGAGATGTGAGGTCTTCAAGTCACTCGCCCAGGCAAAGCCCATGAGCAGAGATTTCTGCCTCGTATGCAAAGGCGGCCGCCTCCTCTGTGGCCTCCCGACCTGCCCTCTCCTTAGGAAAGTGCGATTCCAATCACCCATCGAGGAGAGACTAAGAGAGGAAATATTCGGACCAAGCCCATCCATCTTCGTTGGATGGCGAGGATATCCAGAGACGTTTGCCGGCCCCCTGACCTCCGTCTATGATGGAGAAGCAGCTCTCCTAGACGACCCTTCACGATGGTACGGCCTTGATTTCGACGAGATTATTAGACTTCGATCGTCTCTAGTGCGCTCGAAGGCGCGGGAAGATGCAAGAAAGGCAGCTAGAATGCGTCTGAACCTTCAAGAAGTTGCTCTCTCGACGAAACCCGTTGACACTGAAGTCAGGTTCAAGACAAAACCGAGATATGGCATTTCTTTTTCTCCGGTATCTCAGCCTATGGGGCCAACTGGCATCCTGGAGAGATTCGAGATCGCCTCAAACCCAGTCATTCCGAAGAGGGTAGATCAGCTCGTACAAGATGAGGTGAGAGCAACAGAAGCCGTAAGAGAGCTGTACCGTTCAGGATACGACGTGTATTATCTGGCGCGGGTCCTCTCTTCGGGATCCCTAGGCAAAAGGGATACAAGGAGGCTTGTCCCGACGAGATGGAGCATAACAGCCACGGACGATATGATTGGTAGAAGCCTCATCCAAGAGATCAAGAACTATCCGCTGATCTCTGAACACATGGTCTTCCACAACACATACTTGGAGAACCACTTCGAGATCCTCTTACTACCCTCGTCTTGGGAGTTCGAACAGTTTGAGGCATGGGCTCCTAACACTCTCTGGACGATGTCTCTCTCGGAACCTAAGATAGTGCATGAGAACGAACGCTACAAGGGAAGAACGGATTACGCCCTTAAAGAGGGAGGCGGCTACTACGCGGGTCGTCTGGCAGTTCTGGAGGCTCTGGCAAAGATGCGAAGACAAGCTGCAGTCTGCGTCTTCAGAGAGACGTATGAAGGCTACGTGATACCGGTAGGCGTCTGGGAGGTTAGGGAGAACGTCCGCCGTGCCATGTCAAATGCTCCAGAGAGGTTCCCCTCACAAGAAGAAGCGCTAAAACGGATAAAGTCCAGACTCCGGATCGACATCTCACAATACGTGGCCAAGAGCGAGACACTTGCGCAAAGGAGGCTTCTCGAGTTCAAGATCTAGGTGAAAAGTCGCCTCTTTTTCCTCTCGTCTCATTGAGGCGTATGCTCGGCTAGAATCGAGAAACGCTTTATATCATATGGCCCCAAAGCTGGCGCAAACTTCAGGTGTCCTAATATGGAGACATACTTGCGCAAACGAAAGGTGTTGATGATACCTGGACCAACAGAGGTCTCCTTCAGTGTTCTGGCGGCGATGTCTAGACCAGTGATGGCCCATTACGGACCCGAATGGACCCCGATAATAACCGAGACCACGGACATGTTGAAGAAGGTTTTCCAGACGAGAAACGACGTCTTCATTATGCCTGGATCAGGAACCCTCTCCATGGAGGCTTCGGTGGTATCGCTTTTTGAGCGCGGAGACAAAGTGCTCAGTATTGTCTCAGGGTTCTTCGGCAAGAGGTTCAGAGATCTAGCGTTTTCACATGGAGCTAAGGTCATTGAGCATCGAGTCACCTTCGGTGAACCCATAGAACCAGATGCCGTTGACAGAAAGCTGGCGCAGGAGAAAGACGTGAAGGCCATCACAGTCATACATAATGAGACATCGTCAGGTACAGTTGCTCCAATCAAACAACTGGGAGAAGTTGCCAGAAAACACGATGCACTGCTGATCGTTGATTCCATCTCTTCGCTGGGTGGCGTTGATCTGCGGACCGATGAATGGAACGTTGACGTGAACGCTTCAGCCTCACAGAAATGCATCGGCGTGCCACCCGGGCTGTCACTGATAGCGGTCGGAGAACGGGCATGGGAATCTATGAAGAAAAGAAAGAGCCCAATCCCCGGGATCTACATGAACCTCTCAATGTGGAGGGAGGCCGCAAAGAAGGCGGGATCACCTGTCACAACCCCAAGTTCCCTGATACTTGGTCTAAGAGCTAGTCTTATCGAGATTCTTGAGGAAGGATTGGAGAATAGGTTCCGCAGACATGCCCTGGCGGGAAGAGCGGTCAGAGAAGGAGTCAAAGCAATGGGCCTCCAACTCTTCGCAACGAAAGAGGAATACGCGTCGAATACTGTCACGGTCATAAAGACACCGCGCGGAATAGACGATGCTAAGCTCAGAGAGGTGATGAGCGAAAGACATGGCATAATGATAGGCGGTGGACTTGGCGAACTCGAAGGAAAGACCTTCAGGATAGGTCATATGGCTAACACAGCATCAAGAACTTACATCATCCCAACGATTTCAGCATTGGAGAGCACACTCTCTGGCCTAGGTTTCAAGCTGGAAGCAGGAAAGGCCGTGGCAGCCGTACACAAGACATTCGAGTGAAGAAGTCAGGGCAGACCCTGCCCTTTCCCATCTTTCCTGCCTCTCTTCTTCTAGTTTTCTGCTTCCAACTTAGGGGAGCAGGTCGCCGAATCGGAGGAGTGTTGGCCATCGATACGCTATGAACACGAAGGGGTGTCCTTTGTGTTAGACAGGGTCCACCCTTAGAAATTATGAACAACAACCCGTCGATATTCAAATTTGAAAAACGAGACGGATCAAATCAATTAGAAGGCATGCGAAGTGTGCTTCGCTGAGGAGACCCCGTGGCCGATAGGTAGTCGACAAGATTTGCGCCATCTATGTCAATTTGCACCATACCTGTCAAACAGATTTATATAATCGGGCCAGTGCGAGAGTTCGGGCTATTGGCTGTCTCGGAGAAAACCAAATTTGGTGGATTCTGAACTCCGCACGGTCGAGATGCAGTTCACCACGCTAGATGGTCAACTCAAATCAATTGAAGTCAGCCACGAGAGGTATAAAGACGCTGTCGAGCTCGGGAAAGTCGTGGACGGATCTTCAACATGCTTCGCTCCCATAGAGAAGAGCGATCTGCTCATAAAGCCAGTGAAGGAGACCTTCTCACAACTCCCTTGGAACAAGGCAATTGGGAAAGTCTTCTGCGACATCTATCATCCAGCCGAGACGGCCGAAGAATTTGGAAAGGAAAGGGAGCTTGAGTCGAGTCCCCGCTACATTTTGAAGAGGGCCCTAGCACAGGCGAGTGAGGCAGGGTACATCCTTCAAGCAGGAGTCGAAATGGAGTACTTCATCCTTGATAAGGGATCCCCAGTCGACAGTTACGGATATTTTTCGACCACCCCTCTTGACAAGGGCGCCAACCACCGAAGGGAACTCCTTCAGACACTGGAGTCCGTGGGCATCGAGGGCGAATACATGCACCACGAAGTGGCCACCGGCCAGAGTGAGATCTGCCTTAGACACAATAACGCACTCACCATGGCCGACAACATAATGAGTTTCAAATTCATCGCTAAGAACCTTCTCGCACTGAAAGGGCTGGGAGTAACCTTCATGCCCAAACCCTTCGCGGGTATGAACGGCAGTGGGATGCACATACATATGAGCCTCCGCGACACGAAGTCAGGCATAAACCTCTTCCACGGAGAAGAGAGAATCTCGAAGACCGCCAAGCATTTCGTCGGAGGAGTCCTAGAGCACGCCAAGGCCCTAGCTGCTGTCGCGGCTCCCACAGTCAACTCCTATAAGAGGCTCGTTGCAGGTTACGAGGCTCCGGTATACATAACTTGGGGGCACATGAACCGGTCAGCCCTTATCCGCATACCGAGCTTCAATAGCGCGAAGGCAGCTCGAATCGAGCTGAGGATGCCAG
>Ga0123519_10015320_pt1 | contig 10777 bp, 12 predicted proteins | sample YelNatPaOPRAMG02_FD_87396 | JGI IMG/M metagenome (GOLD analysis project Ga0123519, IMG submission 87396) | Hot spring microbial communities from Yellowstone National Park - Yellowstone National Park OP-RAMG-02 (version 2) | ecosystem: Environmental > Aquatic > Thermal springs > Hot (42-90C) ...
TGGTTATCAGTTCCACCCAATTGAAATTGAAGGTATCAAAAGTTTATTTTCAATCAGAAATATCCTTTTACCTTTTAAAATAAAACAAAGTGAAAATATTGTTAAAAAACTTATTAAAAAATACAATATTGATGCAGTAATTGCCACAGGAGCTTATATAAGTTACCCACCAAGTATTGCAGGAGTTAAAAGTAATGTGCCTTTATTTTTAATGGAATCAAACTTTAATCCAGGAAAAACGATTTCTATTTTAGCAAAAAATGCAACTGCTATTTTCACTTCTTTCCAAGAAACTAAAGATTTTTTTCACAATAAGCCTGTTGGCAAATTGATTTATACTGGCAATCCTATTCGCAATACTTTTGAAAATATTCTCAGTAAAGAAGAAGCTTGTTTAAAACTCAATTTAGACCCGAGTAAAAAAGTTGTATTTATCTTTGGTGGAAGTCTTGGCTCAAAAGCAATTAACGATGTTGTTGAAAATAATTTGGATAAATTTATTAATAATGATATTCAAATTATTTGGCAAACAGGTGATACTTATTCCCAAAAGGCAAATTCTGATTTACCAAAAGGTATTTTACGATTTAATTTTATTGACGATATGGCAACTTGTTACAGTGCATCGGATTTAGTAGTTTCAAGGTCTGGCGCATCTACTTTGTCTGAAATTGCTCTGGTCGGCAAACCTGCAATTTTCATTCCATTAACTATCGCTTCTAATAACGAACAAGAATATAATGCTCGTTATTTTGAAAAAATGGGTGCTTCTGTTGTGTTAAATCAAAACTCAATATCAGTTACTTTATTCAATACAATCTCTGACTTAGTTGGTAATCCAAATAAATTAAAAGAAATGGAACTTTGTACCAAAAGGTTAGCTAAACCTAACGCTGCATCAGATATTGCAAATTATATTGTTAAATATTTAGAGGATAAAATCTAAATAACTGCTTTTAAAGAATGAATAATTTTGTTTTTATATTTTGTTAATATTTTATTTGTAATTTTGTTTTTATGAAAATTTCTGAATTGATTTGATTTTATGGATATTGAAACTAACAACAATAATCAAAAAAACAATTTATCTGTTCCACAAGTATTTTCCACACGAAAAGATTATTATTGGAAAGCATTGAGCATTTATTTAATTATTTTAAGTGCTTTTCTGTTAATTAAAGAATCTATTTCAAATAGTAAAATAATTCATGCAGTTTACCACCCCATTATTATTATCCTTTTATTATTTATTGTTATCACATTTGGCTCTTTAATTTATCAAAAATGGTTTAAACAAGAATTAATATTATCAATAGACAAAATTATTTTCTCTAATAGAAAAAGAACAAGAGCAATTCCTTGGGAAAAAGTGTTAAAGATTACATTCATTAGAAATCCTTTTAACAAAAATAGAACAACTAGATTAATTAAATTAAGAATTTCTAAATATCGGTCTATCCGAATAAATCCATCAATATATAACAATGAAAAAGATCTTTTAAGAACATTTTATCAAATTAAAACGACATTAAAGAAATGAAACAAGTTGCATTGCTTCTTTTTGTCTTTTCATTATCTATTTCAATCAGTTGGTCTAATGCTTCGGTAAAAACTAACAAAAATATTATTGATTCTATTTTAACGGCAGTCTCACACCAATTTCTTTCTCAATTACAAACAACAGGTTTGAAAGAATTAAAGATGACAGCCCAAGATAATTCTAATGATTATTTTTTAAATTTTACTCTCCAAAAAATACTTGACAATTCAAAGATACAACTTGAAAACACAAAAGACGAGCCATATCCGTATTTCAAATTTTTTGTAAGTAATTTTGAAATTAAATATGAAGATATATCCAATTTAATTGAGCGAACTATCGTCTTTGATATTTCAATTTTTCAAGTTGAAAAAGACGGATCAATCAAGGAAATTGTATCCAGCAAAAACACCTATAAAGATAAAATATCAGATGATAATTTCCCTTATATAGAAGACAACAATTTCCCATTTACAAAAGGTAAATTCCCACCCACCAAAAAAAGTTTCTTTGATGAAATTTTGGAACCTGTTATTGTAATTACAGCATCGGTGCTTTCAGTATTTTTATTTTTCAGTGTTAGAAGCAAGTAATATTTTTTAACAAAACATTAAACTTCAATTAAAGTAAAATAATCGTGGTGAGTGTCAGTGTGGATTTGCAAAACACCTACTCTAACAAGCCGAATAAGCAATCTTTCAGCTCTACGATTTGATATATTCACTAAATCAGCAAAATTTTTCACCGAAATACGCTCATATTTTTCAAGATATTCAAATAGTCTCTTTTCTTTATCACCAATACTCAATATTAAAGGTTTATTATCCGATTGACTTTTCAACAATCTTGTCATTTCAGAACTTGCAGGAACCGAGTTTTCTCCAACTCTAATAAATGTTTGAAAATTTTTATTACCATGCTCATCGTAATAATTTAATGCTTTGTATGGTTTTTTATTGCCTTCATTAATTATTACGCAAAGAATATCTTTACCTTCAATTTCAAAAATTTCAAATTTGGGATAAATTTCAGGGATAATATAAAAAGAACATGCTTTTTCAACAATATCAATTTCGCTTTTCTCGCTTTTTATTCCAATAACAGAAGCGTCATCATCAATTCCAACTAATAAAGTTCCACCTTTTGTATTTGCAAAGGCACAAATTTCTTTGGCAATTTTCTCTGGCGATTTACATTTACGTTTGAATTCAACAGTAACGCCTTCCCCAGACGATAGCATATTCTGAAACTCTTGGAACTTCATCTTTTATATTGTTTTCAAATTTAGACGATTAAAGAAAAAAAAGTATTAATTTAAGCGGTAGATTAATTTACGATAGCCTGTATCGTAGCCACACTATCAACGAGTTTCCTTTGTGCCTGAGTAGTAATTTCAAAAGTTAAATCCACTTGCAAATTACCTTGTGTTAAAGGGGTAAAAATGAAAGAAAGTGTATCTGTGGAATTTCTTTGAATTTCTATTGGAAAATCATTTTGAAATTTAAAATAATTGGAAAAGTTTGAAAATTTAATTTGGGAAATAGTTGCAGAACTTTCACTTAAATTATTAATGATAATTTGCCCTTTACTATTTTGGTTCAAAGGAATATTACCTAAATTAACTGAATTTGCATAAATATAAGGAACTTTTGCTTCAAGTAAGCCGGTGGGATAAAATATTCCTAAAAACAACAATGTATCTTGATAAATTCCAGGCGACATTCCTTTAAATCCCACTTGAATTTCCATAGTAGAATTTGCACCTCCTTTCGCATCTAACACAAACGGAACACTTTTGTTTAATAGTAAAAAATAATTATCATTAAAATATAAAAAATAATCGGTAATAAGAATTTTTGTTGTTAAATTGTTAGAAATGGTCATTGTCATTAATTTTGTTGAATCAGGATGGACAAAATCAAAGTTCATAAATGTAGGATTAAGGCTAATTTGTGGGTTTTTGTATGGTCCATCTTTAATTTCAATATTACGATTTGCAGGAACATCTAATGGTGAACTACAAGAATAAATTAGTAAATAACTTACTGAAAAAATAATTATCAATATTTTATGATTGAAATAATGCATTTTTTATCTTTTTAATAGTTCATACACGTAAATTAAAATCCTAATTGAACTCCATATATCAAACCATATTTGCTCGAAGAAAACCAATTGTTCTGGAAATTATAGAACAAATAAGAGTTTTCAAATCCAAGTTGCAAAGCTAACTTTTCATTCACTCTATAAAACAAACCAGTAGATAATTTTGCTAATGGACCAACGCTTGTTCCACCACCAAAAATCTTAATATAAGGACTTATATTCATAAAACTGCGAATTTCTGGGAAATTATATTGATAACCTAAACCATAAAATTGTGCAGTATATACTTGAGTAATATCTGCATACGATTTATCTATTGTTCCTGTATATTGTTGAACGAAATTTTCTTGACCTAATTCAAGGGAAAATGAATTATGTTCATTCACTGAATAACTTAACTCAAAATTATAGTCATTTAGTAACGGATTGCTTAATGGTTGAAGATTAGTTGAAATAGTTGATTTTGAATTAGATTTAAATATTCCTATATTAAATCTTTCAAGAAAATTAAACAAATCGTAATCGGGACTTGTTATAGAAACTGAGTTTTTATAATTTTCAAAATTAAAATTCCCATTACTTACAAATAAACTTGGTTCTATTGTCCTATGTGGTGCTTGAATATTATTTTGTGCATTACTTTGTTGTAAATTTACTTTTTCTGAATTTTGTGAGAAAGCATTTGCAATTTGATTGTCTGTATTAAATTTAGCAATATTTCCGTTTTTGTTAAAATTCACAGTTACATTAGATACTTTTGATACTTTCGGTGCTTTTTTACCTTCATTTTTTTCAATAGAACTGATTATAGGTACTTGGTTATTAAAGTTTGTCGCATTATTATTTAATTTGTTATCTTGAATCGTTTTATTTTGTAAATTATTATTAGAAATAACCTCTTGTTTTTGTATTGCATTAAATTTTGCTGGATTTTCTTTTTGATTAATAAAATACCCTATTGTAAATAACAGCAATGAGACAATAGTAATTGCAAATATGGGGTTTAAAACAGCTTTTCGCAAATATGTTCCAATTGCATATAACATAGATAAAAAGATGGCACTTCTTTGCAAATTAAATTTTGCATAAAGGTTAGTTTTCACAATTTTAGGTGGTTCAAGCAATTCTTGATGGAACATATTCTTTAAAGTAACGAATTCCCTCAACTCTTCCTGAAGTTCAGGACTATCAGCAAGTTTATTAAATAAATCTTTGCTTTCCTCAGAAGGTAATTCCCCATCGAGAAATTCGTTAATTTTATTTAAATAATCCATTTTATAATTATCTTCCATATTTATCTTGCTCCTTTATTTCTAATTCATTTATAACAGGTTTTAACAAGTCTTTTAATTTCTTTTTTGCTCTAAAAATCATCACAGCAACAGCATCACGTGATATATTCATCAAATCACTTATTTCAAGATAAGAATAATTTAAGTATTCTTTCATAATTAAAACTTCTTTTAAATTTTCAGGCAATTGATTTATAGCAATATCGAGAAATTCTTTTTTTTGTTTATCTTCTAACGATTCTTGAAAGACTGCCCATTTATCTGCTCTTATTGGAACTTCTCGTAATACCTTCTTCTTTTGAATATTTAGAATAATATTTTTTACAATTTTATATAAATAGCTGCTTAAATTTTCTATCGGTTCGTCTTTTTGTTTAATCCTTTCAAAAAGATTAACAAAAGCTTCTTGCAAAGCATCTCTCGCTTTATTCTTATCCTTTAATAACTTATAGCAAAAAGTATATAACTTAGGCGCATAACGACGATAAAGCTCATCAAATGCTTCTTTTACTATCTTTTTATCTTGTGATAGAAATAGATAGCTTAATTCTTGGTCACTATATTTTTCAAATTCTGCCATTTCTAAATATATATAACAACTAAAGCAACAAAAAATTACAGTTAGGGGCAAAATTTTTTAAAAAATAATAAAAAAAGTAAAAAAAAACAAATTTAAAAAGGGAAAAAAGACAAATTTAAATTTGCCATGTCCCTTTAACTGGGTGATGTAAGGTTAAAAACTTCTCGCCACCTTTCAAAATAGCAGTACGAGAAATTTCTCCTCCAATATCTTCGGCAAGTAGTTTAATTTGGTATTTAATCAATGAACTTTTAACAGAAATAGCATTTTTTTGACCGATATTAAAAAAATCACCAAGTTCCACTTTGGTTTTAGCACCACCGGCAATTTTTGCGTATATCATATTTTGAGTACAGCCAAATTCAGACATTTTATTGAGCAATGCAGGAACAGCTGTATCCCCAAAATAACCGGGTAAATCAATTGCTTTTTGTGAATCTGTTTTAGCCAGAGGTAAAGCAACATGCGATAAGCCAACAACATTTTTAGAAGGACAAAATAAAGCTAATCCAATGCAAGAGCCGAGAGCAAATATCTTTAAATTTTCTTCCGGATTAGCGGTTACTGCCATTGAACCCATCCCAAGTATAATATTATCAGTCTTTGCTTTTCTGTCTAAAACATTAGATGGAAGTTTGTAATCTTTTAATGGCGTTTTTAAATATGAAACATCTTGTGTAACAGCTATTTTTATTTTAATCCATAATTGTGTTATCAACTCCAGCAAACCTTTGGCACCTGAAGAAGGTTTCTTTAAAAAATCAACAGCACCTGCATCAAAAGCATCTTTGGTTATTTGAGAATCTGCATTTGTTAAAGCACTTAAAACTATTGTCGGAATTGGATTATCAGCATTTAATTGATGTAGGAATTGAATTCCATTCATTCTTGGCATTTCCATATCCAGAATAATGACATCTGGCACTTCTCTGTTTATCATATTTAAAGCTAAATAACCATCTGTGGCAGTCCCTATAACATCAATTTCTGGATCTTTTATCAAACCCTTAGATAGTATATCTAACACAAGAGGTTGGTCGTCAACTATGAGTACTTTAATCTTCTTATTTTCCATTGCTCTCTTCTCAAAATTTACAAAATTAACAAAAAAAACTATTCTTTTAACGAACCTGCAATTAAACCTTTTATAATTTGTTTCTGGAAAATTAAAAAAAGAATAATTATCGGCAATGCAGAAATTGAAGCTCCTGCCATCAAATGCCCCCAATCAATTGATTGTTTACCTAAATAAAAAGTTAGTCCTACTGGCAAAGTCCTATAACTTTCACTATTTGTAAATAAAAAAGGAAATAAAAATGAATTCCAATTACCTAAAAAAGTATAAATCCCAAGTACTATTAATATCGGTTTTGAAACAGGAATTATAATTGAGAAAAAAATTTTCCAAAAACTTGCTCCATCAATTCTTGCCGCTTCTTCTAATTCAATTGGCACTGATTTTAAATATTGCCAGACTAAAAATATTCCAAATGGAGTTACAATCCAGGGCAATATCAATGCCCAATATGTATTTATCCACGATAATTTTACCATTAGACGATATAACGGTATCATAATTACATGCGATGGAATGATTAACACCCCCAGAATTGATGAGGTAAAAATTGCTTTTCCTTTAAAATTTTTCCTCGCTAAGGCGTATCCAACCATCATACAAAACAAAATATTACCAAGTGTTACAGATACTGCAACTAATAAAGAATTGAAAAAATAAATATCAAAAGAATCAGATTTCAAAGCATCTTTATAATTAAGCAATGTAAATTTTGATATAATTAAATGAATAAAATTTGAATATCTTTCAGGATATTCTTTAAGTGATAACAATAACATCCAAAACATAGGAAATACCATTCCTAATGCTATGACTATCAAAAATAAATAAATTAACAAATTCGCTATTTTTTTCAATTCTCTGTCTACAATTTACTTTTAGAAAAACTTGCTAAAATTAAAGCTAAATTGTTTTCTATTGTTTTATATAAACCTACACTTCCGCCATTAAAGATAAAAGCAAAGACATAAATTTTACCATCATTATCTCTTACATAACCGGCTAATGCACTTGCATCTCTATGAGTACCAGTTTTAGCAAAAATTGCATTTTCTCCATCAGAGTTTTTAAATCTTTTTTCCAATGTTCCATCTATTCCTCCAATCGGCAAAGAATTTAATAACACTGGGAAATAATCTTTTTTCATAGATGTTCTTAGCAAATTAACTATTACTTGCGAACTAACCCTATTTCTCCGGGAAAGTCCAGAACCATCATTTACTATAATATTTTCTTGTGCTTCGTTCAAAGGCTTTGTCAAACTATCAAGTATTTTTTTTGCTGATTTTGCTAAATTGGAATCATATTTAAAGTTTGCACCATTGATTTTAAATAAATTTTCTGCTAAATAATTATCACTATTTTTGTTCATTTCAGTAATTAAATCTTTTAAAGGTCTTTCTATAAAAGCAATTTTTGTAAGTTTGGTATAATCTATTTTTTTGTCTTTTACATTTAATTTATGGAATGAACCTACAACAGCAATCCCGTTATCTAATAATCTCTTCCTCATTAAACTAGCAACAGTTAATTCAGGTGACATATCAAATTCTTTGATAGAATAGAAAGAATTTGGATTTACTCTACCACTTAAAATTAATTTTTGATAACCATTTTCTAACAAAATTGAATGGACAGAAAGCCCAACGGAATACAAATGACTTTGTAATTGAGCGAAACGTTGTTTAGATTTTAAGTTCTTTGAATATTTGGGATTATTTTTGGGATTATTTTTTAAATTTTTATTCTTAACTCTTTTACTTAATGCTTTTTGGATATGTAAATTCCTTGCATTGTTCATTTTCAAATTTGATTCAATCACAAAATTCGAAGCATCAGGAATAACTTGAATTTTCGGCTCATTTCCTTGCACTTTGGTATTGACATTGATTTTTATCAAATTTTTTTCAATTGATAAAGCCGTAATAGGAGCAACGGGTTCAACTTCATCCAAATCCCCACTATATTTTAATCTATTGTCTGCATTGTCAAAAAAAGTTCCATCAGCAATAATGTTACCGTAAATTTTTTTTATTCCTAAATTAGAAATTTGCCTAACAAGTTCATCTAAATCCGATAGAGTCATTAAACAATCGCCTAATCCTTGAATATATAAATTCCCGTTCACAACGCCATCATTAATATTTGAATCATCAGTATAAATATTTGTAATTAATTTTGCATCTGGTCCTAATAAATTTAGCGCTGTATATGTTGTCAATAATTTAGTTACTGATGCCGGCTTTAAAAACAAAAAAGGATTTTTTTGATAAATAATTTTCCCATCATCTGGGGAATAAACACAAATACTAAATTTAGTATTTTTCAAGTTTTTGTTGTTTAGGATTGAATCAAACTTATTTGTAAAATAATGTTCTACATTTGAATTATAAGACTGTAATCCCGAGTTAGATTGTTCATCTCCTAATGTAACTTGAAATTGATTAGCAAGTATACCGACGATACAAAAGACAAGGAAGCGTCCCAATAACCTTTTAAAATTCAAAATTCCCCCAATTGTATTTTTATAAAAAGCAAAATACAAAAAAAATAACTTTTAGAAATATTTTTTTTACTTAAAAGTTATTTTAATTTAAAGTTAAAAATTGCGATATTTTTATTTAATTATTACGGCTTAATCTCTTCGGTAGAGATTTTACGAATATTTTGATTAGAAAGTGAAGATGGGTTATTTATAATTTGGTTAATTTCATTAACAAATCTTTGGATATCGTCTTGGTTAAAACCTTTTTCCAGCGAAGCAGATTCAAGTGTTCCCCAAATTGGCTCGCCACAGCGAATACAACGAATTCCTTCTTTCATCAAATAATTAATGGCTTCGGGAACAATGTTTACTAAATCTTCAATAGTAATATTTTTATCAATGAATTGGTTTCCTTCCATAAAACAGCACTAATTAATTTCTTTCTTGTTGTTATTATCTTCTTTATGGCTTTTTTTCTTTGATGGGAAACCGACAATAAGTCCACCAACAAATCCATATAATGTAGTCAATTTCCAGTTGGATGTAATAGGGCAATGCCCTGAATTACATCCAATAAAATAATAATAAGCATACCCAATAAGTCCGCCTATTACCCCAGAAATCAATAATAAAATCCATTGCTTTTGACTGAATTTCATTTATTTGGCTTTATTTAATATTGAAAATATCTTCAATGGCTTTAACATAGCCTTCTTTCGGCATAGCGCCAACAGCCATTCTTGGTTGTCCTTCCTTTGGACAGAAAAGAACGGAAGGAATTGAGCGAATTCCAAATACAGCAGCTAACTCTTGTTGGTCTTCTGTATCTATCTTAAAAATGTTTACTCGTCCACTAAATTCATTCGATAATTCTTCCATTATCGGAGCAATCATTTTGCAAGGTGCACACCAATCTGCATAAAAATCAATAATACATGGTAATTCGCCTTGAAATTTCCATTCTTCATTTTGTTCGTAATTAAATACCTTTGATAAAAAAGTTTCTTTTGTGAGAAATTCCATTTATATCTCCTGATTAATTTAAATAAAATATTACTAATTAGTAATATAAACGTTTGTAAGATATTCTTATTTTAGATAACTTGCAAATTATTTAAAAATATTTTTATAAAGTTGGCACAAGTAATTGTAAAACAATAAACAAATCAACACATTAATGAATAATTTTACTTAATGTATTGGCAAGAAAAGATTCATATTCTTGCTTACTAACAACTGCCTGTGATAAACTATCAAGGTAGCCATTGGCAATCGAATTATAAGCAAGCAAGTCTTGAGCAAGTTCGTTAATTTGTTTATCCACTTCGCTGGAAAAATCATTATCTTTCAAATATTTATCAATAAAAAAAGAAAGATGTGGTCTTAAAAACTCACCATAATAATTTTTTCTAAACAAAAAAGCAGTGGACTGAATTTGGTAAGAAAGTTCGTTAAACACTTCTTTGCCAAAATGTTCCGAAAAAGCCATTAAAAATACTCGTCCTTGCTCTGTAAAAGACAAATTTAATAAATCATTTTCTGCATTTCCTGAGAATTCATTAAAAAGTGGTTCTAATCTATCAAGGAAATTATGGAAATGGTCAGGTATATTGGAATGATTTTGCTTAACAGCAAAAATCCAAATATCAGATTCTCGTAAAATAGGATAAACTGCATTCATATCATCATCTTGTTCACA
>Ga0123519_10015322_pt1 | contig 10776 bp, 4 predicted proteins | sample YelNatPaOPRAMG02_FD_87396 | JGI IMG/M metagenome (GOLD analysis project Ga0123519, IMG submission 87396) | Hot spring microbial communities from Yellowstone National Park - Yellowstone National Park OP-RAMG-02 (version 2) | ecosystem: Environmental > Aquatic > Thermal springs > Hot (42-90C) ...
CTTTGAACATAAGTCTGTTCGATGGTGGCATGTGGATATATGTCCGCATCCCAAATCTCAGGATGGATGTGTTCCTTGAGGGCGAGTGCAACTTTATCATAGACTGGTGTCCTGATTTTTCTGGGCATGTCACGGTTGATATGGTAACCGTTACCACGAAGGTTCTGGTGTGGATGGGGAACGACAAGAAGATCCATGCACAGATGCAAAGTGCGGACGCCTCGCTTGATGGGATACATGTGGATATTGATGGACTTGTAGGTGCCCTTTTGGGCTGGCTAATAGACATTCTTGTGGACAACTTCAAATCTGACATCGAGAAGGCAGTGGAACAACAGCTCGGAGACCTTGTGAATAACACAATCGAAGACCTCTTTGCGAAGTTCGAGATCAATCAGACATTCGAGATACCGCCTCTCATAGGTAATCAGTCTGCGAACATCGGGGTTTTGGTCAGACCGCAAGACCTCCAGGTCATGGCAAGAGGCATGAAACTTTCGATGGAAGGCAGTATATATGCGCCAAGGGGAGTGAGCCACGATGTGCTAGGTTCTATTTCTAGGGCAAACTGCCTTAGCATGACGCCTTCGTCTTTTTCTTTGCCAGAAAGGTCGGAACTCGAGTTCGCCGCGTTCGATGACCTTATCAACGAAGCCCTTTTCTCGGTTTGGTGGTCCGGCACACTGAATATGACAATAGGGCAGGACTTGCTTCAAGATGTTGACCTCTCACAATATGGCGTAAGCGACCTGAATGTGGCGCTGGACTTCTATCTGCCTCCAATACTTACAGATTGCAATCAAGCGGGGAATCTTCAGGCACAGGTTGGTGACCTTTATGCTGATGTAACCTTGAAGTTCAATGGCATTCCTATGCGGGTTGGGGTCTTTGTGTATGCGATAGCATCGGTGGAGCTTTCCACAGTGCCAAATCCAAATGGTGGCAATGACATCGCTATTACCTTGCTTGGCATTGACATGCTTGAGTTCGATTTTGTAAGCATCATGGCTTGCCCTGAAGACCAGCCGTGTCAAGACATGTCTTCGCTGAAGGATGTGTTAGAAAAACTTATCAAAGAGAACCTTTTGCCATCGCTTTTGCAGGATTATGCTGGCAAGACATTGTTCACCTTTGAAATCCCTACCATTGACCTTTCGACCCTTGACCCAAGCCTCCCAAGCGTCGAGCTCCGCCTTGCAATCGAAAGGCTTTACAGGGATCAAGGTTTCACAGTTGTCCGTGGTCATCTTGAGTAGGACTTGAAAGAGAAAGCACCCTCGTTCGGTGCGGTTCCATGACTCCTAAGGTTGCAAGTACTACTTTGGCCGTGCGGTTAGGACCCAAAATTTTCTATCGGCAATGGGCAATGTTTGACATGCGGAAGGCGAATCTATTTGATTTTTACATTGTCAATCAAAACAACCGTATCCAGTATGCTGTCACCTTTGTCAGTGCAAAAGAACTTGAGGGTCACAGGCCCCTTTCCAGCCCACTGAGAGACATCCAATTGAGCCTCCTGCCATTCTGTCATCCAGACCCCGTCTGTATCGTTTGCCTGATGCTCGTATTGGACATCTGAATAAGTAAGCCCCAAAAACTTAGAACCCATGTTTTGGGGACATCCCTTTACAGGGTCTTTATAGCACTGGCACACCTTGTTGCAATCTTTGAAGCACAAATCGTCCACAGCCATGCGCACTATGTCCCTTGCAACCCCATCTTGTGGCACAATCTGGGCTACGAATGTATCCTGAAACTGGCTTCCGCACCATTCGTTGAACTCGGCGGAGTAGTATTTCCATCTAAAACTTAGGGTCTGAGCCCCTTGAGGTATGCAAAACCTTTGATCTATCTCGCCCGACAAGTCTGTAAATCCGAGCCCCGTAGATATCAAAGCCATGAACTTCCCTTCGGATGGCTTGGTTTCACCAAACCTCCATATCACCCTTGCATCCCCAGATGTCTGCCATGCGCTCAAATCCCCTGCCTCGAAGCTTTCATTGATTATAGTGGCGTTCGAAAAACTAAGTTTTTTCGAGCCTAAAAGACGCAAATAAGACCCAGGATTTGCGGGGTCCTGCACACCAACACCGTACGCATAACCCGCAGTCTTTCCTTCTTCCAGCATCTTCGTAAAGAATGCCTGCCCCACATCCCTTGCAAACCTGTTCGTAACCTTGCCTGTGTAACCAACTATGGTTTTGGCGCCAGAAGCCAGGAAAGTAGAAGCCAAAGAACCATTCCACAGGGTCTTGCATCCTCCAAGATAAACAAGGCTTGAAGGAAATCTTTGCGCCCTGCCCAGATATTCGATGAACGCAGGTGTCACCCCGTATGTCTGAGCACCAAGCACCACACGACCCGTCATCAAGTCAACTTGAGTTGCATCGTAGCACACCCCTGTCTTTTCGACGAACTGAGTCGTCCCCTGCGTCTTTACAACCGCCTGCGTTACCAAGCATTCAGAGCCTTGAGGGCATTCTGTCGAGGACTTGCATGTCTTCATCTCACTGCTCATCCCCCCACAGTTTACAGCCTCGCCCGTCCACAACACCTCCATCGCACCTTTGTGCCTCACACCCATTGCGCTTTTCGCACTCTCTGAAAGCGAAGCGAAATAGACCTCCGAATGGGTCGCAATGGCGATAACTCCAGCCTTATTCATCATCCTCATAGCCTTCAATCCTGCCCCTGCATCCTGAAACCCTTTTGCCCCACTTTGCCCAAATACTGTAAACGATGGGCACTCTGAAGGGCTAAAAGTATCGGCAACAAAAGAAGCCTCGTCGTCCTTGAAATCGGAATAGAACGGAGAAAGTGCAAGAACTGCCTTGCTTTGCACATCTGTGTTCGAGGATAAGAAAGACTGGATGACCCCCAACCCCGATTCAGCCCCATCTCCTCCACGAACATCTTTATTTGCCACATTCAAAGCACCAAGCGCACCATCAGAAAACCTAACCCAGAGCCCACCTTCTTCATCTTTTTTCGCCATCTCGACCACATTTGTGTCCGCCTGAAAGACCTCCAGCGCCCGTGCCCTTGCTTGGGGGACTCCAAGGTTTTGCGAAAGGGCATCAAGATATGCCTGCCTCGCCCGAGCAAGCGTCCTCTGGTGCGATGCGCACATTTCTTCGCTAAGGTGAGCAACGCAATCGAACCTTGTAAGCGCGGACTTTGCCACATAGATGTTGCCCTGGTTGTCCTTTGTCCGAGCCAGAACCCTGAAATAAACAGCCTTGGGTTCTGAACATACATATCTGAACTTCACGCTAAAAACACCGTCCGCAAGCACTTCGTCGCCAGACCTTTCCACCATGCCATCGTCCAGCATCTGCCCAACCGTCCCGACAATCTTGCCAGTCTGGTCTGCCTCGACCAAAACCACATAGTTGTCCACGAGTTGCCCAAGTGGGCTAATCGCTATGGTTGCGACCACATCTATCTTTTCGTTTGTGAATATGGCTGGCGGGCGAAAAACTGGCGCACCTGGAAAAGGGAAAGATGGATTGTAGGTAACGAGAATCTGGTCCGAAGCAATCTCTTCGCCAGCGCTTGCCGTCACGACAACAAGGTTGTCACCAACCCCAAGATGGATCTCGTCGGTTGTCCAGAATGGCGAGCCTGTCGCATCCCCCTGTGCTATGATTTGCCCACCATCGCTAGACTTGGCAACCCATGAGACCTTTGGACTTTGGTCGGGTCTAAAAAAAACGATTCCACTTAGGCTAATGATGCCTGAAGAAGTCGCAAAATAGCCACTGCCTGAAGGGGAGACAATCTTTAGAAAAAGCTCATTCTGGGGGTATTCCCCCGCATTAGACACTGGCGAGCCCCCATCTTCCTGCAAGTCTATCTGGTCGCTTTCTGACCACACATCGCCTGCTTCGAGCAGAGCATCCCTATTGCTAGTGTCCAACTCGCTTTCCGTTTGGTCTGCCACCGAACACGAAAAAGCGAGCACGCAAACAGCAACGGTTCTAAAAGTGTGGTCACGCAAAAACATGGGCTAACAACGCCACCCGACAATCCAAAAAAGTCTAGCGATTTTTCATTTTTTTTGAAAACAGTCATCTCTGTGCCTTTTTTATGGTATTATTTGTAGGCTTTGTCGCTATGGGACGACGATGTCGGAGGTTCACATGCGAAGAAGATATTTCGTGGCTATACTCATTGCCCTTTTTATCCCTGGTCTAGCCTTTGCACAGGAAACGGCCAGACAGAGGGCAAAGGCACTTTATGAAAAGGGACAGGCAGCATACGATGCTGGCAACTATGTAGATGCAGCAACTGCGTTCGAGGAGGCAAACCAGGTCTTTCCCCATCCTGCAAACCTTTTTAATGCAGCGAAGGCGTGGGAAAGGGCTGCAGAATACGAGAAGGCTATCAAGGCATACGAGGGGTATCTTCAGCTCTACAAGGAACAAAACGGGAAAGACGCACCCGAAACAAAAGATGTGTTGGGAACAATCGAGGTCTTGAAGGAAAAGGCTTACATGGCTTTACCAGAAGTCACGATCGAGACCGAGCCTTCAGGTGCGGATGTGGCGATAGACGACCCGACAAAGATTCTTGGTCAAACACCCTTCACCACGCATATCCAGCCTGGCGAACACACCTTGTTCGTGCAACTCGAAGGCTACGACCCACTAAAAAAGGTATTTGAGGTCAAGCCACACCAGCCCGTGAAGCTCGGATATACCCTCGAAAAGGCTTTGACTGCACCAGTAGAGATCACGATAGAGTCGGACCCTGCTGGGGCTGATGTCGCGATTGATGACCCCTCGAAGGTTGTAGGTCAGACGCCTACTGTCGTCTCATTGAAGGCAGGCACTTACAAGATATTTCTGAACATGAAAGGCTTCGAACCAACGACCAAAGAAGTGGTTGTTCGTCCTAAAGAGCCCATGAAACTCAACTTTTCCTTGAGCAGAGAGAGTGGTGGGTTGGCATTCAATGTGAATGTGGCAAAGGCGAGGATCTATATTGATGGGAAGGTGGTTGCTATCACGCCCTATCGAGATGTCGTTCGGGTGCAGGCAGGGGCGCATCAGGTGGTGATAGAGAAGGAGAGATACACGAAGTTCAGCGAGACTGTCACAGTCGAGCCAAACCAGACAATCGAAGTAAAGGCAAGTTTGTATTTGGAGAAAAGACCGTTTTCATGGCGTGGCACGGTTGGGATCATAAGTGGAGTTATCGGAGCAGCAGCGATTGGGGTTGCAGCAGGCTATCTAAGGACAAAGGCATCCGACTATTACGAAACAGAATCCAGATACAATTTTTACAAGAAACTTACATATGGTTTATATGGTGCTGGGGCTGGGCTTCTAGCCATATCTGCTGGGCTTCTTGTCTGGGAGTTTACAAGGAAGGTGGTGGAATCCGAAGAGAAGGTCACAAGCAATGTAAAGCCCATTTTCATCCCTTATGATGGCGTGGCTCTTGGTGTTGGTGGTAGGTTTTGATAGAGGAGGCAGTCATGAAGTTGACCTTGATAGCGCTGGTAGTGCTTGTGTTATCATGCGTGCACGGTAAGAAACCTCCAGAACCAACGAACCTTGTGCTGGTTCAGGGTGGCGAGTTCGTGTTCGGCGATAGCAAGCCTTGTCTTCCTGAAGATGGGGACACCTCATGTTCCACTCTCGAGCAAGGCTTACTGCTCCCCAGGGTATATCCCACAGCGAAGGTCAAGGTGAAAGACTTCTATATCGAAGAACACGAGGTCACGAATGAACAATACCGCTATTGTGTGCTGATGGGGAAATGCGATGAACCGGTAGCAGACAATGTGCCTGGGTTTGCTGATACATACTATTCTAGCGATGCCTACAAGGATTTCCCGGTGGTCAATGTAAGCAGAGACATGGCTCAGAAGTATTGCGAGTTTGTCGGAAGACGATTGCCAACGGAGATAGAGTGGGAAAGGGTGGCGAAAGGACCGAATAGCAGTAGGGTATATCCATTCGATAAAGATACTGGCGATGTCAAGGCTTGCAAGGGGGAGGATATAGCAACGCTTTATTGCTCGGGATACAAGGAGATAAGGAATGTTGCTACGAGCATTGACGACTATGTTACAGAAGGTGGAAGCAAGATATACGACCTGATGGGAAATGTGGCAGAATGGGTTGATGGGAAATATGAAGAGGGTATTACCTGCAAGGTGGACCTTGAAGAGATGCATTGCAAGGATTGTTTTGCCTGCACCACCAATGATTGCAAAAGCAGTTGCTATTTCTGTGATCCTTGCACTTCCGACAAAAATTGCTTCAAGATGTGTCTCGACGACCCTAACCATTTTCCAGGGATTCCTATTTGCATTTCTTACGGCGATGAGATATTGCAAGGCGAGGATGAGTCCGAGTTCTTGAGCAAATGGAACAGCGGAACAGAGGTTATAGCCAAGGGTGGAGCGTTCACGGATGGCAAGGATAAAACCTGTTGGATGCGTGTGGGTAGCAGAAACCGCCACTTTCTGCCAAGCGACAAAACGAAGTTCTACAACATCGGATTCAGATGCGCCAAAGACGCTGACTAAGGCTTCAAAATCTTCGAGAGAAACCTTTCTTCGCTCTTGCTCGTCAGGTTCCGCGTTTCTTACGCAGTTCCTCCCTGGAAAAACCAGCACCAAGAAAATCCAATTTCCATTGCAAATCGTTTTTTTCGTATAATGTAACTGTGTCTTTGGTCCAAAAAAGGAGGCCCTATGAGAACCCTCATCAAAACTATATTCTTTGCAGGAGTCATAACGGTTGCGTTTGGTTGCGGAGGGGGAGGTGGCACGCCTGTGTCTGGGGATACAGCAAAAGACGGCATTGATGGGGGCGACCAGGGAAATATGTGGGATCAGGCAAAAGAAGACAGTGCAGATAAAGGTAACGAGGCAGAAACAGTAGCAGAGGTTATGTCTGACGGCGAGATCCAGCAGGAAGATGTTTTTGAGGTCACAAGAGACACCATTGAAACAGAAGGTGAGGAGATTGTCTTGGAATGCCCTGGCAACCTTTTCTGTCCGTGCTCTTCTAATAACGAGTGTTTCAGCAGTTTCTGCGTGGAGACCATGGAAGGAAATGTATGCACAGCAAAGTGTCTTGAAGAAGGCGATTGCCCCAGGGGATGGCAATGCGCTGTGTGTGGTTCGACAGGCTCGGACTATCAATACTGCTGTGTGCCTCCATTCCAGAGGCTTTGCAGACCATGCAGGTCAGACCAGGATTGCATCCCGTCCATCGGCGCGCTTGCCGCAAAGTATGTGTGCCTCGATTTTGGGGGCGAAAAAGGGAAGTTCTGTGGTGTGCCATGCCAGAGTGATGTGAACTGCCCTCAGAACTTTGTGTGCGCTGAAATCACAGGCACTGGAAAGCAATGTGTGCCTGTGTCTGGTGAGTGCCCTTGCACGGACAACTACAAGCAATATGTGACTGACTGCTACAAGAGCAACTCGTTTGGAAAGTGTTACGGCACGAGGACTTGCGACACAGAGTGCAGTGCCAGGGAACCTGCGCCCGAGTCTTGCAACCTCGAGGACGATGACTGCAATGGAAAGATTGACGACAATGTGCCTTCAGAGCCATGTTCTCTTACGAACACCTATGGCACATGCACTGGACGCACATTGTGCGTCAATGGAGAGCCGATTTGTCAAGGTTCTTATGCGTCGCCAGAGGTGTGCAACGGTAAAGATGACAACTGCGACGGGGTGACGGACGAGGGCTTCCCAGACCTTGACCATGATGGGATTGCGGATTGCGTTGACCCTGATATAGATGGCGACGGGGTCTTGAACACCCAGGACAACTGCCCTTATGTGCCAAACCCAGACCAACTCGACAACGACCATGACGGGATCGGGGATGCCTGCGACCCAGACGATGACAATGACGGCGTCCCAGACGAGATTGACAACTGCAAGTTTATCCCGAACCCGACACAACTAGACAATGATAAGGATGGCATTGGTGATGAATGTGACCCAGACGACGACAATGACGGCGTCCTGGACAATCAGGATAACTGTCCGCTTGTGGCAAACGCAGATCAGGCAGACTTGGACAAAGACGGTATAGGCGATGCCTGCGACGACGAAATAGACGGCGATGGGGTGCCAAACATTTCTGACAACTGCCCTTATGTGCCAAACCCAGACCAGGCCGACAATGAGCATGATGGCATCGGGGATGTGTGTGACCCAGATGACGACAACGATGGTATCCCTGACGATGTGGATAACTGTCCATTTGTGGCGAACAAGGACCAGAGCGATGTGGATAACGACGGCAAAGGGGACTTGTGCGACTGCGATGCAGATGGCGATGGGATTCCCAATGACGCTTGGGGTTGCGAGCCTCCAAACCCAAAGGACAACTGTCCTTATACTTACAATCCTGACCAGACAGATGCGAACCATAATGGCATTGGGGATGCATGCGAATGGGACTGGGACAACGACGGCATAAACAACGATGACGACAACTGCCCATGGACATTCAACCCATTGCAGGAAGACATGGACTTAGATGGCACTGGCGATGCTTGCGATCCCGACATTGATGGCGATGGATTGCCAAACGAGAACGACAACTGCCCAAGGGTTGCAAATCCGTCTCAGGCAGACATGGACAATGACGGAATAGGGGATGTGTGCGATGACGATATTGACGGTGATGGAGACCCGAATACATCGGACTGCGAACCCCTGAATCCGCTTGTTTTCCACTACGCAACAGAGAAGTGCAACGGTATTGACGACAACTGCAATGGACAAACCGACGAAGAGAGGGCAAGCGGGCAATGCGGGATAGACGGCTACAGGACATATTTTTATGACGGAGACAACGATGGCTACGGGAAAGACCTATCGAAGTGCCTTTGCAGTCCACAAGGGTTTTTCAGAGCCCTTGTAGCAGGCGATTGTGACGACAACGACCCTCAAAGAAACCCTGGGGTTCAGGAGATATGCAACAATGGTAAGGACGATAACTGCAATGGAAGTGAAAATGACGAAAACGCTACAAACTGCCTCATCTACTATGCTGACCGCGACAACGATGGATACGGAGTGGACTCTGATTTCAAGTGCCTGTGTTTCGCTGTTGGCGACTACAGGACAAAGACTGCAGGGGATTGCAATGATAATGATGCATCCGTGAACCCAGGTAAGGATGAAATATGCTACAACGGCAAGGACGACAACTGCAATGGAACGCAAAACGACGAAGGGGCTATTGGGTCAAAGCCATTCTACTGGGATGCGGACGGAGATGGGTATGGAACGACTGCTTATAAGTATTTTTGCTATGCCTCAGAGAACTGGCGGGCAGAAAGGACAGGGGATTGCAACGATAGTGACCCACAGGTCTATCCAGGTCGCAGCGAGGTGTGCAACAATGGGAAGGACGACAACTGTGATGGTCAGCAGGACACTGAAGGGGCGGATGGATGTCAAACCTATTATTACGATGGAGATGGAGACAACTATGGTATAGACAGCAACAGTAAGTGCCTTTGCGGCCCTGCTGGCAGGTATTCGACTAAAACAGCGGGCGACTGTAACGATCAGGATTCCAGCATCAATCCTGGGGCACATGAGGCGTGCAATAACAAAGACGACAACTGCAACGGACAGACTGACGACGGCGATCCAGTGGCGATGTGCGGGACGGTTCCAAACGGCTCGCCTGCATGCGTGGGGGCCAGTGCAAGATTGGGTCGTGCTCACAGGGATATTATGATGTGGATGGACAGTTTTCCGATGGTTGCGAATGTCAGTGGGACACTTACGACGCGCAAGGTGCGAACGACTGCAACCATGCGTATGACCTTGGACAGATTACGGATGCAAATCCAACGGGGATAGTTACTGTAAACGCAAGAATCGTTCCAGGATCGGATGTGGATTGGTTCAAGATCAGGATGGTGGACTCGCAGGATAGTGGAACCGATGCGTCACCTGGCAAAGATTTGTATCACTTTACAGCCCAGATCGTATCTCCTAGTCCAAACAATGGCACATTCCTTATTGAGGTGAGGCGAGGGAGCTGTCAAGCCGCATCCCCTTGTTCGAACTATGACAACTTCTCGTGGTACACAGACTTCTTCGGGAATAATGAGCAAGGTGTGCATTCGGGGGAAAACCCTTGCGTTACCAGCATGACGCAGTGGAACTGTTGCGGACCGAGTCAGAGCGACTGTGAGAACGGCGGCGGCCCGCCAGACAGTTGCTGCAATAGTCCAGATTCCATCTTCTGCCGAGGTTACCACTACTGCAGGGACGATACGAGCACTTACTACATAATGGTTCGCAGGTCAAGTCCTGCTACCACCTGCAACGATACACAGTACACATTGCAGATTCGACCTACAAGATAGGTCTTACTCGCGCTTGAAGGTGTAAGGTCCAATGCGAAGTTCGAAACTGCCCTGAGGAAGCCATAAGGCATAAAGCACCTTGGTTTTCCCGTGCATGACTGGTTCAAGCCTCGCGCTCTTTTGAAGCATCCTCAAAAATTCACCTTCTCTGTTCATTGAAAAAAAGATAACCCTCGTCTTCGAAGGCAAAACTATAGTGGCACTCTCCTTCCATGGCGATTCAGGGAAGAACTCTGGTCCAGGGTCGCAGATTTCCGTCCTATGCCTGCCTTCACAAACCTGCACGCCTCGTGTCAATATGCCAGTTGACTCCCAGTCCCTCAGCCAGAGCGTCCTTACTTCTGGCACATAGAACATACCCGCACGAAAAGAAAAGAATCCATCTCGGGTTACGACAACCGCAGA
>Ga0123519_10015324_pt1 | contig 10776 bp, 14 predicted proteins | sample YelNatPaOPRAMG02_FD_87396 | JGI IMG/M metagenome (GOLD analysis project Ga0123519, IMG submission 87396) | Hot spring microbial communities from Yellowstone National Park - Yellowstone National Park OP-RAMG-02 (version 2) | ecosystem: Environmental > Aquatic > Thermal springs > Hot (42-90C) ...
CATACCAGTTACCAAGCTTAGAATAATGCCATGTTCCGCTCAATTGAAAATCAGCGCATCTTAAAGAAAACCAATTATCTGGGGGATAAATGTCATCACAAAAAGTATCCCAGCCAATAACAGCCAAATAATATCCATTGTCTTTTAACGCTCCATTACCACTTGAATCTTGAATAACAAATGGCGGGGATGATACAAAATAATAGTTTCCTTTATCATCTATATAATAAGGGGTGGCTTCCGGTAAATCCCGTTGAAATTCAAGCGTAATTTTCTCATTTTCCACATCAAACGAATAAGCAACCATTTTATTTGGCGTGCCATGTATGGTATAAATATAATCCCCGATATTAAATGGGCAACCATCGAGCTGAATGCCAGAAGAAGACAACTTATAAAATTTCCCAGTTTCCTCAATGTATATGTAATCAGTATAATTAGAGACAGTAAAACCATCAAACAAATAATTACCATTAAGACTAAAGGGCATTCTCACAAACCATATTGGCCCAGTATTACCAGTTGGGCCAGTATAATCATTGAATCTTTGGGCTACAATTTCTCTATCCAAAATGCCCAGGGAAATATCTACTTCAGAACATTTTATAATACAAATTGGTGTGGCTTTATCATCACCGAGTAAAATATCAGTGGGAAAGACAGCTACATAATTTGTGTTTCCTTCGCCAAGATAGAACACCAGAACATCGCCAAATTCATATTCAGGCTCAACCTTCTTTTCTATTACTAGAGGCGGAGCATTAATTTCTACTATGTCTAAACCATAAAGGCTAGTAATGCGTATAGTTGAGCCATCGTCAAGCCTTCTATTAATCCAGCCAGTTTTTAAATCGGCTAAACTTAATTTTTCTTTCAAAATAAAAAGTAAACGCTTTGCTTCCCCCCATAGAGTAGCCGCTCTTTGCTTATCCCCAAACAATCTCAGAGAAACAGGCATACTATTTTTTGTGCTTTCTCTCTATACGTTCAACGAACAACTGAACCTGGTCTAATTCAAAATCAGCGCCATTTTTGTTTTTAATGGTAAAGGAAAAATAACTTGGCCTTATTCCTCTCGGAATTTTAACCCTTCCCACGCTTAAATCTTCAAGCATTGTGCTCGCTACAACTTCGCTTGGTTGCCCCTCATCGCTAATTAATTCAATGGCCATTAAGCCATTAGCCCGACCACCTATGTATAAATCTCTTGGCTTTACGGCATCAATTAGGAAATTCCCCAAAGAAATCTCTGCATCTATGGGAACGCCATTATCACTATCCCCGCCAATTTCATATATTGAATCATCGCTAATGGCATAAAGAGTATCATTAATGCAGGCAAACCCCTTAAATAGCGCCCAAGAATATTCGCTTACGGCAAATTTATTGAGATTCATAGCAAATACGCTATATTTAGCCGATTCCTTAAAACTATGGGCATAAATCCTAAACGAAGGAAGGCTTTGTAAAAGCTCTCCCACAACCAGAGTATATCCAAAAGAGCTTAGTCTTAATGCTGGTGTCTCTTCCTCAAGGGTCCCTATTGTGCCAGTAAAACCGTTAGCAACGAGGTTAATTTTTATAGACTTGTCTAGTCTAGCGACCTCGCCAGCAAAACCAGCAGCAGAAATGCTAATTTCGGGTAATTCCTCTTCGAGGAAACCACTTCTAACGGCAAGGCTAGCTTGGCAGATTATTGATAAAGGTAATTCGGCATCAAGACTCCCACTTCTACACTCTCCATAAGCAATGACACTTAAAGATGGCAGCGTTATATTTGCACTGCCATTATTGGGCACTTCTCCTTCAAGGGTTAAGCTTGCAGAAAACGCTTCTGCGTCGACAATAATATCCTCTGGTTCATAATTTAATGAAATACTAGCTTCAAACGGGTCTGGCTCTACGATAGCATCAGTTGTATATTCAATAGTAAGCCTTGGTCTGTTTACTCCGTCATAATCATAAGTCTTTATCGGACGATAGGCGTATCCACTGCTATCATTATCCTTGATGATTATCATCAAGGCATTACCGCTAACCCATCCTGCTCTATTTACAATTTGCTGAATAATAGAAACAACAGAAGGAGAGTAATACCAGCTATCCTGTGTCCAAGGCCCAACATTATTCCATTCAACCCCGGAGGTTAATACAAGAGCTTCGGCCTCTGAGTAACTAGTTGGAGCAACGGCATTATCTACATCATTACCATAAATTTTTAAATTAACCGTAGTAGAACTATTGGAATATCTAGCGGGGAGCACAAGATAGGCATTGAGAATGGTAGCCCCTTGGGGAATATTAACATTTGTAAAACGTAAAAAGGCCGATGCTCTTCTTACAGAAGTGGTTTTTCCTACATTAGCCCAAGTATTATAATTATCAAAATCTCCATTGCTAAACCATTCCCCATCATTAGCACTAGAATTTATATAAATATTTATGGTTGGCAATTTTACTCTCCAGCAGAAATGTAATTAATAGCTATCCTATCTTTATAGAAATTCCATTAATATTAAAATTTGACCCGTCTGGTGCGGTTTTGTCTAAGCCAAAGTCAATATAGCCTATAATTACATCATCGGTTGAAGTATCATCATAAAGAATGGCTCCAGGGGAAGGACCTATTGAGCCACCAGAGGCAGTCCATGAAACATTGTCATAATCAAAATAGGCCTTGTCTTCTGTTTCGGATATACCAGAATCAAGCAGCGAAAGCACATAGTTATCTTGGGTATAACCGTTTCCACCCCCAAGCTCATCATCAGCCACGCACCTCTCATCACCACTGCCAGTTTCTTCCACCAAGCCGCTAGTATCTGTAACTGTAATAGCAGAGGCAGAGACTGAGCTAATAATCTTAGTGGTATTGTTTCCCCCATTTGTAAAGCCTGATAATGTTATTTTATTGCCCGCTACAAAGCCATCGTCAATAAAGCTTCCAGAAACCCTTGTAATCTGCAAGCTAGCATTAATGTTTAGGGTAGTTGTCCCAGTATCTGCCTTAATGTTTTTGCGATAATAATGCAAATCTTGGTTAAACGTAAAATCGTCACGCATAAGTAGTATTTTTATATTATCGCTAGTAAGGTCGATGGCCTTCTTAGCAACTTGCAGTTTAAAATTATTAGACAATGTTGAAGGCATGCTTATCCTCCATTTAAATTTTTAAAACTATTCATTATTCATAGAATAACTCACGAAGCTGGAATAGTAAGCTCAAAGGTGTCTATTGTTTGGGTAGCGCCAGAAACAATACTTATCGAGCTCATATTCAATTCAGCCCCAGAAGTGGAAACATTGCCCTGAATTCTGTAATCTGTCTCGCTTGCTAGTAAAGAGTCGGAAGAAGTTACCAATCTAAAATATCCGGCAGTGCCAGAATTGCTCGCCACACCAGACCATATATCGTCATTTTTAGCAATTACTCCATCATCTGGCAGGCCAAACTTTAAAGTATTCTTAACACTAGCAGCCCTTACTTCGCTGGTAACGGTAAATGTCCCAGTGGAGCCACTGTTTTTGGCAATTGTAAATGACCCCCCAGCAATCCTATGTTCTACATATATCTCTCCGCCTGTGCCGATAGCAACGGCCTGTAATTGCGGAATATCGTTTAACATCTGAGCAACTTTTAGAGCAACATCATCTACACCTCCAGCATCTGGAGTATTCGTATAAGTATAAGAAGTTGGCCCGACACCATCTACCGTAACATCAATAATAAAAGTTTCACCTCCAGCATGAGAACCTATCACTATTTTCCCCATTTGTGGGGTAGAGCGGTCTCCGCTGCTTACGGAACCACTAGATTTAGTTATCTTGCAAAGCAGGGTGCCAGTAGGGGCAGCATCGGCAGAAGCTGGAGCCGTCCCAGAATAAATGTAAAGCACCGCATCCTCAAATGCCTTTCTAATAGACCCACCACCGGCCAAAAAGTTTCTTAATCCCGTAGAAAGTTTAAGTGCCATTTGCTTATTTCCTCCTTGTTTTGATTAGTCTTTTAAGGTAACCAAATACTGATTATAATTTCCGTTTTTGCGCAAAACTGCGCAACCGCTTGTCGCACTCTGGGGAACATAAACCCCTTTAGTGGCATTTAATAAAAACCCTTCATTGCTGCCAATAAAAACTCCATTTGGCGAAGTCCAAATAACTACTGTGCCCTGAGCACGAAGATTATCAACATTTTGGGAATTGGTTTTAACTGCCGTGCCCTCTATGGCTCCGCTATTTTCTTTTAACAATAGAATAGAATCTTTAATATCAGAACCAGCTAAAAAATAAGTCCTATTATTCTTTTCTGAAACCCATACTCCGGTTTCTACCGCCGCAAGCATGGTTATACGAGAGCCAAACATTATAAAGTTTTTCCGTTCATCCATAATGCCAGGGAATACAGCATCAGAATAATAAATCGTTGTATCCCTAGCCACCAATAACCGGCCATTAAACCATTCTATTAAATGACCAGCAGGCATAATCTTTTTATAAGTAGCATCATCAGGAATCTCAAAATCATAATAAGTTTTATCTTTAATGTAACCAATAATGTGCCCATTAGTAAGGTAAATAAAAGGCGGAACATAAACATAAGAAAATGGCGCATCGCCAACATTCTCTTTAATTAAGGGAAAGCTTCCGTCTGAATCAATCATCATTAAATTACCATTATCCACAAAAAGCCCTATATCCCCGTTTGCCCAAAGAGAATGTATCTTAGTGCCAATATATATTGCGCTACCATAACCAGCTCGCCGATGCACCATTAAGTCGTCATCAATATCTACATTAAGGCATTCAGTTAGATATGCCTTGTCTTTGGTCGCCAATACCCTGGTCGAGTCAGAATAATTGTTTTTGCCTAAAAAATCCCTAATAGAAAGCAATGGCACCGTATTCATATTTCATCCTCAAATAAAGGCTGGGTGAAGCTCTACGGTTGAAGTCCCGATAACATCTTTATTGTTTTCCCTGAAGGCTTTATTGATTAAGGATTGAAAAATAAGGCTATTTTCCATAGCTAACTTCTTATCAAAAGTATCAGCATCCTGTTTGCTATAGCACTCAGCTAGAACGCCAGGGATTATATAGGAATGATAGCGAGCTGGTATTTCTGGTTCACCGCTAAGAGACGCAAGGCTTAATGGAGTAAGTGGCAGCCTGTAAACGATTAAATCTACATCATAATCATCATCTGGGGCAGGAATAAAAGTAATATAGCCCGTGGTTATATCTTCTGCAAAATACCTTGGCCTATCAGCAGTCGCAGACCGCCATGTGCGATAACTATTTTGAAGCCAATTAAGGTTTACCTTATAAATTTCGCCACCAGTATCAGCAAATGAAGCAGATTTTACTTTGACAATAGAAGCATGCTTCTGATAAGAAGCGCCACCAGTGGCACTGATAGATAATTTGCATACAGCATTAGTAACAGAATCTGTTATCAGATATGCTTCTGCTGCAAGCTTTTCAATAGCATTATTGATATAAATTACCAATTCCCTATCACTCCACAAATAAGGCTGGATAGTATCGTCAAGCTTAAACCTTATGACGTTAATTAACTCTTGTAGGGTCATCTGGAAAAACCTCCATGCTAAGGTCGCCTTTATCAGTTATCGGAATAACGGTAGTGCGGGGAATAATTCCATGACTTGAAATAATTAAAGCAACATCCAATAAGCATCTATGTTTTAGTAAAACAGCGTCTATCTCTCTTGCGCATTTAGCCGCTCTTTCCGTTGGGTCTACCAAAATATCATCTTGAGCAATATTTTCTTTTTTCTTTTGTTCTTTATCTTTTTTATCCATATTTCCCCCTCCTATTGGCCTCCAATAGATGAAATTAAGGCGGGGGATTTCCCCCCGCCGACAAGGTTAATTCAAGTCAATGCACTCTATATAGAAAGTAATCACAGCATCGTCTAGGTCATCCGCATCATTGTTAGTTACGCCGATAGACCATGCTGAGGCAGATACATACCCGCCAGCGCTAACATAGGCCCCAGCACCAATCGAAAACGCTTTAGAGGCAGCGGTCATTCCATCAATAAACCCATCCGCATCTACAGCAACCCCAGCAGTAGTAAAGCTACCCACATCAATATCGATTACGGAAGTATCGGTATCGCTCACATAAGCGTAGACATTCTTCACCAAAACATTAGCGGGAATATCACATAAGCCCAAAATCTCATTTTGGGCTAAGGGATAATCGCTGAAATCTACCGTTTTTTTAATGACAAAATGCTTTCCTTTCCCATCATAGGGGAGAGAAACTGTTTCGTATTGGGTTAAATCCTGCGTAAAGGCCATCTTAAAACCTCCTTAAAATTTTTAAGCCCGCACTAGGCATTGCTTAACCTAGCGCGGGGTTATGGAATGGTTAGCTCTTACTTGTAGCAATACAGCAATCCAATGGCTTCTGGTTTTAGAACCTTAAAGCCGTAGATATTCAAGCCACGCACCAAGTCTCCAAAGGTGCTTTCGGCTCTAAGGGTTTCAACCTTGGTCATCTGGGAAGCGAAAGAAATAGCCGATTTATGACCGAAAAGAACATAAAATGCAGTCTTGGTGCCATCGGTAGCGGTGTAGAGGTTATTGCTGGTATAAAGAGTGAAGCGGTCAATCATCCCTAATCGGCCATTTCTTAATACAGAGGTGCCATCTCCAGTAATAGAAGCATCTTTTAGGTCACTCTTTTTAATTAATCCAGCAAACCAAGGTGGAATTACTATCCAACGATTCTGCTCAGGAATATCCTGCTCGTCTAAAACTGTTCCGCAATCAACCAATATATCTAGCACATTAGTCTTGGTAACCTGATAAGGAGAACCGCTGGTGCCGAGATTAATGCTTCCAGAATCCTTCCCAGCGGTAGCCCCCTTGTTATAAGAACTCACATCAGCATAAACAGAGCTGAGAATTTCTGCGTCAATTTTGATTTTCATCTGCTCAGCGGCATCATCAGACCAATCATCGAGAAGTTTTAAGTCTGACTGATAAGCCACTACATCATCGCAGGTGAAAGCAAAATATTTTCCTTTGTCAATAAGCAACTCTACAGGAGTAGATTCTGGACGCTGATAGACGAGATTCTGCCCAATTACATAGTCGTTAATGGTTATATCAGGAGTCGTTCTGATAATAACCTTGTCGCCATAATTCTTAATTTCGCCTTCGTAATCGGTATTGGCGATTTCCCCGAATACGGTTGACATATAGAATTTGACAAGCAATTTCCCCGACCAAATCTCAGGGATAAATTTGCTCGTCCCAGACGAAGAATAATTTGGATGGCTAGGTGCAATTGGATACATCTTGTTTTACCTCCTTAAAGATTTAAGGAGCTACCCCTCAACCACCCTACCTTCCATGACAGCCTTATTAATTTTGGCCTCGATTTCGTTCATAAGTTTTTCTCGGCCATAAAAGCGGCCACGGGCTTTATCCTGGTAGAACTGGTTGATAAAGCTCCTCGTGATAAATTCCGCCTGTCCAGACGATGAAGGCACAGAAGCTGGGCCGCTAGGCGGCATTACAACTTGCTGAGGCCGAGTCGTCTGATTAGGCGCAGGATTATTAGTTTGAGGAGACGCCACAGGATTGCCCCCGCCCATACCCATCTCTTTCTTAAAATCGTTTAACATATTTATAACTGCCTGAGAATCAAAGGCAGCTTGAGCTTCTTTAAGCAAGTCTAAGCGTCTTTTAGGGGAATAACGGTCTTTCTTGAGAAGCCATTCCGCCCAAATGTTAGAATTATCATTACAAATCGTTTGCCAATCTGGGACTGCCGACTGAATCTCTCTCCAGAATTTTTCCTCTAAATTTTTAACGCTTACCTGCTCAATCGAAGCAAGCTTTTCCTCTATGGCCTTTTTGGTATTATTAGCAACTTGGTCAACAGCAAGGACTACAAAATCAAAAATATCAGGGAAGTTTTCCCTGAAAGATTTCAGCCTATCGTCATTACTATTTCTTAAAATATCAGCCAGGCTGGTAGCTTGGACATTAACATCAGGAGCGGCTTGGGTTTGATTATTAGCCACTTGCTGGTTATTTTTCTTCAAGTCTTCAATTTGATTCTCCAAAAAAGCTATACGATAGGTAAGGCGGGGCACCTCAGCGTCATACTTACCCTGTAAAACCCTATATCTTTGCTCCCACTTGGCACACTCTGGGCAAGGCGCCGCTTGGGGTGCCTGTGGCGGCGCAGGTGTAGTTTCACCTTGCGGAGCCTGTGGGGCAACAGCGGATTCTACCACTTGCGCTTGAGGCGCAGCATTTTGCTGATTATTTACATCTTGGGGAGCCGCCGCTTGGGTATTCCCCACCGGTGGGACAGCCTGTGGTTGGTCTTGTCCCAATAATTGTTTAGCCATTTCATCTGCCAATTTGGCTTGTTCAGCCACCTTTTTGGGTATTCCCATTTTTTCTCCTTTCTTGCGAGCTACGCTCAGCGTAGTCTTCGCTAGGTTTTCTCTGACAGAGCCCTGGGATTAGGTATTCTGCCAGGGTTAAAAACTAACTATTTTTATTACCCATAATGTCAGAAAGTTTTGTTCTACTAGCAAACCACCAACCAACAGCGGTAGTGGTCAAATAAAGCATAGCCAAAATAATCATCTTGCTAAGCTCATAAGCCTGGTCTGGATTCATCGGTATCTTTGCCGTAGCTAGTATCTCCTGAAGCTTAATGTAGAAATACGTAGAAACAACACACAAATAAAGGGTCAATCCTGGCCTAGTTATTCCCCTAATAAAATCCACCAACACCATCAAAATCGCCACAATCCACCTTAGGCCATTTGGTAAATCGGCAATAGAATAACCCACAAAGTAATTTGCCTTATCGCTTTTAAAAGACTCCGCCATAGCCGTAAATTCGGCGGCCTCTTTGGTCGCCGCAGCTTGTTCTCTAGCAATCACCACATCTCGGTTTGTCTCTATTTGTAATACTCTTTCTTCGTGCTCCCACTTTAGCTTTTCCTGCTCCATTCTTTGTTTGGCATTTAAATAATCGAATATCTTAGTAATTATGCCGCCCAGCAATCCCGTTATTCCGCCACCAAATATCGAAGCCAAAATATCTAACACCTTGCTTCCTCCTTTATGGTTAAGACGAAATTATTATTTCCGACCACTTGATTAAAATCAGTTACGGCGGAGATTGACATTAGAATAGCTAATTGATTATTTATTTTTCCCACTTTATGCCCCAGCAAAATACATCCCGAAGAATGGCTTATAAATCCCTTGTCTCTATCGCCCGCCAAGTTTCCCTTGTGTATCAAAATCCCCGAGCGGCCAGGAACATTTTTAAGTAGATAAGTTTGGCCAAACTTAGCAGATAAGCAGGGAATCGCAAAATATTCACCGCAGGGAATACAACTCTTATTGGGGGCATTGTCACGCCAGGGTAATTCCAAAGTAAAACAGCTAAAATTAAATTGGGGGATAAACATTACCCCAAGCGTGCCCTGCTCTGACATAAAAAACCTATTTAAAAATATTCCCAGCAACTTTTTATCTACCGTTAGCTATTCTATCTATTCTTTGGTCTAATCTATCTATTCGGGAATCCATTCTCATACCAAGCGATTTAATATCATCCCGAATGGCCTTCATTTCGTCGCATATTACCTTTTGAAAAGAACTGCATTTTTCTATGTCCTGTTTTGTGTCTTCAAGTTTGTTTATTCGTTTGTGGATTCCCAAGACATCGAGGACGGCCACTATTACACCGCCGACCCCGCCAAAGCCCACTGACTGCCACAGGTCAGCCATTGGTTTATATCCTTTCCCCTTTATTTATTTTTAATAATTCAAAAAATGCCTCCCATTGTTCTTTAGTAATTTCAGACGAAGCCAAAGTTAATCTAAGAGAAGGAGAGCTAGTTTTCAAAAGAGAATCATCGCAATAAACTAATACATTGCCCTTCCCATCTTTAATAGACTTAATAGACGGCACATAATAAACAGCTATAATATGCGCCTCTGATTTAGGAGCCGCCTTGACCAATACAAAAACGAGCACATACTCATCAGGATTTTGAGGATTAAATTTCTCGCCAGCTATTACCGCAATCTTTTTTTCTTTATCTATCATAATGGGAATCATGCCATCTGGTTCGCCCCAGCTTAGGAAATCGGGAAGACTATCAGGAACCTCATATTTTTGGGTAGGAGACCATTCTAAGGTCTTAGGAAAAGCAAAGTATACAAAAAAGCCAAGAGACGCGATATAAACCATTAATATCGCAGATATTAAAAGAATAAGGGCGCCACCATTTTTATTGTCTTTCTTTTTTCTCATTTTATTCTCCTTTTTATTAAACACTCCCCTCATCCCACAATCTTGGCTCATTGCATCCATAAACTTCTCTTTCCGTTTGCCAATTCATAATCGCAAATTTAGCGTGAATCTCTCCCCTATCGAATAACAAGCCTGGCGTAGCAATCAATAGACAATATTTATGGCAAGGCCTGAAGACTAAATGAAGCTTTGGAATCACGAGCCACTTCCATTTAACTATATAAATCTGCAAGCTAAATAAAGCATTCCAAAAGTTTTGAGTAGTTTTATAAGGTAATCTCCAGTCAAATAATCGCCAGTATCCATCTAATCCTTTATAAAGTATCCTGAGGTCATAAATAGTAATTGCCCAATCTGGCTTTACAGAAATTTTTTCTGTAATCCAGCACCCGAAGTTTCGCCATTCGTCTTTATTCTTGGGCAATCTTATGTAATCCCAAATGCTCATTTAA
>Ga0123519_10015325_pt1 | contig 10775 bp, 12 predicted proteins | sample YelNatPaOPRAMG02_FD_87396 | JGI IMG/M metagenome (GOLD analysis project Ga0123519, IMG submission 87396) | Hot spring microbial communities from Yellowstone National Park - Yellowstone National Park OP-RAMG-02 (version 2) | ecosystem: Environmental > Aquatic > Thermal springs > Hot (42-90C) ...
GGTCAAATTTTTGGTATACCTTTCCAAAACCCGATATCGTGTTTCCGGTTCGGTGTCCGTAACCTGCTCTCCTCCTCTGATTTCGGCTAAAACCTTCAAAACTCCATCGTAATTTAAACCGTTTTTTTCCAAAATTTCTCTTGCTTTATTGGGAGTAGAAAGCATTGCCAAAAGAAAATGTTCGGTGGAAACGAACTCATCTTTCATTTTTTCCGCTTCCCGAAAAGAATTCTCTAAAATGCGGCCCAAATCTTGGGTAAGATATGCTTGAAGTATTCCCCCGCTAAAAACCGTTAAGCGCGGAAGTCGATCTATGGCCGAATCAATTTCTTTTTCAATCTTTTTCGCATCTGCGCCAAATTTTTCAATAATTGCCAAAACCAAAGATTCCTCTTGTAAGAGTAGGGCTTTTAACAAATGCAAAACATCAACCTGCTGCTGTCCGCGTTCAGCAGAAATTCCGTGCGCATCCTGTAACGCTTCTTGCGCTTTGGTGGTAAATTTATCTAGTCTCATAATCTAATACTATTTTATACATTTTATTATACTATATATTTCCATATTATTAAATTAGCACTCCTGTGTCAAGAGTGCTAATTGGCGTCGGGGTTCTTATTTAAATTTATTTTGGTTTCTTGCGTAAAAATGCCGGGATATCCCATTCATCATCGTCTCCCAAGGGACTTTTATAAACCGTGGGCATCGGTCCTTCATCCGACGAGACATCTTCTTTCTTTGTCTTCTTTTTGTCTATTTCGGGAACGGGATTAACAAGCTTTTTATCTTCAATGGTTAATTGATTAATAGTGTTTGACTTTAAATAACCGTTAAATCCTGTGGCAATTACGGTAATTTTTACTTCTCCTCTTTTTACTTTGTCATCTACCACTGCGCCGAAAATAATTTTTGCGTCCGGATCAGCGCTTTCGGTAATAATTTTTGCCGCTTCGGCTACTTCCACCATGCCGATATCCGGCCCGCCGCTTACATTAAAAAGTATTCCTTTTGCGCCCTCAATAGAAAGATCCAAAAGCGGAGAACTAATTGCTGCTTTTGCCGCTTCCGTGGCTCTGTTCTCCCCGCTTGCCCTGCCAATACCCATAATTGCCGGTCCCGCGCCCTGCATAATTGCCTTAATGTCGGCAAAATCCAAATTAATAATTCCGGGATAGATAATAAGGTCGGAAATTCCCTGAACCGCTTGCCGCAAAACATCGTCAACAATCTCAAAGGCGTTCAACAGGGAAACTTTTTTATCAATAATCACCAAAAGACGATCGTTGGGAATCACAATTAAGGTATCTATTTTTTCCTTTAATTCCATCAGTCCTTCTTCTGCGATTCTGGCTCTTTGACTTCCTTCAAAGGAAAATGGCTTGGTCACCACCGCCACGCTCAATGCCCCAATTTCACGGGCAACTTCGGCAACAACCGGCGCTGCGCCCGTGCCCGTACCCCCGCCCAGCCCGCAGGTAATAAAAACCATGTCCGCGCCCTTAAGGGTTTCTTGAATCTCTTTTTTATTCTCTTCTGCCGCTCTTCTGCCAATTTCCGGATTCATTCCCGCGCCCAATCCTTTGGTTAAAATTTTTCCAATGTGGATTTTTTCACTTGCCCTATTATTGTGCAGGGCCTGAACATCGGTATTAATTGCAACAAAACCTACACCCTTAATTCCGCAATTCATCATCCGGCTAATTGCGTTTCCGCCGCTTCCCCCTACGCCAATAACTTTTATTCTGGCAAATGTTTCAATATCGGGTTTAATTTGTGGCATAAATTTAAAAATTCAACTACAAAATGAGTAAATGTTTAAGTAAATCTCATCGTATCGCTAATCTTTAATTTAGTCAATAATTTTAAGGCAAAAAGCTTCTCAACCAACTTTTCAGCTTATTGACGATGCCTGACCCGGAATGGGTTTTGCCCAAAGCAAAAATCTTTTTGTCTTCTGCGTCATGAAACATTTCCATGGCCCAAAAGATTAAACCAATGGCAGTGGCAAATGTTGGTTCATCAATTCTTTCTACCAGTCCGTCAATGCCCTGCGGAAATCCCAATTGTGCAGGAAGCTTTAACTTTTCCTTTGCCAAGTCTACGATGTCCGGAGTCTTTGCTCCTCCCCCGGTTATTACCACCCCTGCGGGCAATAACCTTTCGCGGTTAATCTTTTTCAATTCCTTATTCACCAAAGAAAAAATTTCATCCATCCTTGCCTCCACAATCCTGCTGATTTCCCTGCGACTTACCACCCCCTCTTCCTTTTCATCAATTTTGGAAAGGTCAACCGTGTCTTTTTTATTTACTTCTTCGGGCAAACACGAACCATAGGCAAGCTTTATCTTCTCTGCCGTTTCGATGCTTGTTCTTAAACCAATGGCAATGTCATTGGTAATGTGCGCAGAACCGATAGGAAGAACATTTAAATGCAATAGTTTCCCCTCTTCGTAAACCGCCATACCCACGGTGCCTGCGCCAAAATCTAAAACCAAAACACCCAAATCTTTCTGCTTTTTTGTCAAAACCGCCTGCGCTGCGGCTAAAACATCCAAAACCAAACCCTGAATTTCCAAACCGGCGCTGTTAACGCATTTTCTTAAATTTTTAATATAGGGGCTCAGACCTTCCACAATCAAAGCGTCTACCTCCAGTTTAAAACCGCTCATTCCCCGGGGATCCTGAATGCCGGTCTGCCCATCAATAATAAATTCCCGCGGAAGAATATGAATAATTTCTCTATTGGGATCTAAATAAAGAATTGAGGCATTGTCAATTGCGCGCAAAACATCCTCTTGTGAAAATTCCTCGTCTGCGCGCGACACCGCAGCCACGCCCTTATTTACTCGCGAACGAATATGACTTCCGCCAATAGAAACAAAAGTTTTTTCAATATTTACTCCGCCCACCCTTTCTGCGTTGTCAATTGAACGTTTGATGCTTTTGGTAATTTCTTCAATATCCACCACCATCCCTTTTCTCATTCCCGCAGAATTGCTTTCTCCAACTCCAATAATTTTTGGACGCGTATCTCCTCCTTTAATTGAAGCAATAACGGTTCGCACCTTGCTTGTGCCTACATCTAATCCAACGATGATGTTATCTTTTGCCATATTTGTTCTTGTTTTTTATTCATCTTTTCAAATTCCTTTTTGGTTCTGTCTTTTTGTCCGGACAGATGTAAAATTCCGTGGATTAAAAGAATTGCCAGTTCCTTCTTCAATGAATGCCTTAAGATTTTGGCCTGCCTTTTCGCTTGGGAGGCGCAGATAATTATTTCGCCATAATTAAATGCCAAAACATCGGTTACTCTGTCTGCGCCTTTGTATCTTTTGTTTAATCTCCTTATATCGGCGTCGCAAACAATGGCAATGCTCAACTGCGAAATCTTTGGCTTAATCAGAACCAATGCCTTCTTGGCAACTTTAGCCAAAAATTTTTTGTCTATCTTAAGACTTGTTAGGTTATTGACTTCAAAATCTATCTTCGGCATTGTTAACTTTTTAGCAATTCGGCAACCACCTTGCTTACCAAGGAACCATCTGCTCTGCCTTTAATTTTAGGCATTAAAGACGCCATTACCTTTCCCGTATCGCGCGGTCCGGTGGCATTGATTTCCTTAATCACCTTCTCTGCTTCTTTTCTCACCTCCTCCTCGTCCATTTGCTTGGGTAGGTACTGATTTATGATTTCAAGTTCTCTCTGCTCTTTTTCCACCAAATCATTCCGGTTTCCTTTTTGAAATTCAACAATAGCATCTTTTCTTTTTTTTGCTTCTGCGGCAATTACTTCAATGGTCTCTTCATCGTTTAATTTGGACAACTGTTCCAACTTATGAATATCTTTTTCGGTTTTGCTTAATTTGGTTCTCTTCTCTATTTCTTTGTTTTTAATTGCCGCATTTATTCCCCTCAATACCAAAAGCAGCAATTCACTCTTCTCCTGCATTGCTTTTTTAATCTCTTGGTTAATTCTTTGTTGAAGTTCCATATTTTAAGGGTTAATTAAAATTGGTTATATTTTTCCCATTTTTTTTAACCGAATTATTTCTCTTCTTTTTGCCTCTCTTTCTAAAGCGCTTTTTCTGCGCTGCGACCTGCTGGGTTTTTTGTCGCGAAATTGATGTTTTTTCGCCTCAATCAAAATTCCGCTTTCACGCACCCTTTGCGTAAAGCGCCTCAAAAGAAGAGAGGTTGTTTCTTTGGGCTTCCTTTTTATTTCCATAGTTTTATTTTATGTTTTACTTTTATTTTACTTCTTCATCTCTCCATCCGCCCATTAAGTGTAGATGCAGATGATCGACCAATTGCCCTCCTTTGCGACCGGTGTTAAAAGCCAATTTATACCCTTCGCTAATTCCTTCTTTTTGGGCAATTTTTTTTGCCAAAAATAAAAGATTGCCCGCCATCTTTATATGTTTTTCTTCTAATTCATTAATTGAGGCAATGTGTTCTTTGGGCACAATTAAAATATGCACCGGCGCCAGAGGATGAATATCTTTAAAGGCAACAAAATCTTTGTCGTCGTAAACAATTTCCGAGGGAATTTTCCCCTTAATGATGTCGCAAAAAATACAATCCTCCATAAAAATTTTTAATTATTTTTTAATCTTCTTTTAACTTCGCCGATTACTTTCTCTAATGGCACGGTTTCCTGGGACCCCGAAATCATGTCTCTGATGATAATGCTTCCTTCCAATGCTTCTTTTTGTCCCAAAATTAAAGCGATTTGCGCGCCTTCTTTATCGGCAATTTTTAACTGCGATTTAATGCTGGGTTTGCTGAATGCCTCGCCAACGCGAATACCGTGCTGTTGAAATTCTTCAAATAATTTTAGGCTTTTCTTTTTCCCCAAATCGCCCAATTGTACCAAAAACACCTTGGGTTTTTCCCCCTCGGAAATACGAACATCCTGATTTTTTAAAGAATTGACAATCCTTTCAATCCCCGCAGCACCGCCAACCCCGGGCGTGGATCTGCCTCTAAACATCTCTACCAAATTATCATAATGCCCGCCGCCAACCAAAGCTCCCTGCCCCGATGTTTCTTTGTCTTCCCAAATCTCAAAAACCGTTTTGGTATAATAATCCAAACCCCTCACCAAATAGGGATCAAGAATGTAGGGAATTTCTAATTCATCTAAAAGTTCCAGTGTTTCCTTAAAATGATTGTGACATTCTTCGCAAAGAAAATCAATCATCTGCGGCGCGCGCTTGGCAATTTTTTGACACTTTTCCTTTTTACAATCTAAAAGTCTCAACGGATTTTCCTTAAAGCGCCTGCGGCAATCCGGACATACCTCGTCTAAATGTTGACGATAATAACTCAAAAGCGTCTTTTTATATTTAGGCGCGCAAATTAAACAACCAATGCTGTTGATATAAAGATAAAACTTTTTCAAATTCAGCTTTTTTAATATGGAAACAAAAACCTGAATTACCTGTACATCGCTTACTGCGCTGGAGTCGCCGATAATTTCAAAATTAATTTGATGAAACTGACGATATCTTCCCGCTTGCGGACGATCGTGCCTAAATAAAGGTCCGATGCTATAAAGCTTTACGGGTTGAGGCAAATTTCTCATTCCGTGTTCAATGTATGCCCTAACGATGCCGGGCGTAAATTCTGGCCGCAAAGCCAAAAATTCACCGCCCCTACTTCTGAAGGTATAAATTTCTTTCTGGACAATGTCCGTTGTTTGCCCCGTGCCTTTAATATATAACTTTGCGTCTTCAAAAATAGGAGTGTCAATTCTTCCGAACCCAAAATTATTTGCGACGCTACTTACCACTGCCCGTACCTTATCCCAGTATTTCTGCTCCTGAGGCAAAATATCATGCGTTCCCTTTGGCGCCTGAACTTTTATTTTTTGAATTTTTGGCTTTTTGGGTTTACTCGGTCTTCCTCTTTTTCCTTTTTTCTTTTTCGGTTTTTTTATTGTTGTCATAATTTTAAACTTAATTTAAAACTTTAAAGCGCGGAAATGGCCAAGCCCTAATCCATGCTTTGCCAATAATAAATTTCCTGGGTAACGGTCCCCATTTGCGCGAATCGGAACTTGCGCCCCGGTTATCGCCCAAAACAAAATATTCGCCATCTTTTAATGCAACTTCAAAATTTCCTGCGGTATAACTCTCCTTAAGATAATCGGATTCATTAAGGATAATCTTTTCTTTGGTTTGTCCGCCAAAAATAAAAACGCGTCCCTCCTCTATTCTTACGGTTTCTCCGGGCAAACCAATAATTCTTTTAATAAAAAATTGCGAGGGATCTAACGGATATTTAAAAATTACCACATCGCCTCTCTGCGGCTCCTCGAAACGATAACTAATTTCATCAACAATCAAATAATCGCCGTCAAAAAAATTCGGCTCCATTGAAGCGCCCTGAACAAAAAATGGCTGAATCAAAAAATAACGGATGGGAACAATGATTGCCAGGGAGATAAAAATGATTTTTAAAATCTCCCAAACAAAATTAACCCAATAACCAAAACCAGAAACTTGTTTTTTCTGTTCTTTGACCATAATATATTTTATAGCTGAATTTCAAACCTTAAATTTATTATACAAACTTCTCAATTATAAGGCAAATGTTATAATGAAAATATAAGACAATGCAAGAGCAATTAAAAGAATTAAATAAACTGCTAAAAAAAGATTTAATCGGTTCGCGGAAATCCAAAAATTTTAAAGGTGTTTTCAAAAATTTTATTTTTATTTTTGCTTCAACATTAATTATTGTGCTTTTTATTTCGCTCGCGCCTTTTGCCGATCAATTTTTAAAAAGAGAAATCATTATCTCTGCCCAGGGACAAACCATGGGATTGGTTTTTTCTTCTTTGGAACAAAAACAAAGAGTTAACCTGCTCATTTTGGGCATTCCCGGAAAAGGATATTATGGCGAAAACATGACCGATACCATTATTCTGATTAACAGCACATTAAATGGAAAAAATCCCATCGGCTTCTCTCTTCCCCGCGATTTGTTGGTAAAATTTCCGGAAAAAAATTATCATACCAAAATTAATGCAATCTTTAATTCAAGCCCGGATAAAAAACGGGGCATAGAATTAATTAAATCCACCATAAAAGAAGTTACCGGAATTAATGTTGATTATTTTATTGTCTTCGATCTTAACAGCGTTAAAAAAATTATTGATGAATTGGGAGGAATAGATGTCGTGCTGGAGAAAGATCTTTATGACCCAAAGTTTCCCGCTGCCAATGACGGTTATGAAACCTTTTTTCTTCCGAAGGGAATTCACCATTTAGACGGAGAGACAACGCTTAAATATTTGCGCAGCCGCTATGCTCCGGACGGAGACTTTTCTCGCATCAAGAGACAACAAGAGGTAATCAATATTTTAAAAAACAAAATTCTCTCGCTTAATCTCTTTTGTGATTTTCCCAAGGTCCTGAGACTGTGGAAGGCTTTTAGCGAATCAATTTATACCAACGTAGATATTGTTGATATTAAATATATTTGGAATCTGATTGGCAAGACCAATCCCGATATGGTAGAGTTTAATACCATTGATACGGGGAAAAACCAACTTTTAATTAGCAAAGAAATTATGCTTAACGGTGAACCCGCATATATACTGGAACCCCAGGCAGGAATTGACAATTATGAAAAAATCAAAGAATATATCAATAATCTTATCAAAACACAAACAGAAAAATAATTTCTCCAATATAATTATGGAAAAAATCATTGTTGGTCTGGGCAATCCCGGAAAAAAATATCAAAAAACCCGTCATAATATTGGTTTTAGAATTATTGAAAATTTTTTGAAAGAAAAAAAGGACCAAATCATTAAAATCCAAAAAAAATTTGATGCCGAAATTGTTATTGTTAATAACGAACTTCAAAACTTTCTCGCGGTTAAACCCCTTACCTTCATGAATAATTCGGGAATAGCAGTTAAAAAAATTGTTCGGCATTGGAAATGCGCGCCCCAAAATATTATTGTCGTCCATGATGAAATTGACTTACCGTTTGGCGAAATACGCGTTAGTAAAAATGCTTCTTCCGCCGGGCATAAGGGCGTGCAATCGATAATCGATGAACTGAAAACCCAAGATTTTACCCGCATCAGAATCGGCATCTACCCAAAGTTAAAGGCCAAAAGTCAGAAGCCAAAAGTCAATGCAATAGATTTTGTCCTGGAAAATTTTTCCAATCAAGAGGAAGGGGAACTTAAAGACATAACAAAAAGAGCGATTGAAGAAATCAACGCTCTTTTGTCTTCACATTCCTAGTCCTGCCAACGAGCGTTTCAGATTGCCTCACATTAGTGAAAAAACCTGAAAACTTTACGACTAATTGCCAAATCAAGGAGGGAAGATTTGACTTTCGCCACTCGATGGGCAGGATTAGAAACACGAAAAAATATCTTTTTAATCTGCTGATTATAGCATAGCACATTAAGCAAAATATGTCAAGAGATGCTTTAGAATCTATTAAAAAAATTACTTTACAAAGCAAAAATTATCCTGCTATTCTAAAAGAAATTCACGACCCCCCCAAAAGAACTCTATATCAAAGGAGAAATTACCGACCAAGATAAATTGGCAATTGCAATTGTGGGAACGAGAAGGTATAGTCAGTACGGAAAACAGGTTGCTTTAGAATTTGCAGGCAAATTAGCCGAACTCGGTATTACCATTGTAAGCGGTCTGGCAAAAGGCATTGACACATTCGCTCATCAAGCAGCACTGGAAAATCGCGGAAGGACAATCGCGGTTTTGGGAAGCGGATTGGACAAAAAATCATTTTATCCGTCTTGCAATTATCACCTTGCAGAAAAAATAAGTCAATACGGAGCGGTCATTTCTGAATATCCGCCGGGAACACGCGGGACACAATTCACGTTTCCCCAAAGAAATAGGATTATTAGCGGGCTCAGTTTGGGGGTGATAATTATTGAGGCGCCGGAAAAAAGCGGGGCGCTCATTACTGCGAGTCTGGCACTGGAGCAAAATCGGGAAGTCTTTGCCGTGCCCGGATCTATTTACGAAAAAAACTCCCGGGGCACGAATAATTTAATTAAATTGGGGGCAAAACCGGTAACGTGCATTGAAGATATTTTGGAAGAATTAAATCTTTTACCTCTACTAAAAGAAAACAAAAAAGAAATTAAGCCCGAAACCAAAGAAGAAGAAATCCTTTTTCATCTTCTTTCGCATCAACCCACACACATTGACGAAATTATTTTAAAAAGCGGCCTTTCCGCATCCGTTGTTAACGCAACCCTAATGATGATGGAATTAAAAAAAATGGTCAGAAATTTAGGTAAAGGAAATTATATCTTATGCGATTAGTAATCGTTGAATCGCCCACCAAGGCGAGAACAATTAAAGAATTTTTAAACAAAGACTATTGGGTAGAGTCTTCTTTTGGTCATGTGCGCGATTTACCGCAGCGAGAATTGGGCATTGATATAAAAAATAATTTCCAGCCCAAATATATTATTATCCCCAAGGCAAAAAGGGTAGTTTCCCTTTTAAAAGAACGGGCGGAAAAATCCCAAGAAATCATTCTCGCAACCGACGAAGACCGCGAGGGAGAAGCCATTGCCTGGCACTTGGTTCAGGCTCTGGGAATGCAAAACGCAAAAACAAAGCGCATTGTTTTTCATGAGATTACCAAAAGCGCCATTGAAAATGCATTAGAAAAGCCGAGAAATATTGATTTAAATCTTGTTAATTCCCAGCAAGCGCGAAGAATTCTCGACCGATTGGTGGGTTATAAGCTTTCCCCGCTTTTATGGAAAAAGGTTGCCCGCGGGCTGTCTGCGGGAAGAGTTCAGTCCGTTGCCGTGCGACTAATCGTTGAAAGGCAAAAAGAAATTGATGATTTTAAACCCGAGGAATACTGGACAATTCTTGCCACGTTCCTTGATGGAAAAGAATTTGCTGCGAATCTCATTAAAATCAATGATAAAAAAATAGACGACTCGATTAAAAACAAAGAAAGAGCGGATGAAATAACAAACGAATTAAAGAAATTAAACTATCGGGTAATTAAAATTAATACAAGGGAGACAAAAAGATACCCCCTTCCCCCATTTACTACCAGTACATTGCAACAAGATGCGTCAAGAATTTTGGGGTTTTCCGCCAAACAAACAATGTTTATTGCCCAACAACTTTACGAAGGAGTGCCCATTGATGCGGGTTCGGTCGGTTTAATTACTTATATGCGCACGGATTCTCTCAATCTCTCATCTCAGGCAATAAACGAAATCCGCAAATTAATCCTTAATGATTTCGGCAAAAATTATCTACCTCCAAAACCAATCATTTATAAAACCAAAGCCAAAGGAGCGCAGGAAGCCCATGAAGCAATTAGGCCGACTCTCCCCAACAAAAGACCCGAGGAGCTAAGAAAATATCTTAATAAAAATCAATGGGCCCTTTATAACCTTATTTGGCAAAGAACAATTTCCTGCCAAATGCAACCTGCCGTTTTTGATACTACCACCGTAGACATCAAAAGCAACAAAAGTTCCTCGGGAAATGTTTATTTTTTTCGCGCCAACGGCAACATTTTAAGGTTTCCCGGATTTTTAGAGGTCTGGCCAACCAAAAGAGAAGATGCCATTCTGCCGTCATTAAAACAAAAACAATCTGTAGAGCTTATTAAAATAGAGCCGTTACAACACTTTACCCAACCCCCTCCGCCCTATACGGAAGCCACGCTGGTAAAAGCATTGGAAGAAAACGGTATTGGCAGGCCATCAACATATGCGCCGATTTTAGAGACAATCCAAAA
>Ga0123519_10015329_pt1 | contig 10773 bp, 8 predicted proteins | sample YelNatPaOPRAMG02_FD_87396 | JGI IMG/M metagenome (GOLD analysis project Ga0123519, IMG submission 87396) | Hot spring microbial communities from Yellowstone National Park - Yellowstone National Park OP-RAMG-02 (version 2) | ecosystem: Environmental > Aquatic > Thermal springs > Hot (42-90C) ...
CGGCGTGGGCGTCGCGGTGGCCGGCGCCGGCGTCGATGTAGCGGTAGCAGGAGCCGACGTCGGGGTGGCTGTCGTCGCCGGCGTGGAAGTAGGCGTGGACGTCGGGGCTGGCGCGCACTTGGGCCCGGCGACACTGCCGTACACCACCTTAGTGCCGGCCTTGATGGAGTACTGCCGCGGTTCGATGTCCCAGTAACCGCGCAAGGTGATCCAGACATTGCGCGTCTGGCCGTCCGAGTAGCCGGTACCGAATTTGACGCCGCGCAGGCCGGAGTTCGGGTCGGAGTTGACGAACTCATACGCCTCGCTGGCGGCGACGATGTCGCCGGCGCTCAGGCAGTTGCCCAACGAAAGCACCCAGTTGCTGATGGCCGGCTTGGAGCCCGACTTCACCCGATAGCGGAACTTCGTGTTCGTCCCGTCGAAGACACTGCCCAGGAAGGTGATGTTGTGACCACCGGGCAGTGGCGTTGGCGACGGGCCGACCGTGGGCACTACCGTGCTCGGCGGGATCGGTGTGGGCGTGAAGGTGGGCGCAGGTGTGAAGGTCGGCGTCGGCGTAGCGGTTGGGGCCGGCGTGTGGGTTGGTGTGGGCGTCGGGGTCTCCGCCGGCGTGGACGTGCGGGTGGGCGTGGGCGTCAGGCTGGACGGCGTGCACACCCACGGATACCAGTACACGTCCAGGCCGATGCCCTCATGGATGATGTTGCCGTTGGCATCCAGGATATTGGCGCCGTAATGGATTTCAACGACCTGGTCCGTGGCACGGATGCCGGGCCACCATGCCCGAACGGTGAACTGCGTGTCGCCGCGGATGAGCTCCGGTTCCTCGTACTGCGTTTCGTTGCAGTTGGGCGCCTCGGGCGGGCAGATCTCGGGCGTGTTGGGATGTACCACTCGCCAGGAGCGCTGGAGGTAGGCCTTGGCGCCGGGCGGCTCGATGGTCAGGGTGCCGGTGACCACCACCCAGCCGGCCTGGTACTGGCAGAGCGGGATGGAAGTGTACCGATGGCCCGAATTGAGGAAGCTTCCGCTCCAATCCGTGACCCAGAGATCCCCGCCGGTAGGCACTGGAGTCGGCGTGAAAGTGGGTGTGGGCAACGGCGTGGGTGTGGAGGTGCTGGTGGGCGTAGGTGTCGGGGTTGGCGGCTCCGAGCACACCCAAGGATACCAGTAGATATCCAGCCCGATGCCGTTATGAATGGGATTGCCGCTGGCGTTCAGGATGTTGGCGCCGTAGTGAATTTCCACTACTTGATCGTTGGGACGGATGCCCGGCCACCAGGCACGGATGGTGAACTGGGTATCCCCATGGATCAGCTCGGTGGAGTATTGGGGTTCCAGACAGTCCGGCACCTCAGGGGGACAGACGGAGCTGTCCTTAGGGTTGACGACATACCAGGTCTTTTGCAGGTAGGCGGCCGCTCCCGCCGGCTGGATCGAGACGGTGCCAGTGATTTCGATCCAACCTGGCTCAAACTTGCACACCGGGTAGGCGTAGTACTGGACGCCGGAACCGACGAAACTGCCGCTCCAATTGGTGACCCAGCTCTGCGGTGGGGTAGGGGTTGAGGTAGGTTGTATGGCGCAGGTTGGGCCGGCCACCGAACAGTAGTATACGTTTCTACCCGCCTTGATAGAGTACTCCCGCTGTTCAGTGCCGTGGTAGCCGCGGAAGGTCACCGTGACGACACGGGTTTCATTGTCCTCATAGCCGACGTCGAATTTGATACCGCGCACGCCGGTGTTGGGATCGGAATTCGTGAACTCGTAATATTCGCTGGCGCCAACGATGTCCGCCGCGGTCATGCAGTTCGGCAGGGATAGCACCCAGTGGCTGATGGAGGGTGCGCGTCCCGAGGTTACCCGATAGGTGAAGGTGGTGTTTGCTCCGTCGAAGTTACTGCCGAGGAAATCGATGACATGGCCGTTGCCGCAGGGGCTGGAGGTCGGCGCGGTGGTGGGCGTCGGCGTGATGGTAGGCGTGGGCGTGTAATTGGGCGTGACGGCCGGCGTGATGGTCTCGGTCACCACAGGCGTGGGGGCCGGCGGCCGGCAGGTGGCATCTTTCACGCCGGTGGCGGTGTCCCGCTTGCCGATGTTGTGCTCGGGCCGGCAGCCCTCCGCAATGACGCGTGCCTCCAGCTTGAGCTCGGTGCCGAAGGCCGGCCCTTCCGGCGGCAGGTCCACCCAGTCGGGGATCATGGTGACCACGACCTGCTGGGTCTTGACCTCGCCGGCGGCCAGCGTGCCCACGTTCCAGATCTCGGGCGAGATGGACTGGATCCATTCCTCCCCCTGGGTGGCGTAGATATGGATGGTCAGGTCCCGGGCCGCGCCCTGTGAGCCAGTATTTTGCACCGTCAGGGTGAAGGTGAATGTGCCGCAGTCCGAGGCCGTCTGCGGTGTGAACACCAGCGAGATGCTGGCATCGCACTGCTGACCACCCGGCGGTGTCGGGGTGGGCAGGACCGGGGTGGGCATGCCCTTGTTATCGGTCAGCTTGACCACGAATACGCCGTAGCTGGTGGGGTTGATCCAGTCGCCTTCCACGCTGTACGGGATGAACTTGCCGGTGATGGAATCCCCACCCACCGAGTGCACCTCAAAGGCGGCGAAAGAGACCAGGTTGTAGAACAGGAAGTTCTCATACTGGGGTTTGGTGGTGTAGACCGGGGTCACGCCGCCGAATTCCTCGTTGGCCCAGCATTCGTAGGCACCGTACTGGGCCACGTAGCTGGGGTTGCACTTGCTGTAGGTGGTGTAGTGGTAGACGTTGTTGAACACCGGCAGGATGATGACATCCCCGGGGCGCAGGACGCTGACGTTGCCCCAGAAGTCATGGTCGGCGGTGCCGGAGACCTGGCTGGGGACGCGGACGATGCCGGGGTAGCCGCCGGCGGTCCAGTCCCGCAGGTCCGGGTTCGTGGGCGTGCAGTAGGTGCCGTAGCTCGGATAGCGGCAGGTCAGCGCCAGCCATCCCGTATCCGCATTGCCGCTGGCCAGGTTGCGGTCGTAGATGGTGGCTTCCTGCCCCACTTGCACAAAGCGCTCGTGGACGGCGATGGGCACCACGTTTTTGGCGGTGACGGCGGTGCCGTAAGCGGCGCCGGCCTGTGCCTTGGCCTGCAGAATGTTATACCCCAGCACCCGGGCGAAGAAGCTGGAGAAATCGGTGGAAGCGATGACCTCCACGCCGGTCACCCCGCTCTTCGGGACGGGTGAGCCGCTCCCCGGCCGGATGGGAGCAACGCGCACCCCACCGGGCGCGGTGTAGTAGGCCTCCACGTATTTGGCCTTGTTGCGCGCCGCGTATTCCTGGATGATCATGAAGAGATCATCCGAGGTCATCGTCGGCGCAGTGGGGTCCAATTGGTAGAGGCCCAGGGCACGCGCGCCGGCCAGCGCGGCCGCATCGGCGGCGTTTTGCATGGCGCGCCGCTGGAAGAAGGCGAAGCTCAGGTCCGTGGCGAAGGCCCCAAAGATCAGCAGTACGATCATGGCCATCGCCACAATCACGATGGACTGGCCTCTCTGACGCTGTAACCACTTCTCGTTCATTGCCGTTCCCCTCCTTTTCTGAACGGGAGGCGCCCGTTTACGCTTGTCACTCGATGTACATGGTGGACTGCGATACCAGGCGCAGTCTGGGGATGAAGAAGGTCCACGGCCGGAACCAGACGGTGACCCGCACGGAGATGCGGCATCCGACGCTCCGGCAGTTGTCCGGGAAGGTGACCTCGATATACGGTTTCTCGGTCGAGTTCTTAATCAGCAAGAGCTTCGAATTGACCCGATACATGATGTTGTTGGGGTCCGGGCTGAAGCCGGCGTGGATGTTGTTCGGATAGATGATGCCGTAGCGGGCCCCCTCGCGCGCGGCGTTGGAGATGACGCCGTAGGTGTACATCAACCGCGCGAAGTCAATGGACCCCACCATGACCACCACCAGGAAGATGACCACCAGGGCAAATTCCACCAGGGTCTGGCCGCGCTGACGGACCTGTGGCGAGCGAAACGCTTTCGTGATTTTCCGCATCATGGCATATCCCTCCTCGCCCTACCTTTATGGCCCCAGCGGCGGTGAGAATGGGCTGTAAATGATGGCCATCTCGGCCGATTTGCGGACGTGGATCGTCTTCATGCCGATAATGCCCCCGAAATAGAGGGGCAGGTCATAATCCACGGTGACACGAATGGGGTTGCCGGCATAGGCGCCGCCGGCGGGAAAGCTCACGCTGACATGGGAGGTCGTCAACTGCACACCGGTGAGGCCAAAGGTGGAGCCGTTGGCCTCGTTGACGGTGCGGATGGCGATGGTGCCGTAGTCCGTGGGATGCAGTGAACCGTAGCGGGCACCCTCGCGCACACCGTTGGTGATGGCGATGTAGGCGTCAATGACGCGTCCCATGTCAATAATGGTGGCCAGGATGAGAAGCAGGATCGGCGCGGTGAAGGCGATCTCGACGACGCTCTGGCCGAGTGACTTTCGTCTCGCCTGGCCGCCTCTCTGCTCATTGGCCCTGTGTTTCCAGAAGGACATGCGACCCTCCCCGCTGTTCACCCTGTCAATGCATCTTGCGCTAGATGCAGTCTCTCGTGCCGGCTCCACGACAGGCATATGCCGCCCCGCCAGCCGGCCTGTTTCGTAATCCATTATACGTTTGGGGATGGTGAAATCATATAGGATAATAGTCATGGGCCGAAAGTACTAACCGCTTTCGGCCCATGAGGGAGGAACTGCGGAAGAGACCATCAGGTTCAGGAGAGAGGAATCTCCAGGACCGCCCGGGTGCCGCGCCCGGGCGCGCTTTCGATGCTGAAGGTGCCGCCCAGCATCTGCGCCTGCTCGCGCAGGGTGGGGATGCCCAGCGCGCCGGCCTTGCCGGCGGACTGTTCCTGCGCTTCCGGGACAAACCCGACCCCGTTGTCCTCGACGCTGGCGGTGACGGCCCCTTGGCCGAATTCCAGGGTGACGATGGCCTGGCCGGCCTGGGCATGCTTCTGCACGTTCTTGAGCATCTCCTGCACGCCGCGGAAAAGGATGACCTCTATATGGCCGGGCAGTCTGCGCTCCTGGCCGAGCAGGTTGAACTGCACTGTGATGCCGCTCTTGTCCTGGTAATCCTTCAGATAGCGCCGCAGGGTCGGCACAAGCCCCAGGTCGTCGAGCATCATGGGGCGCAGGTCAAAGATGAACTCGCGCACTTTCTGGAACGTGGCATTGACGGCGTTCCGGAGGTTGGCAAGCTCGGTGCGGGCCTGGGCCGGGTTGCTATCGAACAGCCGTTCGCAGATTTCCGCCTGCAGGATGAGGTTGGTGAGGGATTGGGCCGGCCCATCGTGCATCTGGCGGGCCAGCCGGCCGCGCTCGCGTTCCTGCGCCTCGATGATGCGGGCAATGGAAGGGGCGCCGCTGGAAGCGCCGGCGGGGGCGCCGGCAGGGAACGCGCCGGCGCGCGCGGTCTCGATGATGCGCTGGAGCAGGCTGATGTACTGGGTGAGATGCTGCTGCCGGCTCTGAAGCTGTTCGAGCTGGCCGCGCATCATGAAGAGGCGCATCTGGCTCTCCAGGAACGACGTGTACAGCTCCCGGATGTCCTGCCGCGGATAGGTCTCCAGGTTTGTCTCCATCTGGCGCACTTTGTTAGCGAGGCGGGTATTGTTCTGGGTCAGCTTCTCGACCTCGCCGGAGCTCTGGCGGATAAGGATTTCGACCTCTTTGGCCTCTTTCTGTGCCCGGTCGAGTTCGTTCTGGAGCTCCAGCAGGAGTGCCTGGAGCGAGGATTTGCCGGCGGGCGTGTCGCGATTCATCGGAACCTCCTTGGTGCAGGTGGCAGTGGTGTCAGCGGGTGTCCTGGAGCCGGATCCAGCCGCGCTTCAGGGCATAGACGGCGGCCTGGGTACGGTCGTTGACCGCCAGCTTGCGCAGGATGGAGGTGATGTGGTTCTTCACCGTTTGCTGGCTGATGTTCAGGGTGTGGGCGATCTCCTTGTTACTGCGACCCTGGGCGATGAAGCGCAGGATTTCCATCTCGCGGTCGGTGAGGGGCTGGAATATCTCGATGTCCTCGGGCAGGGTGCCGGCGATGGACATCTCCTCGAACTGGCGCATTAGCCAGTCGGCGATCTGCTCCTTTTCCAGCACCTCCTCGCCCAGTACATAGTGGCCGGCGTGCACCTGGCGGATGGTCTCGATGAGCTGGGTGGGGGAGACCTCTTTCGGATGGTAGGCGGAGGCGCCGGCGCGCAGGGCATGCAGGAGCTGTTCGTCGTCGTGATAGGCGGTCAGGACGATGACGTTGATCTCCGGGTGCTGGGCCTTGATGATACGGGTTGTCTGCAGGCCGTTCATGCCTGGCAGGTTGATGTCCATGAGGATGACGTCCGGCGCAAGGGTTTCGGCCATGTCAATGGCGGTGGGGCCGTCGCCGGCCTCGCCGATAATGACCAGGTCTTCCTCCAGCTCGAGGGCTCGGCGCAGTCCGGTACGGAAAATCTCATGGTCCTCCACAATGACCAGTTTGATAGGCTCGCTCATGGATTCTTCTCCTTGTCGGAAGAATGGGCCGGCACTTCTGGCACACGGGGCAGTGTGACGGCGATGATGGTTCCGCCTGCCGGCCGGCTCCAGAGGTTCAGCGTGCCGCCGATGGCAAGGGCCCAATCCTGCATGAAGCGAAACTCGGACGCATAGTTCGATAAGGCAGTTTCATCGCAGTTCCAGGCCTCGTCTTTGACATAAAACATGAGGCGCTGATCTTCCGGCGTAAAGCCTATTTCCAGCGGGGCGGAGGACGGGTTTGCCAGGAAGATGTCCAGCGCCTCCTGCATGATGCGAAACAGGGCCAGCTCGGCGGTGGCCGGCAGGCGCTGTGGAAGTTCCTGGAACCCGAGCACCTGGATCGGGCGGCCGGCCGCGGCCGAGAGCCGCTGGACGTAGCGGGACAGCGCCGGCGCCAGCCCCATCTCGCTCAGCAGGGGAGGGGGCCGCAGGCCGGCCAGTATCTCCTGCAGGATGCGCCGCGCGCGCTCGAATTCCCCTTTCAGGTGCTGAAGCCCCTGCCGTACCGCGTTCGGGTCGCTGTCCAGCAGGCGGCCGGCGAAGTCCATTTCCACAACGGCGTTGGCGATCAACTGGCCAAAGGTATCTTCGAGCTGTTTGGCCAGCCGGCGGCCGGCCTCCTCCTGCGCCAGCATAGCGTGCAGGGCGGTCAGGCGCGCCGACTCGTCCGCCGGCGCCGGCGCTTCCTCCGGCCGCTCCTGCCGCATTGTTGCCAGCAGTTCGCGCAGGGCCAGCAGGGGCGGGGCCGGCCCCAGCGCCAGGATGGCATCCTCCACCTGGGCGGACATGCGCTCGATCAGTTCCGCTGTGGGCATCGGCGCCTGGTTCAGGCCTGGCGTATCCCGTTTTCCCGTCTCTCGCGCCAGCACGTCCACTACTTCCTCCTGCAGGTAAGTATAACACATTGGGTACAGGGAAGCAACAGGAGCACATTTTTTCACGATTCATCGAAATGGTGTACAATAGGGGATCGTATCGGCGGACCGGCGGAAGCAACATGGTCCGTTACAAAGGAGCAGTGCATGCAGGGTTCTTCATCCAGCCGCAACCTGATTATCCTGCTGGTGGTGGGCGCCGTCATCATTTTCGCGGTGGGACTGGGGCTGGCCGGCGTGTTCGCCGGCCGCGCTCCCCAGATCGGTGAGCCGGCCCCGACCTTTCGCGTGACGACCATAGACGGCCAGGTGATTGACTCATCGGCGATGGCGGGGAAGGTGCTGGTGGTCAATTTCTTCGCCACATGGTGCCAGCCCTGTCGGCAGGAGGCTGGCGACCTGGAGGCGCTGTGGGGTGAGTATCAGGACAAGGGGGTGCTCTTCGTGGCCATCGCCTATAAGGATGTGGATGCCAAGGTGCGCGAGTTCGTCCAGCAGGCCGGCATCACGTTCCCAGTGGCGAATTCCAGCACGGACATCGGCCGGCAGTTCGGCGTGACGGGCGTGCCGGAGACCTATGTCATCGGCCCGGACGGCATCCTGCGCTATCGGCGCATCGGCGTGATTGATCCTCCCGCTCTGCGCCAGGTGTTGAACATGTTGATCCCATAGCGGCATTGTCCGCGCAATGATTCTGGAGGCCAATTTCCATGTCGAGTGCACGACGATTATCGGTAACCTGTCCCAACTGCAAGCGCCCCTTCATGGCGGATGTCTATCACATTGTGGATGTGGGGCGCAATCCGGAGCTGAAGTGGCAGCTTCTGGCCGGCAACCTGAACGTGGCACAGTGCCCTCACTGCGGGATGGCCGGCATCCTGGGCATGCCCTTTGCCTACCATGACCCGGAGAAAGAGCTACTGCTTATCTTCATGCCGAACGAGGCCGGCCTTTCGTCCAACGATCAGCAGAAGCTCATCGGCTCCCTGACGCAGGAAGTGATGATGAGCCTGCCCCAGGAGAAGCGCAAGGGCTATCTGTTCCAGCCCAAGACCTTCCTGCTCCTGGATTCGCTGGTGAATGCCGTTCTGGCGGCGGAGGGCATCACGCCGGAGATGTTGGAGGAACAGCGGCGCCGGCAGGAGCTGATCAATTCCTTCCTCCGGATGAAGGATGACGAGAAAGGGTTTCAGATGCTCATCGAGCAGAACAAGGAGCGCCTGGACTATGAGTTTTTCCAGACGCTGACGGCTATGGCCGAGGCGATGGCCCAGGCGGGGGATGAGGCCGGCGCCAATCTGCTGTTGGGCCTGCGGGCGAAAATCCTGAAGGCTGTCGCGCCGGAGCGGCCGGCGGAGGAGGTTGCCAGGCTGGAGGCCGAACAGCCGCTGACCCGCGAGGACCTGCTCGATGCCCTGCTCGAGATCGAGGATGAGCAGGAGCTGGAGGCCATGATCGCGCTGGCGCGCCCGCTGATCGATTATTCGTTCTATCTCCTGATAGCGGAGCGCATCCAGGCCCTGGAGAAGGAAGGGCGGGTGGACGAGGCGCAGAAGCTGAGCCAACTGCGCGAGCGCGTGCTGGAGATCACCGAGCGTCTGGATGAGGAAGCGCGCCAGGCCCTGCGCCGCGCCAGCGACCTTCTGCGCCAGGCCTATCATGCGGAGCATCCCGAGCAGGTCATCCAGGAGCATATCAATGAGATTGACGACCTGTTCTTCTATGTGCTGAGCGTGAATATGGAGCAGGCGGTGCGGGAGGACGCGCAGGCCAACGCGCCGGCCATCGCCAAACTGCGCCAGATTGCCGAGCTGGCCGCCGACGCGGTGGAGCGGCGGATGCCGCCGGCCCTGCGCTTTGTCAATCAGCTCCTGCGCGCCGGCTCCGATGAGGAGCGCCGGCAGATGCTGGAGAACCCGCCGGTCCCGCCGGCGGAGCTTACAGAACTGGTAGAGGCGCTGATCCGCCAGTTCCAGACCAATGGGCAGGACGGTGTGGTGCGCAAGCTGGAGATGGTGCGCGAACTGCTGGAGCATAAGGCGGAAGCGCCACAAGCCTGAGGACTGGGTTGCCGATGATGCCTGGACTTGAGGTCCGCCGGCTGGGCCAACCGGACGTGCCGGCGATGACGGCCTTTTTGGAGCGGGATGCCCCGAATAACCTGTTCCTGCTCGCCAATCTGGCGCAGTGGGGCATCTCATCTCCTTATTTGCGCTATTTCGGGGCCTTTCGCCAGGGTGAGCTGGTCGGGGTGCTGATGTTCTTTCGCCACAGCGCCGGCATCTGCTGGGAGGATGCCGATGCCCTGCCGTTATTCGGGGCGATTTTCCAGCAGGCCAGTGTGACGGCGTTGAGCGGTTGCCGGCGGCAAATCGAGCCGTGGATGCCGTTCCTGCCGCCGGCCGTCCCCGAGCGCACCCTGCACGGCGTGTTCGCCGTGCTGTCCCCCGGGGATCTGCGGCCCTGGCCGGCGCGCGGGGAGCGCCTGGCAACCCCGGACGATGTGGACACGCTGGTAGAGCTGTACGGGCGCAATCTGCTGTTCACTTATCAGGCGCGGGAGGAGCACCGCCGGCGTCTGCTGGAAACGCTGGAGGCCGGCGGGAAGATCGCCTTCATCGAGCGGGACGGCCGGGCGGTTTCCGCCGCCCGCACGTCCGCCATCGGGCACGGCATGGCCATGATCGGCGGGGTGGTCACCCTGCCCAATTATCGCGGACAGGGGTACGCCACCGCCTGCACGGGCTTATTGAGCCAGGAGCTTATTGCATCGGGCCACACGCCGTACCTGGTGTATAATCCCGGGGACCCTGCCGCCAGCAGGGTGTATCAGCGCCTGGGGTTCCAGCCGTATGATGAATGGATCGTGATGTTCTGGGATGCGTGAGCACTTGCCGGCGGGAGGTACGATGACCTGTTCTGCTGAATCGCTCGATGCCGCACTGGAACAGCTCGCCCGCCTCCAGGGCGACCTCCGTTTGATCGATCTGGCCTCTGTGCGGGAGATCTCCCGGCAGTTTGGCATCAGCGTGAAAGAGGTGGAGCTGGCGGCCCTGCGACGGCGCATTATGCCGGCGCGCTATCAGCGCAACCTGGGCACTGTGGGCTGGGAAGGGCAGATCCGTCTGCTGGAGTCCACCGCGGCGGTGGTGGGCGCCGGCGGCCTGGGCGGCTGGATTATCGAGGGGCTTGCCCGCATGGGCGTGGGCCATCTGATCGTCATTGACGGCGATGTCTTTGAGGAGAACAACCTGAACCGGCAGGCATTCTCTCGGGAGGACCTGCTGGGCCAGAGCAAGGCCGAAGCCGCCCGCCGGCGCGTCCACGAGGTCA
>Ga0123519_10015331_pt1 | contig 10773 bp, 9 predicted proteins | sample YelNatPaOPRAMG02_FD_87396 | JGI IMG/M metagenome (GOLD analysis project Ga0123519, IMG submission 87396) | Hot spring microbial communities from Yellowstone National Park - Yellowstone National Park OP-RAMG-02 (version 2) | ecosystem: Environmental > Aquatic > Thermal springs > Hot (42-90C) ...
GGGCAGCGATGAATGGCGCCAGCTTTTCGACTTGGCCGCGGCCGAGCACGGCATGCTTCCGGCAGACCTGATGAGCGGCAAAGAGCTGGTCGCCGCGCTGACGACCTTCTTCCGCACGCTGCGTGGACAGAAGCCGACTGAGGAGGAGATGAGACGCCTGGCCGAAAAGATACGGAGAGGCGGGCGCTGATATGCTGTTGGATCCTCGCAGGTTCAGAGCGCCCTTCATCCGCCCTGAGGAAGCATGGGCGACGGTCTGCATGGCTCATGCGGCCCGCGGGGACCTGCCTCAGGGAGAGGAAACTGGTGTCGGTGTTCCGGTCTGTCGGTTCGCTTTCCGGAATCTGGCCTTGTTTCCTGCGGCGAGGTCTGGTAGAAAACGAGATTTGCGCTGCGGCCGGACAGGGCCGGCAAGGCGCCGCAAGGCTGTCCATGCGTGCCGAGAAATGGAGAAAACGGAAGTCGTATGAATGATATACCCATTGCTGATGTAAGAAACTTCGTTCTTGCGGGGCATACCGGAAGCGGAAAGACAACTCTTGTTGACGCGCTGCTGTACAAGCTGGGGTTGAACGACCGGATGGGTTCGCCAGCGGCCGGAACCAGCGCCGCTGACTACAACGACGAGGAGCGGGCCAGGAAGATCACCCTTTTCGCCAAGCCGTTCAGCGGCGTCTATCAGAGCGCTGGAGGAAAGAAGATCGGCATTGTGATGACCGACACCCCTGGGTACATGGATTTCTTCGGCCAGGTGATTGCCTCTACGCGAGCCGCGGAGACGGGCGTGCTTGTTGTTGATGCGGCTTCCGGGCTCCAGGTCGGAAGTTATCGGGTATGGAAATGCTTCGAAAAGGCTAAGATGGCCAAGGCGATCGTCGTCGCGGGGGTGGACAGGGAAAACGCCGATTTCTGGAAAACGCTGGAACAGATTCGAGGGGCTTTCGGCGCCAAGTGCGCGCCGGTCACCGCGCCGTCCGACGATGGAAAGAAAGTGGTCAGCATCATTGCGTCAGGCTCTTCGCTTCCTGATTCGGCTTCAAAGGCCCGCGAAGCGCTCGGCTCTCTGATTGAGATTGCGGCCGAGACGAACGACTCGCTGATAGAGAAATATCTCAACGGTGAGCAACTCTCCGCCGATGAGATTGCCGGTGGGCTGCGCGACGCCGTCGCGCGAGGGTCTCTTGTGCCTGTTTTCTGCGTATCGGCTCCGAAGGAGCTTGGCCTTTCGGAACTGTTGGAAGGCATCGCCGCTCTTTTCCCTTCGCCGTCCTCGGTCAAGGTTCTCGATGCGGAGGGAAAAGAGGTTCCGACCGCTCCCGACGCTCCGTTCACCGGCTTCGTCTGGCGCGTGGTGAACGACCCATTTATCGGCCAAATGACATTTGTTCGGGTGGTCGGCGGGACGCTCAGGCCCGAAGGCGAAATTCTCAACGCTTCGAAGGACCAGAAGGAGCGCCTTTCGTCGATCGTTGTCCTGAACGGCAAGAAGGCTTCGCCGGTGGAAAGGGCCACGGCCGGAGACATAGTGGCCATTCCCAAACTCAAGGCCACATCCGTTTGCGACACTCTGTGCGCCGTGGGAACCAGGGTTATCCTGCCCCGGATGGAATTTCCCCAGCCGGTCGCGATCATGTGCGTGACGGCCAAGACCCAGGCTGACGAGGACAAGCTGGGTGTGGCCCTCAACCGGGTGGCTGAGGAGGATCCGACGCTGAAAGTGGAAAGAAACCGCGAAACCAAACAGACGCTGCTTGCGGGGCTTGGAGACGTGCACCTGGACGTTGCGGTTGAAATGATGAAAAACCGAAGCAAGGTAGATGTCGCGCTGAGCCTGCCAAAGGTTGCCTACCGTGAGACCGTCACCGCGGTTGGAGACGGCCACTACAAGCACAAGAAACAAACCGGCGGCCGGGGCCAGTACGGAGAGGTATATTTGAAGGTGCAGCCTAAGGCGAAGGACGACGAGGAATGGTTCGAGGACGCCATAGTGGGAGGCGCGATTCCAGGCAACTTCATTCCAGCCGTTCAGAAGGGCGTGCTGGAAGGCATGGCGGCGGGCACCGTGGCCGGTTATCCGGTGCAGGACGTGAAGGTTATCGTGTATGACGGCTCATACCACGAGGTGGATTCGTCGGAAATAGCGTTCAAGATTGCGGCGAGCAGGGCGTTCCGGGACGCGATGGGCAAGGCTCGCCCCGTGCTGTTGGAGCCGATAATGACCGTGAAGGTATGGACGCCGGACGCCTTCATGGGGGACATCAACGGAGATCTGAACCACAAGCGCGGCCGCATTCTTGGCATGGACACGGAGGACGGCATGCAGGTAATCACCGCCGAGGTGCCCCAGGCCGAGCTTTTCCGGTACGCTGCCGAATTGAGAAGCATAACCGGAGGTCAGGGATCGTTTGAAATGACCTTCTCCAGATACGACGTGGTGCCGTCCAACGTTGCGCAGAAAATCATAGCGGCGGCAGCCGCCGAGAGGAAAAAGGAGGAAGAAGAAGACTGAACGGCGCATTTTCCGCTCGATGCGAGTTGTGTCCCCGCCGCTGCGGCGCGAACAGGACGGCAGGCGAAAAAGGCTGGTGCGCGGCTGGGGGACAGCCCGAGGTGTACCGGCATGGACCGCACCACGGCGAGGAGCCGCCTATCTCCGGAACGGGAGGATCCGGAACGGTGTTTTTCAGCCGTTGCACGCTGTCGTGCCTGTACTGTCAGAACTATCCCTGGAGCCAGGGCGGACTGGGTCGGGCGATGTCGGCGGAGGGGTTGGCCGGAATCCTGCGCGATCTGGCGGCCGGAGGCTGCCACAACTGGAATCTTGTCAGCCCGACACCATGGCTGCCATGGATCGAACAGGCCGTTCGCCAGGTGCGATCTGAGGGTTGCAATCTACCGGTGGTTTACAACACCAGCGGATTTGAACGGCCGGAGACTCTCCGGCGGTTTGCGGACATTGTTGATGTTTATCTGACGGACCTTCGCTATTCGCGGGCCGAATCGGCCCTCGAAGGATCGGGGAACGGCAGGTACGCGGAAATTGCCAGGCAGGCGCTTCTGGAGATGTGGCGCCTGAAAGGGCGGTTGAGGACGGACGGCAACGGCGTGGCTTTGAGCGGAGTGGTGTGCCGGATCCTCGTGTTGCCGGGGAAGGCGCAGGAAGCTGTTGAAAATTTGGCATGGATTGCGGACAATCTGGGTACGGATGTTCATGTGAGCATCATGAACCAGTACATTCCGGCGAACAAGGCGACGGCGCCACCGTGGAACAGGAGGATTACGCGGGAGGAGTACGATCTGGTAGTTAAAACAGCGGAAAGGCTCGGCCTGGTTTCGGGATGGATCCAGGACATGGAGGCGGACACGCCTTGCGGGCTGGTGGGCTTTGAAATGTCCGCCGGACCGGGCTTCTGAACCCAGATCAAAACACAAGGAGCAGTAACATGAGCGGACACAGTAAATGGAAGACGATTCAACACAAGAAGGGCGCGGCGGACGCCAAGAGGGGAAAGATCTTCAGCAAACTGAGCAAGGAACTGATGCTTGCGGCGCGCAAGGGAAGCGATCCGGCCACCAACCCGGCCCTCAGGACGGTCATTCTCAAGGCCAAGAGCGCCAACATGCCGGGCGAGAACATCACCAGGGCCATCAAGAAGGGCGCCGGAGAATTGGAAGGCCAGACGCTGGAGGAGATCATGTTTGAAGCCTTTGTGGCCGGAGGGGTGGGGCTTGTAATCCTGTGCCTCACAGACAACAGGAACCGCACCACCTCCGAGATCCGCCACATTCTGACCAAACACGGCGTCAATTTCGCTGCCCAGAACTCGGTGTCCCGGGGGTTTGCGCGCAAGGGGCAGATACTGATCGACGCCAGGACCGTGGAGGAGGACAAGGTCATGGAGGTGGCGCTCAACGCGGGCGCTGAGGACATGAGCCGTGATGGAGATCATTTCGAGGTGATCACCGAACCTTCGGCCGTGAGCGATGTCAACGAAGCGCTTGAAAAGGCCGGTATCAAGCCGGTGAGCGCGGAAGTGGCACTGATACCGCTTTCCTATGTCAAGGTGGAGGACTCCGAAAAGGCGAAAGCTGTCATGAGGTTCATAGCCGATCTGGAAGACCACGACGACGTTCAGAACGTGTACACGAACATGGAGATGGACGATTCTCTTCTGAAGGAACTGGAGACGGCTCAGGGTTGAGGAGCCGGCATTCCCGCCATGCACGGCATCGCGCGTGTTCTGGGAGTGGATACGTCGCTCAGATCCACGGGGGTGGCTGTGGTGGACGCGAGTGGGAACCGCATCACGGCTGTTGAATACGGCGCGATACGTCCCCCGCGGAACGCTTCCCATTCAGAATGCCTGATCTCGATATTTCGCGGCATTTCGGAAGCCATAGAGCGGTTCCAGCCCGAGGCCGCGGCGATGGAAGGGATTTTCTTCTGCAGGAACGTGGCGACCGCGGTTGTGCTTGGCGAGGCGCGGGGCGCGGTGATGTGCGCCTGCGCCGACAGAGGGGTTCCCCTCTACGAGTACGCGCCCAGGCGAGTGAAGCAGGCTGTGGTTGGTTATGGAGGAGCAGACAAGAGCCAAGTGCGGAGAATGATCGTGTCCATGCTCGGGCTCGAGCGGGAGCCTCAGGAGGACGCGGGAGACGCCCTGGCGATAGCAATTTGCCATGTTCATTGCCGGACAGGCCTGGCCGATTTGATGCCGGACCCAATATGATCCTCCATTGTGCCGGATGAATCGGGCAGCGCTGCCCTGGGGATGTCAGGAAGATAATGATCGCTTTTCTTGATGGAATCCTGGAGGAGAAACAGCCGGCGCGGGTTGTTGTGAACGTCAATGGAGTCGGCTACGAGGTGTTCATCCCCCTGAGCAGCTACGAAAGACTGCCCGGGGAGGGACAGAGGGTCAGGATCCTGACGCACGACTATATGAGGGAGGATGCGCACCATCTGTATGGCTTCGCGACAATCGAGGAAAAATCCCTGTTCGAGCTTCTCATGCAGACCACCGGCATCGGCCCGAAAATTGCCCTGAGCATACTTGGCGGCATGTCGGCGCGGGAAATCAGGGCGGCCATTGCCTCGGGCGACGTAAAGAGGCTCACGTCCATCTCAGGCGTCGGCAAAAAGCTTGCCGAGAGGATGATCGTCGAGCTGAAGGACAAAATTGGAACCGCCGAGGCCATGGAAGCCGAGTTCGGCGCAGAGGAGCCCACGCCGGAAAACATGAAGGCCCGGGACGCCGTGCTTGCGCTGATCGCGCTGGGGTTCACCCAGGAGAATGCAAGGCGGATGGTGGCGCAGGCGGCAAAGGGCTGCGACATGGCGAAGGCAACAGTTGAGGACATATTGAAACAGGCGCTGCGCTCATGAAGGGGAAGGGAATCTCGGAAACATTCAACCGGCCGGACCGCGAACTGGATATCAGCCTGCGGCCCGTGAAGTTCCGGGATTTTGTTGGCCAGAACCGCGTGCGCGAACGGCTGGAACTGGCGGTGGAAGCGGCCCGCAAGCGCGGTGAACCGCTCGACCACGTGCTTCTCTCGGGCCCGCCCGGCCTCGGCAAGACCACACTTGCCTACATTCTTGCCGACGCCATGGGAGCGAACATCAGAGTCACGTCCGGCCCGGTGATAGACAAGCCGGGGGATCTTGCCGGCCTGCTTACAGGGCTTGAGACCGGGGACATTGTCTTCATTGACGAGATTCACCGGCTGCAGAAGACGGTGGAGGAGTATCTCTACGCCGCCATGGAGGACTTCGCGATTGACATAATGATAGACCAGGGGCCCAACGCGCGTTCGGTGCGTCTGGCGCTGAAGAAATTCACGCTTGTCGGCGCCACCACGCGAAGCGGGCTCATATCCTCCCCTCTGCGATCCAGATTCGGGATTGCCAACCGCCTTGACTATTACGGCGTGGAGGATCTGAAGACCATAGTCAAAAGATCAGCCAGGATCCTCAACGTGCAGATAGACGATGGCGGAGCCTCGGAAATAGCCGGCCGCTCCAGGGGAACCCCGAGAATCGCCAACAACCTGCTCAAGCGCGTCCGCGACTATGCCGAGGTCAGGGCCGGCAGCAGTATCACGCGCGCAGTTGCGGACAAGGCGCTCGAGATGCTCGACATTGACAAGTACGGTCTTGACGAAATGGACAAACGAATTCTTGAGGCCATCATAGTCAAGTTTTCTGGAGGGCCGGTGGGGCTGAATTCTCTCGCGGTTTCCGTTGGCGAGGAGCCTGACACAATTGAGGAAGTGTATGAACCTTATTTGATTCAGGAAGGCTATATCGAGCGCACGCCGCGCGGCCGCGCAGCCACGCCGCTTGGTTATGAACGTCTCGGCCTGAAGCATCCCGGCTCTTCACGAAAATCAGGCCAGGGTGAACTGCGATTTGACGCTCCCTGACCTGCATTTTTTGATCTGCCACATTCCGACCCAGCACAAGATCGGGGTTGAAACCCGTTCTGGCAGGGACATAATGTCGCTAATAATGCTTTGGATGCATCTATTGGCGACATGATGGCTCAGTCAGGTGATACGCATATTCCCGATGATGTGCTATCGTAACATATTCGTATATAATATGTTACGATATTAAAATCCGATTTCTCCATTCGATTGGCATGAGTTCTGCTAAGATCGTGCGTGTCTCTTGATGGCTTTTCAGTGCAAGCGAGTTCAGTGGCAGTTGGTCGGGTTTGGAACAGGTAGCAGCACAGAATTTGGGGGGATTTGGCAATGTCAAAGGTTCTGGGCATAGATTTGGGAACAACGAATTCCTGCATGGCTGTGATGGAGGGCGGCTCACCGGTTGTGATACCCAATGCCGAGGGTATGAGGACAACCCCTTCGGTTGTCGCCTTCACCAAGAGCGGCGAGATCCTGGTCGGTCAGGCCGCCAAGAGACAGGCGGTGACCAATCCGAAGAACACGATTTATTCGATCAAGAGATTCATGGGCAGGAAATACGACGAGGTGGGCCGCGAGATAGAGCTTGTTCCTTATGAGGTGACGCGCGCGAAAAACGGCGACGCCCATGTGAAAGTCGGCGACAGAGTGTACTCGCCGCCGGAAATTTCCGCGATGATCCTCCAGAAACTCAAGACTGACGCAGAGGCTTATCTCGGCGAAAAGATCACCCAGGCCGTGATCACGGTGCCTGCGTATTTCAACGACAGCCAGCGGCAGGCGACCAAGGACGCCGGCAAGATAGCAGGCCTTGAGGTGCTGAGAATCATCAACGAGCCGACGGCCGCGTCACTTGCATACGGATTGGACAAGAAGAAGGACGAAACCATTGCCGTGTACGATTTCGGCGGAGGCACTTTCGACATTTCCATCCTGGACATCGGCGAGGGCGTCTTCGAGGTGAAAGCCACAAACGGCGATACCCATCTTGGCGGAGACGACATGGACCAGGCCATAATTGAGTGGCTTGCGGACACATTCAAGAAGGAGCACGGAATAGACCTGACCAAGGACACAATGGCCCTTCAGCGCCTCAAGGAAGCGGCGGAAAAGGCCAAATGCGAACTCTCAACCGCACAGCAGACCGAGATAAATCTTCCCTTCATAACCGCTGACCAGAGCGGACCGAAGCATCTTAACATGACGTTGACGCGCGCCAAGCTGGAGCAGCTTGTTGATCACCTTGTCGAGCGGACAGTTGCTCCATGCGAAATGTGCATGAAGGACGCCGGGCTGAAGGAAGTGGACGAGGTTGTGCTGGTGGGAGGCATAACCCGCATGCCGAAGGTGCAGGAGATGGCCAGGCGTCTCTTCAGGCGCGAGCCGCACAAGGGCGTGAATCCCGATGAGGTGGTGGCCGTTGGAGCCGCAATACAGGGCGGCATCCTGAGGGGCGAGGTGAAGGATGTTCTGCTGCTGGACGTCACTCCTCTGACGCTGGGGATAGAGACTCTCGGCGGCGTTTTCACTCCGATCATAGAGAGGAATACCACCATACCCACGCGCAAGAGCGAGATTTTCAGCACAGCTTCGGATAACCAGCCTAGCGTGGAGATACATGTGCTGCAGGGCGAGCGCAAGATGGCTGCCGACAACAAGTCCATCGGTCGCTTCATGCTGGACGGGATTCCTCCCGCTCCTCGAGGAGTGCCGCAGATCGAGGTGTCCTTCGATATTGACGCCAACGGCATACTCAAGGTGTCGGCCAAGGATCTCGGAACGGGGAAGGAGCAGAAGATAACCATAACGGCGTCCAGCGGGCTCTCCAAGGAGGAGATAGCCAGGATGATCAAGGAGAGTGAGAGCCACGCCGCTGAGGATCAGCGCAAGCGCGAGGAGGCTGAACTGCGCAACAGGGCAGACAACCTGGCATATCAGGTAGAAAAACTCCTCAAGGAGCAGGGTAGCAAGATAAGCGGGGACAAGAAAGCCGCCGCTCAGTCTGCGCTGGACGATCTCAAGGCTGCGCTCAAACAGAAGGATGCCGGCGATATCAAGTCCAAGATGGAGGCGCTCGAAAACGCCATGCAGGCAGTCTCCGCCGAGCTGTACTCGCGCGCGAGATCGTCGGCGGGCTCTGCATCATCGGCCAACGAAGGAGAGAGCGGCGGCAAGGGTGGATCGGAGACGGGAAAGGGAGGTGGTGAGCGGAAAAAGGATGGAGACGGGAATGTGATAGACGCGGATTTTGAGATTGTTGACGACGACAGAAAGAAGAAGTGAGCCGACCGACCGTTTTTCGCGGCGGCACGGTTGACATATATTAAAAACAGGAGGTGAAGAGTGAGCAACCTGAAGATTAAGCCGCTGAAGGACAGGGTGCTGGTTGAGCCCCTTGCCGAGGCGGAAACAGTAAAGGGAGGAATCATCATACCCGACAGCGCTAAGGAGAAGCCTCAGGAGGGGATAGTGAGGGCTGTTGGCCCCGGCAAGACGGACAAGGAAGGCAAGATCATCAAAATGGATGTCAAGGTCGGGGACAAGGTCCTGATGCCGAAATACGGAGGCACCGAGGTCAAGATCAACGACAAGGAATACAAGATCATCAGCGAAGAGGATATTCTGGCGATCGTCGAGAGCTGATGCTCTCGTGAAAAGGTCGACCTGAAAAGGAGAGGATTCCATGGCGGACAAAGGCAAGCAACTGCAATATTCCAGCGAGGCCCGGCAGGCGATACTGGCGGGTGTTGAGAAACTCAGCAAGGCCGTGGTTGTAACGCTCGGCCCCTGCGGAAGAAATGTCATATTGGACAAGAAGTTCGGCTCGCCGACCATCACAAAGGACGGCGTGACCGTGGCCAAGGAGATTGATCTGCCCGACCCGTTTGAAAATATGGGCGCGCAGCTTGTTCGCGAGGTGGCCAGCAAGACCAGCGATGACGCCGGCGACGGCACCACGACCGCGACGCTTCTGGCGGAGGCTATCTATCGTGAAGGCCTCAGGAACGTTACGGCGGGCGCCAACCCCATGAGCCTGAAGCGTGGCATTGACAAGGCGACCGAACTGGTTGTCGAGCATGTGGCCAAGCAGAGCAAGAAGGTGCAGGAACACACGGAGGACGCCCAGGTGGCCACCATTTCGGCCAACGGCGACAAGGAAATCGGCGAAATCATAGCCGATGCCATGGACAAGGTGGGCAAGGACGGGACGATTACGGTGGAGGAGGCCAAAGGCATCGAGACGACCCTGGAGGTTGTCGAGGGCATGCAGTTCGACAAGGGGTATCTCTCCCCGTACTTCGTCACAAATCCCAACACCATGGAGGCGGTGCTGGAGGATGCCTACATACTCATTCACGAGAAGAAGATCTCCAGCCTGCAGGACCTTCTGCCCCTGCTGCAAAACGTTGCCAAGACCGGCAAGCCGCTGCTGGTGATAGCCGAGGAGGTCGAGGGAGAGGCTCTTGCGACGCTTGTGGTTAACAAGCTGCGCGGGACTCTGCAGTGCTGCGCCGTGAAGGCCCCCGGCTTCGGCGACCGCCGCAAGGCGATGCTCGAGGATATCGCGATCCTGACCGGCGGCAAGTGCCTGACCGAGGATCTGGGAATCAAGCTTGAGAACGTCAAGCTTGAGGACCTCGGCCGTGCGAAGAGAATTGTGGTGGATAAGGAAAACACCACGATCGTTGAAGGCGCCGGCAAGACGCAGGACATTCAGGGTCGGGTTGCCCAGATCAAGAAGCAGATTGAGGAAACCACATCTGACTACGACCGCGAGAAGCTGCAGGAGCGCCTTGCGAAGCTCGCCGGCGGTGTGGCGGTGATCAATGTGGGCGCTGCGACCGAGACAGAGATGAAGGAGAAGAAGGCACGGGTCGAGGATGCTCTGCATGCCACGCGGGCGGCTGTGGAGGAAGGCGTTGTTCCGGGCGGCGGCGTCGCGCTGCTCCGCGCCCAGGCCGCTCTCGAAAATACTGGCCTGGAGGGCGATGAGCTGGTGGGCGTCAACATAGTGAAGGCGGCCCTTGAGGCTCCGCTCAGGCAGTTGGTCAACAACGCCGGAATGGAGGGCGCTCTGGTGGTGCAGGAAGTCAAGAAGGGCAAGGGAAGCTTCGGCTTCAACGTAGCCACGGGCAAGTACGGGGACCTGATGAAGGACGGCGTGCTCGATCCCGCGAAGGTAACCCGCACCGCTCTCCAGAATGCGGCCAGCATAGCCGGATTGCTCCTGACCACGGAGTGCCTGGTCACGGAAATCCCGTCCGAAGAGCCGCAGTCGAAAGGCGGCGCGCCGCACGGCGGAGACATGTACTGAGTCTGAGATGTTGACACAATGGGACGGGA
>Ga0123519_10015335_pt1 | contig 10770 bp, 8 predicted proteins | sample YelNatPaOPRAMG02_FD_87396 | JGI IMG/M metagenome (GOLD analysis project Ga0123519, IMG submission 87396) | Hot spring microbial communities from Yellowstone National Park - Yellowstone National Park OP-RAMG-02 (version 2) | ecosystem: Environmental > Aquatic > Thermal springs > Hot (42-90C) ...
CTTGAAAAATTGACTTAACGATTTTTTCTACCAACAAAGCTTTTCGATACTTTACCGGCAAAACCAGATGGTATTAAAAAAATCAAAAATCGTAAAGTTATGTTTTACTTTGATGCATCACGGGGTAGTTTTTGTTCTATGATAAAATAAAAATCATCATCTTTAAAATTTTTTAAAGAGAGTTTTTAAGCATTTTTCCTTGAATAATCCTTTTTGTTTATTTATAATTCTTAGATATGTTTAAACCGGTTGAGGTAAATCACAATTTTATTGAGATGGAGCATAAGTGGTTGAAGTATTGGTATGAAGAGGGAATTGTTGATAAGTATCTTCATAAAAATGACAAGTCAGATAAGTATTTTTCCTTTCTTGATGGTCCAATCACTGCCAATAATCCCATGGGCGTTCATCATGCTTGGGGGCGAACTTACAAGGATCTTTGGCCAAAGTTTTACAATCTTTTAGGCTTTCGACAAAGATTTCAAAATGGTTTTGACTGTCAAGGTCTTTGGGTTGAGGTGGAGGTTGAGAAAGAACTTGGGTTAAAATCAAAAAAAGAGATTGAAAACTTAGTTCCGGGTGATCGCTTTGCCTCAATTGCTAAATTTGTTGATTTATGTAAACAAAGGGTTTATCGCTTTTCTAAAATCCAAACCGAACAATCAAAAAGACTGGGGTATTTTGCTGATTGGGAGCATTCTTATTACACGATGAGCGATGAAAATAACTACATGATTTGGACTTTTTTAAAAAAATGTTATGAAAATGGTTGGATTTATAAAGGCAAAGAATCGGTACCTTGGTGTCCTCGTTGTCAAACAGCGATTTCTCAGCATGAGATTCTTACCGAAGATTATAAAGAAGTTGTTCATGAGGCAATTTATTTAAAGTTTAAACTTAAAAATTCAACTTCCAAAAAAGAATATCTTTTAGTCTGGACGACAACACCTTGGACAATCCCAGCCAATATTGCTGTGGCCGTTGATGAAGATTTTGATTATAGTTTAGTTGAAGTAAAAAACGGAGAAAAATACTGGCTTGCTACTAATTTAATAAAGGTTGTTTTGGGAGATGATGTGAAAAAAATAATAAAAACGGTTAAGGGAAAGCAGTTGGTGGGACTTGCCTATGAGGGTCCTTTTGATCATTTGCCGGCTGTTTCAAAAGTGGCTTTAGAAAATCCTCAAAAATTTCATCGGGTGGTAGCAACCGACAAAAGAATTCTTCCTATAAACTTAGAAGAAGGAACGGGTTTGGTTCATACGGCGGTTTCTGCTGGCACTGAAGATTATCGTTTAGGCAAAAAACTTGGTTTACCGATGATTCCCGTTATTGATGATGAGGCCAATTATCTTTCTGGCTTTGGTGAATTTAGTGGGAAAAATGCGAAACAAAATCCAAGACTGATTTTAGATTACCTTGAGAAAAACGGTTTCTCTTACAAAATCTATCCTTATAAACATCGCTATCCAGTCTGTTGGCGATGTAAAACCGAGTTAGTTTGGAAGGTGGCAGAAGAATGGTATATAGCGATGGATAAACCATCGAACTCAAAACTCACCCTCCGATTCGGAGGGCAAATGTCAAAACTAAATAAAATGACTTTAAGAGAAAGGATGATTGAGGTGGCAAAAAAGATAAAATGGATGCCAGAATTTGGTCTTGATCGAGAGCTTGATTGGTTAAAAAACATGGATGACTGGCTAATTTCTAAAAAAAATCGTTATTGGGGGTTGTCTTTACCAATTTATGAATGTAAACATTGTGGTTATTTTACTGTTATTGGTTCAAAAGAAGAGTTAAAAGAAAAAGCGGTTGAGGGTTGGGATAAATTTGAAGGACACTCACCCCACAAACCTTATATTGACTTGGTAAAAATTAAGTGTGAAAAATGCGGTAAGATAGTTTCTCGGATTGAGGATGTGGGCAATCCTTGGCTTGATGCAGGAATTGTTCCTTACTCCACCATAACTGAAAATAACCAAGGCGAGCCTTTGTATAAAATTGACAAAGAAAAATGGCGAAAATGGTTTCCGGCAGATTTTATCACCGAAAGTTTTCCTGGTCAGTTTAAAAACTGGTTTTATGCGTTAATTGCGATGTCAACTGTTATGGAAAATGAGCCGCCGTTTAAACGCGTTTTAGGCTATGGGACACTTTTGGGGGAGGATGGAAGACCAATGCATAAAAGCTGGGGGAATGCGATTGAGTTTAATGAAGGTGCTGATAAAATTGGGGTTGATGTAATGCGCTGGATGTATGCAAGACAAAATCCCTCAGATAATATGCTTTTTGGTTATAAAAAGGCTGATGAAGTAAGACGGCAGTTTTATCTTATCCTTTGGAATGTTTATAAATTTTTTGTTGACTACGTTAATTTAGACAAGCCAAAATTTAATTTTCAAGTTAAAGAAGGAAAAACAAAAGTCTCGCTTAAAAACTTAAAGTTAAATATTTTAGATAAGTGGATTTTAAGTCGATTCGCTTGGTTAGTTGATTTTGTTGAGCAATCTTTAAAAAACTTTGATGCCCGGGGAGCGGCTTTGGAAATTGAGCGATTTGTTTCTGATTTATCAACGTGGTATATTCGTCAAAGTCGTGGACGTGTTTGGGTCAACAGCGATGATAAAGATGACAAAGAAGCTTTTTATAACACAATGTATTATATTTTAGTCAATCTTTCAATCATTTTGTCACCTTTTATTCCTTTTGTTTCTGAAGAGATGTATAAGAATTTAACCGAGGGGGAATCGGTTCATTTGGAGTTTTGGCCAGAGATTGAAAAAGAGTTTTATGACAAAAATTTAGAGGAAGAAATGGAAAAAGCAAGAAAAATAGTTGAGGCAGGTCACGCAAAAAGAAAAAGCCTTGGAGTAAAAGTGAGAATGCCGCTTTCCACTTTAACAATTGAGACTGAGGTTAATCCAAAATTGATTAGGGAGGAAATCTGGCCCATTATTTTATCGGAGCTTAATGTCAAAAATATAGTTGTTAATCAAGATTTTCGTTATCCAAAAACTGAAGTCAAAGTCAGTGAGGAAGAGTTGAAAAAAGAAGGAGAGTTGAGAGAGTTAATAAGAAGAATTCAAGCAAAAAGAAAAGAAATGGGACTAAAACCTAATCAACCAATTAGAGTCACCGTTCCAAAAGAGTTTCAATCATTTAAAGAGGAAATAAAAAGAAAAGTGGTAGCTTCTGATGTTACTTTTGGAGAAAGTTTAATCGTTGACATATGACTTTTTTTATTCCTTCCCTCATTCTTTCTTTATTTGGAATTTTTACCATGTTGGGGATAAAAGAGGAGATTGCTTTTAATCAAGCTTTTTATCTTATTTTGGCGATTTTTGTCTTTTTTTTTACTAAAAGATTTGCTTTAGTTTTTCGAAAAAACAAGACCATTTTTTTTTGGCTATCTTTTTTTTTATTGGTAATAACTTTTTTTTGGGGTTTGGAAAGTCGTGGCTCAAAGCGCTGGCTTAATTTTTATGTTTTTAATCTTCAACCATCTGAGATTTTAAAGGTATTTTTTATTTTTTATTTTTCTTCTTTTTTAGAAAAAGGAAGCTTTTATTTGGAAAAAATAAAGATTTTTTTAAAAAGTTTAATCATTTTTTTGATCATTGTTTTTTTAGTTTTTAAACAGCCTGATTTAGGCAACGCCATTATTTTTTCTTTGATTTTTTTTACTCTTCTTTTTTCTTCTTCAATTCCTAAAAAAATTGTTTTTAATTTTATTTTCTTTAGTTTTTTATTTTTGCCTTTAGGTTGGTTTTTTTTAAAAGATTATCAACGCCAAAGAATTGTTAGTTTTTTCAATCCCCATTTTGATTATCAAGGTGCTTCTTACCATATGATTCAATCAATTATTTCGGTGGGTGCTGGTGGTTTTTTTGGACGAGGTTTGGGTTTTGGCACTCAATCAAAACTTAATTTTCTTCCCGAAAGTCATACGGATTTTATTTTTGCTTCTTTAGTTGAGCAATTTGGTTTTTTGGGTGGTTTTTTAATTTTGGTTTTGTACGGTTTTTTGTTTTATTTACTTTTAAAACGCTGCCTTTTCTTTTTAAAACAAAAGGATGAACAAGAAAATTTTTTAGTGATAATGGGAGTTTTGGCTTATTTTTTCTTTCAGATGCTTATTAATATCGGTATGAATATGGGAATTTTTCCAATAACGGGAATAGTTTTGCCTTTTTTATCTTATGGTGGTTCGGCTCTAATTTCTAGTTTTTTTCTTTTGGCATTGATTCCCTAAAATTTTTTTGTATAATAAAAAAATGAGAAGACTTGCGGTAATAAAAACTGGGGGTAAACAATATTTAGTCAAAGAAGGCGATGAAATAATCGTTGATCATCTTTCTTCTAAAAAAGAAGAAATAGTGGAACTCCCAGCTTTGGCGGTAATTGATTTGGAAAAAGAAGACGTTGAGATAGGTAATCCCCTTTTAGAAAAAAAAGTAAAGACAAAAGTAGTGGAAGATACCCTTAAGGGGGATAAAATAAGAGTTGCTCGTTTTAAAGCCAAAGTCCGTTATCGTCGAGTTAAAGGTTTTAGGCCAACATTGACGAAGATAAAGATTGAAAAGATATGAAATTATAATACGAATGATACGAATGAATATGCGAATGACGCGAATTATGCGAAGATGAAAGAGAGATAAATAGAGATAAATGGAGATAAGTAGAGATTAATGGAGATTGGGAGATTGAAAATTAGTGTAAAAATAGTGTAAACATTGTGTAAAAATAGTGTAAAAGTTGGTAAATGTTGTTTTAAATCATTTTGAATTTTGTATTGTTATTTTGAGATTTTAATTTTAAATTTTTAATTTTTTATATGGCCCATACAAAAGCACAAAAAGCAGCAAAAGGCAATCGTGATTCCATTTCAAAAAGATTAGGAGTAAAAGTCTTTGGTGGAGAAAAGGTTTATCCAGGATATATCATTATTCGTCAAAGAGGAACTAAGTTTAAAGCCGGACCAGGAACAATGTTAGGGCGTGATTTTACGATTATGGCTGTCAAAGAAGGGACGGTTAGATTTTATCAACGTTATGGGAAAAAATATGTGGCGGTGGTGTAAAAGATAAGAGAAGAAAAAAATGATAAAATTGATTTTATGGAAGAGGAAGAAAAATATGTAGAGCAAATTAAAAAAGAGACAGATGTTTTTATAAAAGCAAGGCTTCTTAATTTCCTTAAAAAAGAAAAAGGATGGCGAGTAATTGATCTTTCTCAAAGATTAAATTTAAAGCCTTCTTATATTTGTCATCTTCTTCGTTTAAATCGGTTACCCGAGATTGTGGTTGATGGTTATTATAATAAAATGATTTCCAAAAGTCACCTTTTTGTTTTGTCAAGGCTACCTTCGGAAAAAGAAATGATAAAAGTCTATGAACTTATTTTAGAAAAAAATCTTGATGTTTCAAAGACCGAAAATCTTGTTAGAGAAATTGTTTATCAAATAAAAAATGAGGGAGATTACTTGTCTTTGGAGGAAAAAGAAGATCTGATTAAAAAAATTGAGTCATTGGAAGAAAATATTAAAGCCAAGGTAATTCAAACGCGAGTTAAAAGCAAATTAATAATTGAGATAAAAGGAAGTTTAAAAAAAACGAGTAAGATTTTGAGGAAAATTAAAAGATTAATAGAGATAAATAGAGATTTATAGAGATAAGTAGAGATAAAGGGAGATTGGAAGATTGAAAATTAGTGTAAATGTGGTTAAAATTAGTATTTTGTGGATTTTATTTTCTTAATGATTGAGGAAGAGGGTTTTTAATAAAGCCCGCCTTTTGAGGAGGAAAATAGCGATAAAAAACTACTCCTTCAATTGAGGAAATAGTAATTGGGCCAAAATCGCGGGAGTCAGAAGATCGTGGGCGATTGTCTCCCATAACAAAAACATAGTTTTCTGGGACAATCACCGGTTGATTTTCTTTGACAAAACCATTTTCCCAAAGATTGGTTGAGGCGGAAATATAGGTTTCGTTTAAAAGCATGTCATTGACAAAAACTTGACCGTTTTTAATAACGATTTTATCACCAGGAAGACCAATAACCCTTTTTATGTACTCAATCTCTGGGTTTCTTGGAGATTTAAAAACCACTACATCCCCTCGCTCAATCGGCCGCAGTTTATAAGTGATTTTTGAGGTTAAAATATAATCCCCTGATTGAAAAGTAGGCTCCATTGATGCTCCTTTAACTTGATTGGGCATCATAATAAAAAGGTACACGACAATAAAAAGCGAGCCGACAAAGGTAATAGTTTCTAAAATATCCATGACAAAATCGATAATTGCTTTTACGATATTCATAAATCTTAATTCTAAAAAATAAAAATCATTTTTACAAGAAGAAATTTATATTATAATAAAAAAAGGACCTGTAGCTCAAAGGTTAGAGCGTTCGCTTCACATGCGAAAGGTTAGAGGTTCGAATCCTCTCAGGTCCACCAAATTAAATTGTCGTATCAAACTAAAATTATGTCTCTTTCTTTAAAATCTTTTTCTTAATAATTAACGTAGCAAGAGAGATTAAAGAAACAACAATTGAAATAGCAATTTCTATGGATGAAGAGTTATTTTTTTTCGGCGTTGGTTTTTCCTCAATTTTTTTTACCTCATCTTTGGTTTTTTCTCCCATAACTTCTTCTTTAGAAGATTGATTTTTTATCGAAGAGAATAAAACTGATGTTGGAGAAGGTGAGGAGGAAATGGATTGGTTGTTATCAGATGAAGTTAAATTAGAGGTTGAATTGGTAGTTTGGCTTTGAGTTGAAGATTGGGTGGTGGTTGGGGTGGGAGTAGCTGATGGTTTTGGAGTTGGACTAATGAAATTAGTTGGTGTTGGGGTTGGAAAAATTGAGTTTGCTGTTTGGGGATTGAAGTTGATTAAATAACTGTCAATTTGGGATTCTGGTGGCGTTTTTGTGATTTCTCCTTCAATTTTTTCCCAAAGATCGTTGTTTTGAGAAATTTGACCAACAATAACGGTATATTTTCCCAAGTTAGTTCCTTGAACTTGAAGATGATAATTTCCTTCTTGAGCCTCGGGGATAAAGATAATACCATCTTCCTCTTCAAAAGTCTGCCCGCCAAATAAAACTTTCATTTTGGCCGGTGAGTGGATTAAGAAAATTAAAGAAGGTGAGATTTTTGTTTTTTGACCGGAAACAATTTTGTCATCAGTATAGTCAATATGTAAAGTATCAAAGATCTTTTTAATCGATTCTTTTTCAGTAACAATTTCTCCGTGATCAAAGCTAAGCATTTGGCTGTCGCTATCTTGATTGGCGCTTTTTGAAAGAACAGTATAATCACCTTTTTCATACCAAATGTCAATTGGTTTACCATCAGTATAATTGCCTAAAAGTTGATCCAAGACACTGGGACTTTCAATTTTATATCCAGCCGGTGTTTGTTCGTCTTTTTCTCCGTAAATGGCGGTAAAAATATCAAAGATTTGAGAAAAAGTTGGATTATAGACTAGAAGAGTGTTGTTTTTGATTGAAAGACTGTTGATTGGGATTTCTTGCCCATTTTTATCTTTTAAAAAGTTAAAAGTTGGAAAAAGATCTAAAGCCACTGGAAAGCGTTTTTTAATTGTTTCGCGGTCGGGTTCAAGAGTTGATTTGTTTAAGACTAAAATTAGTTTTTGTGCCAACCATAAAAAGGTATTTTCTCGATCAATTTCGCCTGCTTCTAAAGGTTTATAAACTTGAACTGCGCCTTGATGGGGACTGCCAACTGAGATTATTTGATTGACTTTGTCTTTATTTTTTTGAGTAAAAATCCGCGCCACTAGTCCACCCAACGAATGACCAATTAAATTAACTTTTTGATTGGGATTTTGTTGCCAGATTTTTTGTTGTAAAAAGGTATTTAAATCAACGGTTGTTTGTTCGATTGGTTTTCGCCAGTCGTAAGGAAAAACAAAAAAGTCTTGATTTTCTTGATAGCCTAAATTTTTTAAAGAAGTAATAATGCCGATATATTCCTTAACAAAAGAGGGAATTTTCCAATCAAAAATTGAAACTTCTTGATTATGAATTATTGCCTTTCCATTCCATGAAGCCATAAGACCGGGGAGGAGGATAACGGGATGAAATTGATAAATACTGTTACAAGAAAAACCACTGCAAGCAAAATTTAAACTCCATCCCCAGGAATTACTTGCGCCTGTGTAGTATAGTCTTAATCGATTATTTTCTTTAATTAAACTAGGATAGATTAAATGATTTTGATCATATGTTTGAGTGGGTGTTAAGATTATTCCTTTATCGTTAAAAACAGAGTCGCAATTTAAAGGTAATGAAGTTTCGGCGTATCCTATCCCTTGTTTATCTGATCGGTGATAAAAAAGATAAATACTGTTGTTTTCTTGTAAAATAAATGGACCATCATAATAACCTGATAAGATTTTTTTTGGACATTTTTCCCAATTTTCAAGATTGGTAGAAGAATAACCTATTCTAATACTAAAACCTCTTTGTCCCCAACTACCATAAAAGATATAAAATATGTTTCCTATTTTTATGACATAAGGAGCAAAGACGCCATAATATTCATCTGAATCAGGGGTAATGATTAATTTTGGAGGATTTTGGCAATTGAAATCTTTATCACATTTTAAATAATATATTTGTAAAATATTGTTATTTTCCAATTTAGCAAAAAAAAGATGTTTATTACCGTTTTCATCGATAAAAACTCTTGGGTTAGAAAACTCTTGAGATTCATCGTTGATAAAAATTTCTTTTTTAAATTTCCAATTTATACCATCTAATGAAGAGATTGAGCTTAAGATAAATTTATTTTTAAAAGAGTCAAATAAAGTGATTACTCCTTCATATGAGTTTTCTATTTTATATAAATGGGCTTGTCTGATAGTTGAATACTTTGTGTCTATCTTTAATTGCAAGGGATTTTCTTCGTATTTAATAAATTGATCAAAAGCAAAAGTTTTTGTTGTAAAAAGGAAAAGTAATATAAAAAATGATAGAAAACAAAAAAGTTTTTTGTACATTTTAAAAAAATCTAAAATTATTTTTTAGCAGTTTTCAATAGCGTAAAGACAACAAAAAAATAATTTATTTTGATTTGAAGCTTTGTTTTTTCCAATATATAATAAAAAAAATAAATGCTGCCCAATTTAAGAAAATTAAAGCAGTGATAATAAGATTTGGGAGAGAATTGTTTACCCAACTTAAATAATTAAAAAAAACGGTAATAAAAGTTATTAAATAAATAAAGTAGTAATATTTTGGTTTAATTAAAAATAGAAAGGGAATAAACCAAGAAAGATATTGAATAGCAAAACCAACGGTAAAAATATAGAAAAAAAGCAAAAGATCAAAGAAATAAATTATTAAATTTTTGTAATTAATTTTTAATGAGTAAATAAAAAAAGTAATTAAAAAAAAACTTAAAAAAATTTTTTGTAAATAAATAGGGGGTTGTGATTGATATCGAAAGGAAGTTAGATGGATAGCTTTTCCTAATCCCCAAAAACTAAAAAGACTTCGATAGGTAAATGGAGTTTTGACGATATCTAAAAAATTATTTCCAAAAATTATTCCATAGGCAACAATAAAAATAACAGGAAAGACAAATATTAGTATCAAATTTTTTTTATTTTTTATTTTTTTAAATATTGGCATAACAAACAATATTGGCCAAGTTTTAGCAAGAACGGCAAAAGAATAGGATAGTATTGAAAACAATTCTTTTTTTTGTTTTAAAAAATAAATGCTTAATAAAATAAAAAATAAAGGTATAACATCAAATTGTCCATGAAAGAAAAAAATTAAAATAGAGATAGGATTGAGAGAATAAAAAAGAGTGATTTTTAAGTTTTTATTGGATAGGTGATATATTAAATAGATAATACCTAAATCAAAAATTAAATTAATAAACTTTAGAAAAAAAATATAACTAATCCCAAAGCGGTTATTGAAAAATATCGCTAATGCTTCGACGTAGAGATAAAAGGGAAAATAAGGATGATAAATTTTGGCAATTTGGGGATAAATATTTATGTGTTGAAGGGTAAGTTCGCCAATTTTTTTATAGGACAGTAAGTCAAAATTAGAGATATTTTGGCTAAAAAATATGACTAATAATCTACAAAAAGTAGCAATGATAAAAATTTTTATCACCTATATTTTTTATCATAATTATTTTTAAAAATCCATAGATAATCGTCAACAAAAATATTGGTTTGGGTTGATTTGAGATGATAAAAAATTTAATCTATGAATAAATCGGATAAATACTTAGTATAATTTTCACAATGAAAAATGATCTTTCTCTTCTTACAGCAACTTATAATAGTCAAAAGACAGTTGAGAAAACTTTCGAGTCGGTTACTGGTTTGGTTAAAGAAATTATTGTGGTTGATAATAATTCAACTGATGAGACGATTAAAATAGCAAAGAAATACAAGGCAAAAATTATTACGTATAAAGGCAAAAATTTGGGGCGGCAGTATCAAAAGGGATTAAAAAATGTGAGGACAAAATGGGTTTTGATTTTGGACAGTGATGAGTATTTATCAGAGGATCTTTATAAAGAATTAAAAACTCTTTTTTTAAATAAAAAGAACTTAGAAAAATATGATGGATATTTTATTCCATTTCAAAATCATTTCTTAGGGAGGCCGATAAATTTTGGCGGAGAAAATTATAAGATGCTTCGATTGTTTAAGAAAAATAAAGTTATCATAACACCAGAAAAAACCCATCAAAAATATCTTTTAAAATCAAAA
>Ga0123519_10015336_pt1 | contig 10769 bp, 13 predicted proteins | sample YelNatPaOPRAMG02_FD_87396 | JGI IMG/M metagenome (GOLD analysis project Ga0123519, IMG submission 87396) | Hot spring microbial communities from Yellowstone National Park - Yellowstone National Park OP-RAMG-02 (version 2) | ecosystem: Environmental > Aquatic > Thermal springs > Hot (42-90C) ...
AAATAAACGTTCTGTTAATTTTGCTTCCTTTTTTGTTGAAATTAAACCACAATCAATAAAATTTAACTTATTACCTTGCTTTTCTATTATACCATAACCTGTTGATGCAACGCCTGGGTCAATGCCAAGAATTATCATTTAATATCCTTTTAATTAATATTTATAAATTCTCGGAACTCTTTCTGTTATTCCTGTAAAAATTTCATAAGAAATCGTATTTAATTTTTTTGCCATATCCTCTACTTCTATCTCCCCGTACTGATCTTTTCCAAATACTAAAACCTCATCCCCTATTTTTATATTTAAATCAGCAGGAACTTTAATTGCTGTTAAATCCATACATACTGTCCCTATCACTTTTGCTTTTTTTCCTTTTATTAAAACATACCAGTTATTAGACAGTTCCCTTCTAAATCCATCCCCATATCCAATATTTATGATTGCAATTTTTTCCGTTTTTCTTGCTCTGTATTTACTTCCATAACTTACTGTTTCACCTTTTTTCACTATTATAATATTTACCACTTTACATTTCAAACTCATCACTGGTTTTAAACCAATTCCATTTTTTAATTTTTTATCCATAAAAGAGCCGTATAACATTATTCCAGGCCTAACAGCATCAAGATAGGTAAAAGGATATTTTATTATTGCAGCTGAATTTGCAATATGATAAAAGGGCTTTTTATATTCTTTTTGAATTAAAATTAGGGTTTCGTATTGCCCTCTTGTAAAAACAAAATTCTCTGTATCCGCATTTGCAAAGTGAGAATAAATTGATTTCAGTTTTAAATGTTCAAATTCTTTTATTGTTTCCAAAACATAAAAATGATAAGGATATTTTACTCCTAATCGATTCATCCCTGTATTAATTTTTAAATGAACACCTATTGTTTTATTTTTTTCTCTTGCTTTTTTCCCAAGATATTTAATTTCTGATATAAAAAATACAGCTGGTTCTAAATCATATTCTATTACATCATCCACTTCGCTTTTTAAAATGCCACCCAAAATAATTATGGATGAATTTATTATTCCATTTTTTCTTAAAAGAATACCTTCATTTACCCTGGCAACGCCAAATGTATTTACATTCAATTTTTTTGTTAAAAACTCAGCAATCTGAACAATTCCATGTCCATATGCATTTGCTTTTATTATCGGGATTATTTTCCTTTTTCCTACCATTTTTTTTACGATATTAAAATTATGCTCAAGTGCCTTTAAATCAATTTCAGCCCAGACAGGGAATTTAATATTGGTTTTCATCATATCTACTTATATCTTCATCTGTTGTTTGTGAAGTAACTTCAACAAAAGAAGTTATTTCAGGTAAAAAATTAATATCCTGTTCAGCAAGCGGTCCATTTCTATTTTTGGCAATAATAAATCTGCACTCCCTGATTTTTCTTTTCATCACTGGCTCATCGCCAAAAGAAATATCTAATTCTTTATCTTCGTCAGATATTTTATCAATAAACATAACAACATCCGCATCCTGTTCAATTGCTCCACTTTCCCTTAAATCAGAAAGTCGTGGCGGAATTCTCTTTTCCTTTTTTCCGCTTGATTTTTCCCTTTTTTCTACTTCCCTGTTTAACTGGGAAAGAGCAATAACTGGGATCTCTAAATCCCTTGCTATTGCTTTAAGGGAACGCGAAATAAATGCAATCTGTTGCTCTCTTGGCATTTTGGGGTCACTTGGTTTTATTAATTGCAAATAATCAATTATTACCAGATCCACATTTTTCCCCATCTTTTTAAATTTGTTTTGCTGTGAAAAAATTTTTGACCTAATATCCATAACAGTATTATCATCTGTATCTATTAATATATTTGCTTTTGTTAAATTTTCAGCAGCTTCCATAAGATTTATTGAATCTTGCGGATTTGTAAATTTTCCCCTCCTTAAATTAAATAAATTTATTTTTGACCCGATTGCTAATAATCTTTCCACCAAAATTTCTTTTCCCATTTCAAAACTAAAAAACAATACTGTTTTTTCTTCCCTTAAAGCAATATTATACGTAATATTTAAAGCAAGTGATGTTTTACCAAGAGATGGCCTTGCCGCAATTATAATTAACTCCTGCGGTTGCAAACCGGATAAAGCAGAATCAATAATTTTATAACCAGTCCTTAAACCAATTAATGCTTCTTTCCTCTGCCCCCGCATTTTTATTTGTTCATAAACCGAATTAACAATATTTTCAACAGGAACTATTGATTCTTTTTTTTGTCGATCAGTTGCATCAAAAATTCTTTTTATTGCCTGCTCTGCAACATATTTTGGTTCTTTTTCTTCAGACATTGAATCATTTATAATTGTAGTAGCAACGCTAATCAAACTTCTTAAAATTGCTTTTTCCTGAACAATTTTTGCATACTCCAGCACATTTGCTGCTGTTGGAACAATATCGGCAAGATAAGAAATATAGGAAACACCTCCCGCCGCATCAAGAACATTTTTTGTTCGCAACATATCAGAAACTGTTATAATATCAATTGCCCCGCCATTTTTATTTATTTCAAGCATGGCTTCATAAATTTTTCTGTTTCTCACATCATAAAAATCATCTGCTTTTATTAAAGGGATAATCTCATCTATTGCCTGATTATTTATAAATACACATCCAAGCAATGATTGTTCTGCCTCAATATTCTGCGGTGGTAATTTCCCTTTAATATCTAATATTTCCATAATATATTGCCTCTTTTATTTTTCTCCCACAACTTTAACCTTTATATTTGTTTCAAAACCTTCTTTTAGTTTTATCTGCACTAAAAATTCTCCTGGTTCTTTAATATGTTTATTAAGTATAACATTATTTTTTCCAATTTCTATTCCTAAATTTTTTAAGCCATCAACAATATCAGTTTCGCTAACAGACCCAAAAAGCTTATTATCCTCTGATACCAACTTTTTCATAACGAGTTCAACACCTTTAATTTTTTCAATTAAATTTCTAAAATTTTCTTCATTTATGGATTTTTCTTTTAATTTTTTCTTAATTTGTTCTTGTAATGCTTTTATATTCCCACCTGTTGCTGGTATTGCCTTGCCTTTTGGTATTAAAAAATTCCTCGCATAACCATCCTTTACCTTTATAACATCCCCCGCTTTCCCTAAATTACTAATATTTTCCTTTAAAATTACTTCCATTACCTACCTCCTTTTTGTATTTTTCTTAAATTAAACCACGTATCAAGGATACCTGTCAATATTATAATTACAGTCAAAAAATTCCATAACAAAACAGAAATATAAAAAAGTATCTGTAAAAAAACAGGCACTTTAAATTTTTCAAAAAAGTATGAATTTAAAGATAATCCAATTAAAAAATATAAATTTGAAAAAACAAACAATATGTTTATGGCGACTGAGTAAATTATTTCATTTTTTATAAAATTTTTTATTAAAAATAAAAACAATCCAAAAATAAAAATCCATATAACCTTTTCATTTAAATACCACATATTAAAAGGCAACATTTCATTTATTATTTTATATTTATTTATAACAAATAATCTAACAACAATATAATTTAAAAAAACTATTAACATTACTGAAATTATTATCCAGCCGGGAATTACTTTAATAATGAACATATCAAACAATAACCTGATATTTTCTATCTCATTTTGCGGTACACCATTATTTAATTCTTTTGCTAAAACATTATTTAAATTATTCACCAATTCTGCATTTATATATTCAAAAATATTATAAGAAGTTAATTTTTCAAGATAAAAAATAAAAATTGTGCATAAAAATATTACATAAATAATTCCTGTAATTATTATGTTAATCCATCTTACTTTTAATTTTATTAAAAAAAATATAATTATATCAAGTGAAACAAATAATATAAGGAATGCTAAAAAATTAATTAAAAAATAGTTTAAACCTGATTGCATATTTTTTGCCCTATTGAAACCGGTTTAATCAAAAATATTAAAATCTATTAATCTATTTGAAAAGGTAAAAAACCAGCTTCCCTTGATTTTTTTATTGCACGAGTTATTATTCTTTGATGCTTTGCACAATTACCACTAACTCTACGCGGAACTATTTTACCTCTTTCTGTTATATAATTTTTTAAAAAATTAGCATCTTTATAATCAACAGCATCTATTTTATTTATACACATTTTACATCTCTTTTTTTTAATTTTTTTAAATGCAAATGCCTTTGGAACATATTTTTTACTTTCCTGCTTTTCGCTCATTAATTCCTCCATAATTTCTAAAATTAAATACTAAAATGGTTCTTCTTTTTTTTCATTATCAGATACTTCACCTTCTGCCTCAATTGCCGATATCTCTTCGCCTTCCTCTTTCTTTTTAAATCTATCTAAAAACTGGACCCTATCCGCAACAACTTCAAGCATGCTCTTTTTCTGTTTTGTCTCCTCATCATCCCATGTTCTCAGTTGTAATCTTCCTTCCACAAAAATCGAAGAACCCTTTTTTAAATATGTTGTGCAACTTTCTGCCTGTTTTCCCCAAACAACTATATTTACATAACAGACCTCTTCCTTTTTTTCACCATTTTGTGTTGTATATACTCTATTTACAGCCAAGCGCATATTTGTAACCGGCTGCCCATTTTTTCCATATTTTAATTCTAAATCCTTTGTTAAATTACCTATTAAAAAAACCTTATTTAAATTCGCCATTTTTATCCTCCTAACTTATTTCTGTAAATTTTTCGCCAACAAATTTTATCCTTCTGACTCTTGTTCAACCTTAACTTCTGCCCCCACCTCGCTTTCTTCATTTTTTACAGTAGCTTTCATTTCAAAAGCCACAGATATCATAGACCTTATAACGCCATCGGTTAATTTAATTTTATCTCTTAAATTCGCAATTATTTGAGTGTCATAAGAAAATTTAATTAAAATATAATATGCATCATTAAATTTTTTAACTTTATAAGGCAATTTTCTTTTTTCCGGCTCACTTTCATTAATAATAATGCCTTTACCATCTAAAATATAATTCTTTATTTTTGTAATTGCTTTCTGTAATTCCTCATTTGTCAAAGATGGATTCAAAAATACATTTAATTCGTAATTTTTTATCATTATCTGTCTCTCCTTCTTTTATAATTTAATAGCAAGATAAAATAGCATATTTTTTTTTATTTTGCAAGATTTTTTTAATTAAATTCGTAAATCTCTAGTTATAGGGGCTTTTATAAAATATAAAGTAAATTTTTTTTGCTTTACTTTTTTTACATAAATAAAATCTCCCCTTTTATATTATTACCTCCCACAACTGAGGGTTACTTAAATTATTTATAAAAATGGTTTTCCAAAATCGCGATAGAAGCGATTTTTGTGGGAAAAATATAATAAAATAAAATTATTAACTCACCATTTATGTGAATAATAAAAAAACATTTTTTATCTGTTTTACCACTGAAAATGGCTCTATGCAATTTTCAGGACATATAATTTCAGACGCTTTCTTAATAAAATTTATTTGTGCTGTTTTACCTGCTCTTTAATTAACTTTGCCGCTATTTCATTTAACTGTATCTGATTTGTTCCTTCATATATTTGCGTTATTTTTGCATCTCTCATCATTTTTTCAACCGGGTATTCTTTCATATATCCATATCCACCAAATACCTGAACAGCATTTACAGTAACACGCATAGCAACTTCCGATGCAAAATATTTACACATAGCCGATTCTTTTGCAAAATCTTTTTCACCTGAATCAATTGTTCTTGCAACAGAATAAAGTAAGGCGCGGGCTGCTTCAACCTCTACAGCCATATTTGCAAGCATATGCTGAACCGCCTGAATTGATGATATGGTTTTTCCAAACTGAACCCTCTGCCTTGAATATGCAATTGCTTCTTCCAAAGCGCCTGCTGCAATGCCAAGAGCTTGAGCTGCAACCCCTGGTCTTGAATGATTTAATGTATTCACAGCAACAATAAAACCATGCCCCTCTTTTCCAATTACATTTTCTTCCGGAACTTCGCAATCCTGAAAAATAAGTTCTCGCGTTGCTGATGCTCTTATTCCCATTTTATTTTCTTTTTTGCCAAATGTAAAACCAGGCATTCCCTTTTCAACAATAAAAGCTGTAGCACCACGAGAGCCCTTTGATTTATCAGTCATTGCTATAACAGAATAAACCTGCGCCTCGCCACCATTTGTTATCCATTGTTTTGTTCCGTTTAATATATATTTGTTGCCTTTTTTAACTGCTGTTGTTCTCATATTTCCAGCATCTGAACCAGCATCTGCTTCAGTTAACGCAAATGCCGCAAGGTATTCTCCTGCTGCAATTTTGGGCAAATACTTTTTTTTCTGTTCTTCATTTGCGGCAAGAAGTATTGGAAATGTTCCGAGCGCTGTTGCAGCCATTGCCAGTGATATCCCGCCGCAAACCTTGCTCAATTCTTCCACTGCAAGGCATAATTTCATAATTCCTTTTTCATTCGGACCTGCCATTCCGCCATATTGTTCAGGAATATAAAGCCCTGTTAACCCAACATTTGCCATTTCTTTTACGATATCCCATGGAAAAATTCCCTCTTCATCATATTTTTCCCTTACTGGTTTTATTTTTTTCTGCGCCAGTTCTCTTGCGGTTTCAACAATCATCTGTTCTTCTTCTTTTAAAAAATAATTCATAATTTCCTCCTTATTTTTTAAATTTTTTTAATGCAATTTTTGCTGCTTCCTGTTCTGCATCTTTTATGGTTTTTCCTTTTCCGGAACCATATTTTTTATTATCTAAAAACACATCAACATAAAACGTCTTTTTATGCTCCAAACCATTTGTTTTAATTAATCTATATTCTGGCAAACTTTTAAAATTTTTATTTGCCATATTTTGCAGTTCGGATTTATAATCATTGAAACTCATTTTGTTTTTTATACTTTTAAATTCATTCTTATATAATTCAAAAACAAGTTTTGCCGTTTCATTAAAGCCCAAATTTATATAAATAGCGCCAATTATTGCTTCAACCACATCACTTATTATTCTCTTATTTTTAACAATTTCTTTTTTTGTTAAAGTCGGACCATATTTTATAAAATTAAAAATATTATTTTTTTTTCCAATTTTATATAAAACTTCTTTGCTTACCAAATAACTTTTTATTTTTGCCAGATCCCCAATTTCGTATTCTGTATTATTTTTTATTAAATAATTAACTATGAATAAATTTAAAACAGCATCACCTAAAAATTCCAGTTTCTCATAATTTTTTTCCCCTACTGATTTATGGGAAAAAGCAAGTTGGACTTCATTGCTATTAAATAAATTATGTTCTTTTAAAAATTTTTCTATTCTATTTTCCTTAAAAATCATTCTTCATATTTTTTAAAAATCAAAGTTGCATTATGTCCACCAAATCCAAAAGAATTAGATAAAGCATACCTTACAGTATGTTGCCTTTTTACTTTTGGAACATAATCAAGGTCACATTTCGGATCAGGATTTTCGTAATTTAATGTCGGATGTAAAACATCATTCATTATTGACAAAACGCATACAATCGACTCAACAGCCCCTGCGCCCCCCAGCATATGTCCTGTCATTGATTTGGTAGAATTAATTGGTATCTTGTAAGCATAATCACCAAAAACTGTTTTTATGGCACTTGTTTCTGCTGCATCATTAAGCAGGGTTGATGTACCATGCGCATTTATATAACTTATATCTTCTGGTTTTATCTCTGCATCTAAAATTGCATTTTTCATACATAAAGCACCACCTTCGCCATTATCAGGTGGTGCTGTCATATGAAATGCATCATCGGACATTCCAAAACCGACTATTTCTGCAAGAATTTTTGCCCCTCTTGCTCTGGCAAACTCAAGTTCTTCTAAAACTAAAATTCCTCCTCCATCAGCCATAACAAAACCATCCCTGTCTCTGTCAAATGGTCTTGATGCTTTTTCTGGTTCATCATTTCTCTGGGATAAACTCCTTGCCGCACAAAATCCGGCAAGTCCCAATGGTGTTATGGCACCTTCTACACCCCCGGTTATTGCAACCTCTGCTTTTCCATTCTGTATCAATTTAAATGCATCACCTATTGAATGTGTTCCGGTTGCACAGGCAGTTACAATGCAGTAATTTGGGCCCTTAAAGCCATATCTTATTGAAATATAGGCACTTGCCATATTTGGTATTAACATAGGAATAAGAAATGGCGATATTTTACTTACACCTTTTTGCAAAAGAACCGTTTGCTGTTCTTCTATAACATTTAAACCACCAATTCCGGAACCAATTACAACAGCAACCCTTTCTTTATTAATTTTTTCAAGTGGCAATTCTGACTGTGTTATTGCTTCTTTGGCTGCCTTTAAAGCGTATTGAATAAAACGAGGAGTTCTTCTTATTTCCTTTTTTTCAAGCACTTCTTCAGGATTAAAATTTTTAATTTCACCTGCTATTTTTGTTGGATAATTGGTAACATCAAAAAGTGTGATTTTACCAATTCCACTTTTCCCATTAAGTAATGACTCCCACATTTCTTTAACAGAATTGCCAACGGGTGTAACAACACCCATTCCTGTTACCACAACTCTTTTTTTCATCAAAATTTCTCCTAATCCTAAAATTAATTAATTTGATTTAAGTTTTGCTTTTATGTGTTCGACTGCTTCTCCAATTGTTTTAATTTTTTCCGCTTCATCATCTGGTATTTCAATGCCAAATTCTTCTTCTAATGCCATAACCAATTCAACAGTATCAAGTGAATCTGCGCCCAAATCGTCAACAAAAGATGCCTCTGGTTTTACCTCTGATGGATCAACTCCGAGCTGTGCTACAACAACGTCCTTTACTCTTTCTTCAATTGTTTTTTCGTCTGCCATTTTAAAACCTCCTTAAAAATATAAATTTTAATAAATAAATTTACATTGCCAATCCGCCGTCTACCCGTATCACCTCCCCTGTAATATAGGATGATAAATCTGATGCAAGAAATAAAACTGCATTTGCAACATCTTCCGGCGTTCCAAGAGTTTTTAAAGGTATATTTTCTAAATATTTATCTATAACTTCCTTGCTTAATTTATCAGTCATTGCGGTTTTAATAAATCCAGGAGCAATTGCATTAGCCCTCACATTTCTTATTGCAAATTCTTTTGCAGTTGATTTTGTCAAGCCAATTAAACCTGCCTTCGATGCAGAATAATTTGCCTGCCCCGCATTGCCAAACAAACCAACAACTGAAGATATATTAATAATGCTCCCACTTCTTTGTTTTGCCATAATTTTTGTAACTGCTTTTGTAAAATTAAAAGCTCCTTTTAAATTTATATTGATAACTAAATCCCAATCCTGTTCAGTCATACGCATCATCAGGGTGTCTCTTGTTATACCTGCGTTGTTTACAAGTATATCTATTCTTTTAAATTTTTCAAAAATCTCATCAACTACTTTCTGAACTTCGCTGGTATTTGATACATCTGCCTTATACGCTTCTGTTTCAACACCTAATTTTTTTATATCATCAGCTGTCGCCTTTGCTTTTTCAAGATTAACATCAATAATAGTAATTGATGCCCCTTCTGAAGCAAGTTTGCGGGCAATTGCCTCGCCTATGCCCTGGGCACCACCTGTTATAAGTGCAACTTTATCCTTTAATAATGCCATCTTCTATCTCCTTTTAAATATTAATTTTTTCAATATCCTGAACTTTATCTATATTATATATTTTTAAATTCTTGTCAACCTTTTTTATTAGTCCAGACAAAACCGTCCCTGGCCCAATTTCTATAAAAGTACTCACATTTTTTGATTTTATATATTCTATGGTTTCCACCCATCTTACCGGACTTACTATTTGCTTTATCAATGAATCTTTTATTTCTTCTTTTGTTTTAACTTCTTTTGCTGAATAATTTGCTATCACTGGTATAATTAAATCCTTTATTTCATAATTATTTATTTCATTTTTTAAAATATCAGCCGCATATTGCATTAAAGCTGAATGAAATGCGCCTGCGACATTTAATTTAATATAACGTTTTGCTCCATATTCAATAGCAATTTTTTCGGCTTTTTCAATGGCTGAAACTTCACCCGAAACAACTATTTGATTTGGAGAATTTATATTTGCAACCGTTAAATAGCCATCCCCCTTTACTTTTTCACAGATTTCATTTATTTTATCAATTGTAAGCCCAATAATTGCTGCCATTCCACCCTTATTTTTATCTGATGCAATTTGCATTAAATCCCCGCGTCGCATTACAAGAGCCAAACCTGTTTCAAAATTAAAAGCCCCTGCAGCATATAAAGCAGAATATTCGCCTAAACTATGGCCAGCGCAAAAAGAAATTTTATTTGCAAATTTTTCCTTTACAATTTCATAAATCAAAACACTCATTGTAAAAATAGCCGGTTGCGTTATATCTGTTTTTTTTAATTCTTCCTCAGGACCTGTAAAAACTATATTTCTAAAATTTTTACCTACTATTTCATCTGCTCTGTCAATTATTTTTTTTGCGGCATCAAAAGAATCATAAAAATCCTTTGCCATTCCAACATACTGCGAACCTTGTCCTGGGAATACAAGTGCAATATTCTCCATATTTCTCCTTTTTATAAAAAAATTTTATAAATTTAATCATTTTTATTTTTTAAAGTCAAGAAAATTTATCACGAGTTTCTACACCTAAAAATGTAAAAAAGCCAATAAAAATTGAGTTAAGTATAAATATATAATAAATTAAATTAACTATAAAAAAATAAAAATTTACTATTGACATTTTGTAATT
>Ga0123519_10015339_pt1 | contig 10768 bp, 7 predicted proteins | sample YelNatPaOPRAMG02_FD_87396 | JGI IMG/M metagenome (GOLD analysis project Ga0123519, IMG submission 87396) | Hot spring microbial communities from Yellowstone National Park - Yellowstone National Park OP-RAMG-02 (version 2) | ecosystem: Environmental > Aquatic > Thermal springs > Hot (42-90C) ...
CTGGTGGGCGGCCTGGGGGTGGCCCCCAGCGCCAACATCGGCGACGAGATACAGGTCTTCGAGCCCGTCCACGGCAGCGCGCCCAAGTACACGGGCATGAACAAGGTCAACCCCACCGCCCAGATACTGACCGGGGTGCGCATGCTCCGCCACCTGGGGGAGAAGGAGGCGGCGGACCGCATCTACCGGGCGGTGGCGGAGGTGATCCGGGAGGGGAAGACGGTCACCTACGACCTGGGCGGGGAGGCGGGCACCTCGGAGATGGCCGACGCCATCATCGCCCGCCTACGCTGAGGGTTTCCCTTGACGGCCGCAATAAATATCTAAATAATATACAAACAATACCGCTTTCCGGCGGTAAGCGCTTACTTAACCGTCCTGCCCGGAGGGAAACCATGCATCTCAGGAGCGAAGCCGCAAAGATCGGCCTACCCAGGGCTCCCCACCGTTCGCTTCTCAAGGCGGACGGGTTCACCGACCGGGAGATAGAACAGCCCTGGGTGGGAGTGGCCTGCGCGCAAAACGAGGTGGTGCCGGGGCACCTGCACCTGCAGCAGGTGGCCGACGCCGTTAAGGCCGGGGTGCGCATGGGCGGGGGGACGCCCATGCAGTTCGGGATCATCGGCATCTGCGACGGCATCGCCATGGGGCACGCGGGGATGCGCTATTCCCTGCCCTCCCGCGAGGTCATCGCCGACGCCATCGAGCTCATGGTGCAGGCGCACGCCTTCGACGCCCTGGTGCTCATACCCAACTGCGACAAGATAGTGCCCGGCATGCTCATGGCCGCGGCCAGGCTGAACATACCCACCGTGGTGGTCAGCGGGGGCCCCATGCTGGCGGGACGCCACCGGGGGAAGGACGTGGACTTCATCACGGTTATGGAAGCCCAGGGCGCCGTGGAGGCGGGCCTCATGGACCCCGCCGAGCTGGCGGAGTTGGAGGAGGAGGCCTGCCCCGGGTGCGGGTCCTGCGCCGGCCTCTTCACCGCCAATTCCATGAACTGCCTCACCGAGGCGGTGGGGTTGGGGCTCCCCGGCAACGGGACCCTGCCCGCCCCCCACGCGGGAAGGATCAGGCTGGCCAAGCGGGCGGGCCTGGCGGTGATGGAGATGCTGCGCAAGGACCGCCGTCCCCTGGATATAATTACCAAGAGGTCCCTGCGCAACGCCCTGGCGGTGGACATGGCCATCGGCGGTTCCTCCAACACCATCCTGCACCTCCTGGCCCTGGCCCACGAGGCGGGCATAGACATGGACCTGCGCGAGATACAGGAGGTGTGCGACGCCACCCCCAACCTGGCGCGCATAAGCCCGGCGGGGGGAGGGCGCCATCACATGCAGGACCTGCACCAGGCGGGCGGCATCCCGGCGGTAATGGGCGAGCTCCTGAAGAAGGGGCTGGTGGACCCGGAGGTCCCCTGCGTGGCGGCGGACCGCCTGGGCGAGGTCATCGAGGGCAGGGGGACCCTGGACCCGGAGGTCCTCCGCCCCGTGGAGGACCCCTACATGCCCACGGGAGGCCTGGCCATACTGTGGGGGAACCTGGCCCCCGAGGGCGCGGTGGTCAAGCACTCCGCGGTTCCCGAGAACCTCCTGCGCCACCGCGGACCGGCGCGGGTCTTCGACTGCGAGGAGGACGCCGTGGAGGCCATGCGGGCGGGGCGCATCCGGGAGGGGGACGTGGTGGTGGTGCGCTACGAGGGGCCCCGCGGGGGGCCGGGGATGCGGGAGATGCTCAACCCCACGGCCACCATCGCCGGCATGGGCCTCTCCGAGAAGGTGGTGCTCATAACCGACGGCCGTTTTTCCGGGGGCACGCGCGGCGCCGCGGTGGGTCACATCTCGCCGGAGGCGGCGCAGGGAGGGCCCATAGCCCTGGTGGAAGAGGGGGACATCATCGAGCTGGACGTCCCGGGCCGGGTGATCCGCCTGGAGGTCAGCGAGGAGGAGATGCTCCGGAGGCGTCAGGGTTGGAGACCGCCGGAACCGCGGGTGAAGACGGGATACCTGGCGGAATACGCCCGCCGGGTGAGCAGCGCCAGCCGGGGGGCGGTGAGGGAACGCGACTGAGGGGCGCGGGCGTCTTTACCGGGAGCAGGCGGCCGCGGCGGGCGGGAAGGATTTGGCCGGGAAGAGACGCCGGCAAGAGAGCGGGCGGCGGTGACCGCGACACGGTAGGCGCGAGGGAGATCTTGGAAGGACGGTGGTGTTCTTGAGGATGACCGGAGCGAAGGCCTTGGTGAAGGCCCTGGAGGACGAGGGCGTGGAGATCATCTTCGGGATCCCCGGAGGGGTTCTCCTGCCCGTGTTCGACGTCCTTCACGACTCCAGGATACGCAAGGTCCTCACCCGCCACGAGCAGGGGGCCGCGCACGCCGCGGACGGCTACGCCAGGGTCACCGGTAAGGTGGGCGTGTGCATGGCCACCTCGGGACCCGGGGCCACCAACCTGGTGACCGGCATCGCCAACGCCTACATGGATTCCATCCCCCTGGTGGCCATAACCGGGCAGGTGGCCACCAACCTCATCGGCACGGACGCCTTCCAGGAGGCGGACACCACCGGCATCACCATGCCCATCGTCAAGCACAACTACCTGGTCAAGGACCCGGCGGACATACCCGACGTGGTGCAGGAGGCCTTCTACATCGCCCGCACTGGGCGACCCGGCCCCGTGCTCATCGACCTCCCCGTGGACGTCTCCCGCGGGGAACTGGAGTACCACCGGCGCGAGCACCCGCTGCTGCGGGGATACAAGCCCACCTACAAGGGGCACAAGAAGCAGATCCGCATGGCGGCGCGGGCCATCCTGGAGGCCGAAAGGCCGGTTATATACGCCGGCGGAGGGGTCATCACCTCCGACGCCGCGGGGGAGCTCAAGAAGCTGGCGGTGGAGAATGGCATCTACGTGACCCACACCCTCATGGGCAAGGGGGCCTTCCCGGAGAGCCACCGGCTTTCCATGGGCATGCTGGGCATGCACGGGACGCGGTGCGCCAACTACGCCATGTGCGAGACGGAACTCATCATCGCCGTGGGCGCCCGCTTCGACGACCGCATAACGGGCAAGCTCTCCGAGTTCGCTCCCCGGGCCCGGGTCATCCACATCGACATCGACCCGGCGGAGATAGGCAAGAACGTCAAGGCGCACATCCCCATCGTGGGCGACGCGCGGCAGGTGCTCCGGGACCTCAACGCCGCCATCCGGGAGATGAAGGCGGAGGTCAAGACCCCCGACCGCTCGCAGTGGTCGGCGCGCATCGAGGAGTGGAAGTCCAAGTATCCCCTGAGCTACGAGAAGGGGCCGGGCTTGAAGCCCCAGTACGTGGTGGAGAGGATACACGCCCTCACCAAGGGAGAGGCCATCGTCTGCACCGAGGTGGGCCAGAACCAGATGTGGGCGGCCCAGTACTACAAGGTGGAGAAGCCCCGCCGCTTCATCACCTCGGGGGGACTGGGCACCATGGGCTTCGGTTTCCCCGCCTCCATCGGGGCCCAGCTGGGGCGCCCCAAGGACCTGGTGTTCGACATCGCCGGGGACGGGAGCTTCCAGATGACGGTGCAGGAGCTGGCCACCGCGGTCTTGGAGGGGACCCCGGTGAAGGTGGCCATCCTCAACAACGGTTACCTGGGGATGGTGAGGCAGTGGCAGCAGCTCTTCTACAACCGCAAGTATTCCTGCTCCTGCCTGCAGAGGGAGCGCACCCCCGACTTCGTGGCCCTGGCGGAGGCCTACGGGGCCAAGGGGATAAGGGTCACCCAGCCGGAGGAAGTGGACGGGGCTATCGTGGAGGCCATGGAGACGCCCTGCCCGGTGCTCATCGACTTCCAGGTGGAGCCGGAGGAGAACGTCTATCCCATGGTGGCCCCCGGCGCCCCCCTCTACGAGATGATAGGGGACATCCTCTACCCGGTGGAGAAGATACACCCGGAGAAGGCCGAGGAGCCCTTCCTGTAAGGGGAGGGCGTGGCCCGGTCGTCCCGTTCGGTGAGGGCTGCGGCCGCCGCGGAGCGGCTCGCCGGAGGCCGTGGACAGGCAGGGTCATCCAGGAAGGAGAAGAGAGATGAAGCACACCCTCTCGGTGCTGGTGGAGAACAAGCCCGGCGTCCTGGCCCGGGTGGCGGAGCTCTTCGCCCGCCGCGGCTTCAACATCGACAGCCTGGCGGTGGGGACCACGGAGAAGCCGGAGATCTCCCGCATGACCATCGTGGTGGACGTGGAGGAGCACTCCCTGGAACAGGTGCGCAAGCAGCTGCAAAAGCTGATAAACGTCATCGAGATCAGCGACCTGGACCCCGAGTCCTCGGTGGTCCGCGAGCTGGTGCTGGCCAAGATAAGGGTCAGCCCGGAGAACCGTTCCGAGGTCATCGAGATCGTGGACATCTTCCGGGGGAACATCGTGGACGTCTCCCGGGAGAGCATCATCGTGGAGGTGACTGGCAGCACCCAGAAGCTGAGCGCCTTCGAGGACCTGGTGAGGCCCTACGGGATCCGGGAGCTGGTGAGAACGGGCAAGGTAGCCCTGCCGCGGGGGAAGTGAGCGGCGGCACGGCGCCTGTGGTCCCCTGAGAACGCCCGAGGAGTGAGGACCTTTACGGGAAGGAGGTTGAGATGGCGGAGATCTACTACGACCGGGACGCGGACCTTTCCCTTCTGGATAAGAAGACGGTGGCGGTGATCGGCTTCGGAAGCCAGGGGCACGCCCACGCCCTCAACCTGCACGACTCGGGCGTCAGGGTGGTGGTGGGGCTCCGCGAGGGAAGCCCCTCGCGGGAGCGCGCCCGGGAGGCGGGGCTGGAGGTGGCCGGGGTGGCCGAGGCGGCGGAGGCCGGCGACGTGATCATGATACTGGTGCCCGACCAGGACCACCGCCGGGTTTACGAGGAGAGCGTCCGGCCGGGCCTGAAGGAGGGCAAGGCCCTCTTCTTCGCCCACGGGTTCAACATCCACTACCACCAGGTGGAGCCGCCACCCTACGTGGACGTGGTCATGGTGGCCCCCAAGGGACCGGGACACATGGTGCGCCGCATGTTCCAGCAGGGGAGCGGGGTCCCCTCCCTGGTAGCCGTGCACCAGGACTACACCGGGCAGGCCCTGCAACTGGGGCTGGCCTACGCCAAGGGCCTGGGAGCCACCCGGGCGGGGGTCATACGCACCACCTTCCAGGAGGAGACGGAGACCGACCTCTTCGGCGAGCAGTGCGTCCTCTGCGGGGGGGTGAGCGAGCTCATCCGCGCCGGCTTCGACACCCTGGTGGAGGCCGGGTACCAGCCGGAGATAGCCTACTTCGAGTGCCTGCACGAGCTGAAGCTCATCGTGGACCTCATCTACGAGGGGGGCATCTCCTACATGCGCTATTCCATAAGCGACACCGCGGAGTACGGGGACATGACCCGCGGAAGGAGGATCGTGAACCAGGAGACGCGCCGGGAGATGCGCCGCATCCTGGAGGAGATAACCAGCGGGGAGTTCGCCCGGGAGTGGATACTGGAGAACCAGGCCGGCAGGCCGGTCTACAACGCCCTGCGGAGGCGGGACGCGGAGCACCTCATCGAGAAGGTGGGAAGCGAGCTCCGCTCCATGATGAGCTGGTTGAAGAGAGATTAAGGGGGGAAGGGGATTGATACGCAAGGAATACCTGATGACCCCGGGGCCCACGCCGGTGCCCCACCAGGTCAGCCTGGTGCAGGCGGAGCCGGTCATCCATCACCGCACGCCGGCCTACACCGAGCTCTTCGTGAAGATGGTGGAGGGGCTGAAGAAGGTCCTCCTCACCGGGAACGACCTCCTGACCTTCGCCTCGTCGGGGACGGGGGCCATGGAGGCGGCGGTGGCCAACTGCTTCAGCCCCGGTGACCGGGTCCTGGTGGCCGCGGGCGGGAAGTTCGGGCAGCGCTTCGCAGAGATAGCCGATGTCTACGGGCTGGAAGTGGACCTCTACGAGTATCCCTGGGACGAGGCCGCCGACCCGGAGGTCATAGCCTCCCGCCTCAGGGAGAGGCCGGACATCAAGGGGGTCTTCGTCACCCACAGCGAGACCTCCACCGGGGTGGTCAACGACGTCCGGGCCATCGGGGAGGTGGTCAAGGAGACGCCGGCCATCCTGGTGGTGGACTCCATAAGCGGGGCGGGGGCCCTGGAGCTGCGCACCGACGAATGGAACGTTGACGTGCTGGTCACCGGCTCCCAGAAGGCCCTCATGACCCCACCGGGACTGGCGGCCGCAGCGGTCAGCCCCAAGGCCTGGGAATATGTGGAAAAAGCCAAGTCCCCGGCCTACTACTTCTGCTTCAAGAAGGCGCGCAAGAAGTACGCGGCGGAATCGCCCCAGACGCCCTTCACCCCGCCGGTTACCCTGGTCAAGGCCATGTCCGCGGCCGTGGACCTCCTCCTGGCCGAGGGGCTGGAGGCCGCCTGGGAGCGCCACCGCGTCCTGGCCCTCTGCACCCGGGCCGCCGTGCAGGCCATGGGCCTGGAGCTCTTCCCCAAGGTGCTGGACCGCGCCTACGCGGTGACCGCGGTGAAGGCGCCGGAGGGGATAGGCGGCGGGGACATCGTCAGGCACATGAACCGCGTGCACGGGGTGATCATCGCCGGCGGCCAGGACCGCCTGAAGGGGAAGATCTTCCGCATCGGTCACGTGGGATACTACGACTTCTTCGACATGGTGGTGGCCATCTCCGCCCTGGAGCTGACCCTCAAGAGGCTCGGTCACCCCGTGGAGCCCGGTTCGGGCGTGGCGGCCATGGAGAGGATATACTTGGAGATGACCGCGGCGTGAGGAGGACGCCATGGCTCGCGTGTTGGTGAAGGAGAGGATAGCGGAGGGCGGCGTGGAGCTGCTGCGCCGGGACTTCGAGGTGGACTTTGAGCCCGACATGTCCCGGGAGGAGTTGCTGGAGCGCATCGGCGACTACGAGGCCCTCATCGTGCGCAGCGCCACCAGGGTGGACGCCGCCGTCATCCAGGCCGGGGAGAGGCTCAAGGTCATCGGCAGGGCGGGGGTGGGCGTGGACAACATCGACGTGGAAGCGGCCACCAAGCGGGGCATCATGGTCATCAACGCCCCCCAGAGCAACATCATCTCCGCCGCCGAGCAGACCATGGCCCTCCTTTTGGGAATGTGCCGCTACATCCCCGACGCCGTCAACTCCCTGCGGCAGAAGTGCTGGGACCGCAAGAGCTTCGAGGGCGTGGAGCTCTACCAGAAGGTGATGGGCATCATCGGCCTGGGCCGCATAGGGACCCTGGTGGCCCAGCGCTGCCTGGCCTTCGGCATGCAGGTCATCGCCTACGACCCCTACATCTCGGAGGAGAAGGCCCGCAAGATGGGGGTGGAGCACGTCTCCAGCCTGGACGAGCTGCTGCGCCGCGCCGACTTCATCTCCGTTCACCTGCCCAAGACGCCGGAGACCTACCATCTTTTGGGAGAGGAAGAGTTCGCCAAGATGAAGGACGGGGTGAGGATACTCAACGTGGCCCGGGGCGGCATCATCGACGAGGAGGCCCTCCTGCGGGCGCTGGACTCGGGCAAGGTGGCCGGGGCCGCCCTGGACGTCTTCGAGAAGGAGCCGGCCACGGATTGCCCCCTCATCGAGCACCCCAAGGTCATCGCCACCCCCCACCTGGGGGCCTCCACCCAGGAGGCGCAGGACCGGGCGGGGTTGATCATCGCCGAGCAGGTGGCGGCGGCCCTCAAGGGGGAGTTCGTGTCCAACGTGGTCAACCTGCCCGTCCCCGCGGAGGTGGAGGAGACGGTGCGCCTCTTCATGCCCCTGGCGGAGAAGCTGGGGTTGCTCCTCACCCACCTGGTGGAGGGGCACGTGGACGAGATAGAGCTGGAGTACCTGGGCGACCTAGCCAAGCACGAGACGGGGGTGCTCACGGTGGCCGTCCTCACGGGGTTCTTCCAGAAAGTGGTCTTCGAGCCGGTGAACTACATCAACGCCCCCCTGTTCGCCAAGGAGAGGGGCATAGCGGTGAGGGAGACCAAGTCGGAGCAGACCAGGGACTACGTGAACCTGATCATGGTGCGGGGACGCAGCGACGGCAGCGAGGTGGCCGTGGGCGGCACCCTGGTAGGACTTTCCAACACGGAACGTTTCGTGCACGTCTACGAGTACGACATAGACCTGGGTCCCTCCCAGTACATGGCCTTCTTCCGCTACGCGGACGTGCCGGGCATGATCGGCAAGATAGGGACCATACTGGGAGAGCACGACATCAACATCGCCCACATGCAGGTGGGCAGGAGGAAGATAGGCGGGGAGGCGGTCATGGGCATCAACGTGGACGTGCCCATACCGGACGAGGTAATGGAGGAGATAAGGCGCGTCCCCAAGGTGAGGGACGGCAAGTTCATCCAGTTGTGGTGAGAGACGGGAGGAGAAACCGATGGCCGAACGCATCTACATCTTCGACACCACGCTCCGGGACGGCGAGCAGGCTCCGGGCATAAGCCTTAACCAGCGCGAGAAGGTGGAGATCGCCGAGCAGCTCGCCCGCCTGGAGGTGGACGTCATCGAGGCCGGTTTCCCCGTCTCCAGCCCCAGCGAGTTCGAGGCGGTGAAGGCGGTGGCCAAGACGGTCAAGGGGCCGGTGATCTGCGCCCTGGCCCGCACCGACCGCAACGACATCGACTGGGCCTGGGAGGCCATCATGTTCGCGGAGCGGCCCCGCATCCACACCTTCGTCTCCACCTCGGAGTACCACCTGAAGTACCAGCTGAAGAAGACCCCCCAGCAGGTGCTGGAGATGGCCCGCGACGCCGTGGCCTACGCCCGCAAGTACGTGGAGGACGTGGAGTTCTCGGCCATGGACGCCAGCCGCAGCGACCCCAAGTTCCTCTACAAGGTCTTCGCCGAGGCCATCAAGGCGGGGGCCAAGGTGATAAACATCCCGGACACCGTGGGTTACGCCCTCCCCGACGAGTTCGCCGAGCTGGTGAGGGGGGTCATGGAGAACGTCCCGGGGATAGAGAACGTGCTGGTGAGCGTGCACTGCCACAACGACCTGGGGCTGGCGGTGGCCAACTCCCTGGCCGCGGCGCGGGTGGGCGCCCGCCAGATAGAGTGCGCCATAAACGGCCTGGGAGAGCGGGCGGGCAACGCCTCCCTGGAGGAGATCGTGATGATCATCAACACCCGCAAGGACTACGTGGACCTGACCACGGGGGTCAACACCCGCGAGATATACCAGACCTCGCGCCTGGTCTCCATGCTCACCGGCTACAACGTGCAGCCCAACAAGGCCATCGTGGGCGACAACGCCTTCGCCCACGAGTCGGGCATCCACCAGGACGGCATGCTCAAGCACCGCGTGACCTACGAGATAATCCGGCCCGAGGAAGTGGGGGTGGTGGAGTCCGAGATATACCTGGGCAAGCACTCCGGGCGCCACGCCCTGAAGGCCAAGCTGGAGGAGATGGGATTCTACCTGGACGACAAGGGGCTGGAGCGGGCCTTCGTGAGGTTCAAGGAGCTGACCACCAAGAAGAAGGAGATATCCGTCAAGGACCTGGAGGCCATCGCCCTGGACGAGATACGCACCCTGGAAGAGCTCTTCCAGCTGGACTACATGCAGTCCTCCTCGGGGACGGGAGCCATACCCATCGCCGCCGTCAAGCTCACCCGGGAGGGGAAGAGCTACGAGGCCACCGCCACCGGCGACGGGCAGGTGGACGCGGTGTGCAAGGCCATCGCCAAGGCCACCAAGGTCAAGGCCAAGCTGGTCTCCTACCAGGTGCAGGCCATCACCAAGGGCCTGGACGCCATGGGCGACGTGACCATCAAGCTGGACATCGACGGGCACGAGGTGGTGGGCCGGGGGGTGAGCCCGGACATCATAGAGGCCAGCGCCAGGGCCTACATCAACGCCATCAACCGGGGCATCCAGAAGGGGCTGCTGGAGAAGAAGAAGCTGGCCCGCAAGGTGAAGTCGTCCGCCGGCAAGGCCGTCCGATCCAGGTCGCGCGCCGGGGCTTCGCAGAAGGCCTCCGGCGGCGGGGATTGAGCGGTAGGGCGAAGATGGCCGGACAGACCATCACCCAGAAGATACTGGCCCTGCACGCCGGGCGGGAGAGGGTGGAGCCCGGGGAGCTGATAAGCGCCCGCGTGGACCTGGCCCTGGCCAACGACATCACCGCCCCCCTGGCCATAGAGGCCTTCCGGGAGATGGGGGCGGAGCGGGTCTTCGACCCCGCCAGGGTGGTGCTGGTCCCCGACCATTTCACGCCGGCCCGCGACATCGCCGCCGCCCGCAACTGCCGACTGCTGCGCGAGTTCGCCCGGGAACAGGGGCTGGAGAACTACTACGAGGTGGGGAGGGTGGGCATCGAGCACGTCCTCCTCCCCGAGCAGGGGCTGGTGCTGCCGGGGGACCTGGTGGTGGGCGCGGACTCCCACACCTGCACCTACGGCGCCCTGGGAGCTTTTTCCACCGGGGTGGGCTCCACCGACTTGGCCATGGCCATGGCCCTGGGGGAGATATGGCTGCGGGTGCCGGAGTCCATGCGCTTCCGCTACGTGGGGCGCCCGGGGCCCTGGGTGGGGGGAAAGGACCTCATCCTGCACACCATAGGCAGGATAGGCGTGGACGGGGCCCGCTACCGGGCCATGGAGTTCACCGGCGAGGCGGTGGAGGCCCTTTCCATGGACTCCCGTTTCACCATGGCCAACATGGCCGTGGAGGCGGGGGCCAAGAACGGCATCTTCGCCGTGGACGCCAGGACCCGGGAGTGGCTTGAGGGCAGGGCGCGGAGGGAGTA
>Ga0123519_10015341_pt1 | contig 10766 bp, 9 predicted proteins | sample YelNatPaOPRAMG02_FD_87396 | JGI IMG/M metagenome (GOLD analysis project Ga0123519, IMG submission 87396) | Hot spring microbial communities from Yellowstone National Park - Yellowstone National Park OP-RAMG-02 (version 2) | ecosystem: Environmental > Aquatic > Thermal springs > Hot (42-90C) ...
GAAGCTAAAAACGTAGCGAACACGATCCTCCATTCCTCCACGCATCACGAAACGTGAGCCGATCACCACATCATAGTATTCCAGAAATTTGATCAGCTGGGGAATCATAGCGGGATCATGGTTGAAATCAGTGTCCATGAAGACCAGGACCTCACCACTACTGTGTTCAGCGGCATAGCGCAACGCAGTGGCAAGACCGCGCTCATGCTGACGCACAAACAATTTCACGCGTGGATCATTGCCAAAAGCTTCGCGTACCACGTCGGCGGTGCCATCAGGGCTGTTGTCGTCGACAATGATTACTTCGTAGTTAAAACCTTGCTCCCTAAGATAATGGTGGATTGCCTGCACCAACTCAACAATGTTGTCGCGTTCGTTGTAAGTAGGCAACAAGATAGAAGCCATCGCCTTGGGTGGTGGATGCTGATTGTTACCCGGTGGTTGCATCGCTTACATATAACGCGCTAGATCGAAGACGGTACCGTAACGGGCCCCGCGCTCGCGGAAACGCCGTTGATCCGCATGCCCTGGCCAGGAATGATAACTGGCCCCATGTTCGTTCTGCAGGATGCGAGGTGGATTGCCTGTCTCAATGAGAGCAAGTCCCCGCTCGAGCATCTGCGCTCCGACCACGGCACTGCGGTAAGCTAATGATGTGATCGTGTCATCCGGCTGCACGGGGATGACCTCTTGTAACAGGATGGGACCGGTGTCGAACGTCTCATCCACCCAGTGCAGTGTCACCCCTGTCTCGCGTTCGCCATTGGCAAGCACCCAGAAATAAGGGAACAATCCCCGATTGCGCGGTAACAACGCCGGATGGATGTTCAGGCACCCCAGCCGAGGCAGCGCGATCACCTCTCGTTTGATCAACTGGTTCAGGTAGATAGATATAATCAAATCGGGTTGCCAGGCGCGCAATACAGCCAGCGTCCGTGGTGCGTTGACATCGCGTGAGCCGGCCACGGGGATGCCATAGCGCGCTTCGATTTCACGCAATCCCGGCACGCGCGGGGTCCTCCCAATGAGGCGAAAGGCATATCCCATAGCGCGAGTCTGGAAAAGCTCTAAAGCTTTGCGTCCCACAAAGCGCCAGCCAGTGCGGCGCAGCAAATACCACAATGCGCCGGGCAGCGAGCGTCCGTATATCAGACAGTCGGAACGCACGATTCCCACCACCTGACCTGGCCGCGCTTGGATGAGATGGTGAGTCATCAGATTAGCGTATAAGCTCTCGTAAGTCAGAATGACGATGCGCACTGGTGGCCGACTCGCTTCACCTATGTAGTAAGGGATAGGATACTTTGATGTGCTCTAAAGCTCAACGACAAGCCAGCTCGATGATCGCATCACATACGGTGTCCACCTCTGCCGATGTGAGCGCCGAACCGGAGGGCAGATTGATGCCTTTGCGGGCAATTTCCTCCGCCACTGGCAGAGATTGCCCGCGATTGTACATAGGCAACCGGTGCAGCGGATAGAAGACCGGTCTGGTCTCGATGCCGCGCTCGCGTAGATATACCATCAACGCATCACGCGACACTCCGAAGCAGTCCTCAATCAGAATGGTGTACATCCAGTATACATTCGTCGCCCATTCAGCACATGGTGGAAGGGTGATGCCCGGCACATCCCTTAATCTCTGATTATAGTGATGGGCATTGCGCAAACGTACCGCGATGAACTCTTCAATCCGTTCCAGCTGTGCCACGCCCAATGCCGCTTGCAGATTGGTCATCCGATAGTTATAACCGATCTCGGCATGCCAGTAGGGATTCTCGCGTGCTTTCGCCTGGTTTTCCAGGAAGTAGCAGCGCTCAATCAGAGAAGCATCATCGCTAACGATCATGCCACCTTCACCGGTGGTGATGATCTTGTTGCCGTAGAAGCTAAACACGGCCACATCACCTAAGGAACCGGTGCGGCGGCCTTTGTAACATGCTCCGTGTGCCTCGGCGGCATCCTCGATCAAGCTTAGTCCGTGCTCGTCCGCCAACGCGCGCAGGGCGTCCATGTCGGCCGGATGGCCATAGAGATGCACGGCGATGATCGCGCGGGTGCGGGGAGTAATGGCGCGTGCCACTGCCTGGGGATCGATAGTCCAGGTAAAAGGATCCGAATCCACAAAGACAGGTGAGGCACCGGTATACGCCACCGCGTTTCCCGTGGCGACGAAGGTCAAGGTGGGGACGATCACCTCATCACCCTTGCCGATGCCCAGTGCTGCCAGCACCAGGTGGAGCGCCACAGTGCCATTGTGGGTAGCGACGCCATGGCGCACCCCACAATACGCGGCGAATCCACGCTCGAAACGCCGCACATACTCACCCAATGAGGATACCCATCCGCTGCGGACACAATCGGCTACATATTCGAGCTCTTTTTCGCCCAGCACTGGGGCTGCTATAGGGATCATAGCTGCTTAGCCCCCCGTCTGGCGTATGGTTGGGGTGCCACAAAGTAGGCGCGACAAGCTTCATCAATAATTTCGGGCGTCAGCTGGTAGGGAATACCCACATAATCGCACAACCCCACCACGATGCGCAGGACATCGCGTGGGTGCACCGCTTGCAACGCGCGCCCCGGTTTGTAATACCATTCCTGTAGTAGATGTAGGAAAGATGCGCGGTCGAAGGGAATTTTGAGCTGGCGACACATGGCAACAAACAGCTGGTAGTACATCTTCTCGTCGGGACTCGGCACTTCCACTTTGATCTGAATGCGGCGCAAGAAGGCATCGTCCACCAGCTCGGTGGGATCCAGGTTGGTGCTGAAGACGATCAGCTGTTTGAAGGGCACCTGGAACGTCTGCCCCGTGCGCAATCGAAATGTGTCGGTGTGGGTCTCCAACGGCACGATCCAACGGTTTAGTAGATCGATAGGACGCATCTGCTGGCGTCCGAAGTCGTCGATCAGAAACATTCCACCGTTTGCCTTCATTTGCAAAGGCGCTTCATAGAAACCCGAGATAGGGTCGTAACGCAGGTCCAGGCTATCCAGCTTCAGCTCGCCGCCCACCATCACGCTCGGCCTGCGATATTGGCTCCAACGTGGATCTATGTTGAGCATTGGCTGTTCTGTGGGCACCTCATGGTGGATCAGCGCGTCGTACACTTGAATGATCTGGCTGCTCACCGTCACGGCGTATGGCAGCCAGATCGGGTCGCTGCCGGAGACCAGCTCGGCGATTGCCTGTGCGATGGTAGTCTTACCGTTACCAGGTGGTCCGTACAGGAAAAGCGAGGTGCCGGCATTGATCGCCGGACCGATCTGGCGGTCAAACCCCTCTGGCAGCACCAAATGACTGAGTGCTTCCTTAACCTGGGATGGGGTGACCAGTGAACGCTGAGACTGCAGCAGGATCGCTCTATTATACTTGGTCAGGGGTACCGGAAGTGGGCCGACATATTGAGTTCGTTCCATGGCGTCGCGGGCGCGTGCCTTGCCTTCGTCAGTAAGGCGGTAGATATAAGCACGTCGCCCAATGCGGCTGGTCGCACCAGGTACTTCCACCAGATGTTCGGTTTGCATATCGAGCAGGAGATCATCGAGCACCTTAAAGGGGACGCGCAACACTTGTTCCATACGCGCTACAGGGGTGTCGCCCTCGACGAATATGAGCCGCAACACAAGGTCCGTCAATAACCCCTGGGGTACGTCCAGTTCAGCCAGACTGCCAGGTGGAATGAGCAGCGTCATGAGGGATTGATTCACGCGCCAACTCCTGCTATCCGTATGCACCAATGTGGGTTTCCTGATATCGCAAAGCTACCGGCGACCTCCAAAATCTTACTCGATTTGCACAGTGCTGGCAAGCGTGAGGGAGGGGAACCGTGAAAAGCTTTCCGCTCATCAGATTTTCGTGGGAAATCTATCGCTAGGATCGCTAGAATGGGCAACTCGAGCGTCTTTCAGCTCCTTTTCTTTCACAAAGCTTTTCGACGATCAGGATCCGCAAGCTTGACCCCAAAAGTGCACTATGGTATGATGTATTGCATTATCAGGCCAAAGGTAAGCTCATACCAAGAGAAACTCAGCGCATTGAGCTGCCGGTGAGGCACCTTCATTGTGATGTCGGGAGAATTGCCACTATCGGCCCATGCGCCTGGTACAAGTCAACTCACTGGATCTTTCCTTCTGTGCAAATGTACACCTGTGCCTCTATTTGTTGGAGAATCTTGGGAGAGCAACGGACGTTACACGACATCGTGGGCCATATCACTCTGTAGTTCTCCTGAGCACCGGGCTCTGTGTCACTGCTTCAAGTGAGCAATCGGTGTCAAGGTAGACAACCACTCAATTGCGGAAAGGGGGTGATTGTACAGCGTCAGCGCTTATAATGAAAGAGGAGTTTTTGCAGTGGCTGGTGTCGATTTGTGGCCAAGTGGTGTAATCGGGTCCTGAAATTCTAACAGCCTCGCGCATCATGAGGGAGGAGAGCAGAAAATGAAACATCGAGTGTTTGGCCTGTGGATCATTCCATTGTTGGTGGTTGCGTTAGCGGTGCAGTTCGTCATGCCCGGCCCGCTTGCTGCCGAAGAACCCCAGGTCTATAAGGTGGGCTTCATTAGCCACCTGACCGGTGATGCAGCGGTGTACGGACAGAGCTTGAAAATGGGTACCGAGCTCGCGGTGGACATCATCAACGAGGCGGGCGGTATCAATGGCGTGCCCGTCGAGGTCATCTATGAAGACGACCGCCTGTCCGCTGCCGATGCTCAGACAGCGTTCCTCAAGCTGGTGGAGACGGACAAGGTACCCGTGATCCTGGGTTCTGCTTCCAGTACCATCAGCTTGAGCCTGTGCCCCAAAGCTCAAGAGAAGAAGGTTGTCCAGGTCTCCCAGGTCTCCACGGCGCCGGCGCTGAAGGATTGTGGGCCGTATTTCTTCTCGGTGATGGCTTCTGATACCGCCCAGGGTCCCGAGTGGGTCAAGGTAGCGGAATACTTGGGTGTCAAGGAAGCCGCTGTCATGTACATCAACAATGACTACGGCATCGGCGTTAAGGACACCTTTGTGCAGGCTTTCGAAGCGGCCGGCGGCAAGCTACTCATCGTCCAGCCGTTTGAGCTGGGTGGCAAGGACTTCCGCACCGAGGTTCTCAAGGTGAAGGAGACCAATCCTCCTGTGGTCTTCATCGTGGACCATGTGGCTGAGGCGAGCATCGTCTTTAAGCAGGCAGCGGAGCTGGGATTAAAGACCCAATGGGTCACCGACGTTTCCATCGTCTCGCCCGAAGTGCCCCAGCTGGCCGGCAAGGAGGCGGTTGAGGGGATCATGGGTCTGCGCGCCGGTTCCAGCCAGACTCCGGAGTATCGGGCATTCCGTGATGCCTTCGTCAAGAAATTTGGCAAGGAACCCACCATCTGGGCCGACTTCGCCTATGATGCGATGATGCTCGTGGCCAAGGCGATCGAGAAAGGCGGGTACACGGCCGATGGGATCCGGCAGGCATTGTTCGAAGTGGCCGAGACCTATGTCGGCCCATCGGGTGCCAAGAAATTCGACGAGTATGGCATCTCGCAAGGTTCTTATGAGTGGGTAGTGGTCAAGAACGGCGAGTGGGTGCTTTATGAGAAGACCCCGACGACTACCGAGACTCCGGAAGCCACAGAGGCCACGCAGACTCAGTAGGTGTTGTCTCTCCTGTCGATCGCCAGGGAGTTGCAGAGCGCACGGAGATACTTCCTGTGCGCTCTGCAACTATCCATCTGAGCTGAGACAAATGGCTCGCGGAGCGAATAATCAGGCGAACACTCTCCGTGTGATAATCTGCCACGCAGGAGAACATTTGTGGAAATCTTTGTGCAACTGCTTGTCAATGGCGTGATTGCCGGGGGTACGTATGCGCTCGCTGCCATCGGCTATAGCATGGTGTATGGAGCGCTGAAGTTTATCAACTTCGCCCATGGTTCCATCGCGATGGTGGGCGCTTACATTGCGTTCGTGTTGGTCACAATGGTGGATGTGCCGCTTGTACCCGCTTTTGTGGGCAGCATGCTCTTCACCGCCATGCTTGGTGTCATGGTGGAGCGGGTGGCATACCGACCGTTGCGCCGTGCACCCAAGCTTGCGTCATTGACGACGGCGATTGCGGTCTCCTTTGTCCTGGATGCTGCCGTGATGATCATCATGGGCGCGGACATTCGCACGTTCAGCTTGACCGGCATGAGAAGCTATCAGATTGGGCCAGTTTATATCACCCCGGTGCAAGGAGCTATCATTCTCACCAGTTTGGCATTTATGTTGGGGTTGTACTGGTTGTTAACACGCACCAAGCTGGGCAAAGCGATCCGCGCTGTGGCCGACGGGATCAGCTTAGCGGAAGTGTCTGGCATCGATACCAATCTGATTATCTCCGCGGTCTTTGCCATCGGATCAGCGCTTGCCGCCGCCTCGGGGGCGTTAATCGGCATGGATACCAACTTACAGCCCACGATGGGTTTTATTATCACGGTCAAGGCGTTTGCCGCAGTCGTGTTGGGCGGTCTGGGCAACGTATGGGGTGCCGTGGTGGGGGCCTTCCTCATCGGCATCGTCGAGAACACCGGGGTCTGGTTTATCCCGCCAGTATGGAAAGACTCGATCGCTTATGGGATTCTTATCCTGGTGCTCTTCCTGCGGCCCAGTGGCATCTTCGGCAAGAAGGAAGAAGCTCAGGTGACTGTATTGTGAGCACCACAGAGGGGTTCGCCGTATGGAACTTGCGCTGATCGTGCACTTGCTGGTGGTGATGACGATCTATGGCATTTTAGCGATCTCGCTAAATCTGGTTGTGGGTGCCACCGGCCTTTTCAACTTGGGCCATGCCGCATTTTATGGCATTGGCGCCTACACCTCGGCATTGCTGGTCAAAGCGGGGGTGCCATGGCTGCTCGCTGTGCTGGCAAGTATGGCAATGGCCGGTTTCGTGGCGTTCATCGTTGGTATTCCTACCTTGCGTTTGGTGGGTGACTACCTCGCCGTGGTGACGATGGGCCTGGGCGAGATCACCCGGGCTGTCTTCAAAAACTGGATCTCCCTGACACGTGGCCCTATGGGATTGCCTGGCATCCCCCATGCCTCTGTTTTGGGCATCGAGTTTGACACGGCAGAAAAGTTTTTGGTTCTGGGCGTTATATGCCTGCTGATCGTCTTTGTGGTCGCCGAGCGCATTCTGTATTCCCCGTTTGGGCGCGTCCTCAAGGGAATCCGCGAGGACGAGGCGGCGGTGCAGGCGCTGGGGAAGAATACCTATCAATATAAAATGGGGGTGCTAATCGTTGGTTCCGCAATGGCCGGCTTGGCAGGCAGCTTGTTTGCCCATTATATCACTTTCATCGATCCAAGCAGTTTCGTGATGTGGTTGACCTTCTTCATCTTCCTGATCATCGTGTTGGGTGGCTTGGGCAATAATTTGGGTGCTGTGGTGGTTACGGTGGTGTTTGTTGCGCTGCGCGAAGGGTTGCGCTTTGTTGGCTTGCCTCTCTGGTTGAACCCTGGCGCGCTGCAACAGCTGATATTCGGCATCTTGCTGATCATTGCGACCATTTTTGTACCACGCGGTTTGATCCCGGAGCGCAAGGTGGTGTACGAATGAATGCATCCGATGCAGCGTTGCTGAAGATCCAAGAACTCACCAAGGATTTCGGCGGCTTGCGAGCAGTGGATCATTGTTCATTCGAGGTGCCCCGGGGGAGCATTTTCGGTCTCATTGGGCCCAACGGGTCTGGCAAGACCACGGTCTTCAACCTGGTAACCGGCTTTCTCGAGCCGACGGAAGGGCGCGTTTTCTTCAATGGGCACGACATCACCGGCCTGCGCCCGCATGAAGTCGCCCGTTATGGCATCGCGCGCACGTTTCAGCTGGTGCGCACCTTTAACCGCATGACCGTGATGGAGAATCTGTTGCTGGGCGTGCAGCATCAGCCGGGCGAGAATCTGCTGTGGGGCATCTTGCAAGCACCACATGTGCGCCGGCAGGAGCGGCAGGCGATTGAGCGCGCGCGTGAGCTGCTCTCGATCGTGGGCCTGGAACACGTGGCCAACGAGTACTGTGGCAACCTCTCATATGCTGAGCAGAAAATGGTCGAGCTCACCCGTGCTCTGATGAGCGATCCTCAGCTGGTTATGTTGGATGAACCCACCTCCGGCATCAATCCCACCCTGGTCAACCGTATTCTCGAGTACATCCGTCATCTGCGCGAGAAGCAGGGCAAAACTTTTTTAGTGGTGGAGCACGATATGCGGGTGATCATGAACCTCTGCGACCGCATTGCCGTGCTGGACTACGGTCAAAAAATCGCCGAGGGAACACCTGCCGAGATCTGCGCGAATGCGGCAGTCATTGACGCCTACTTGGGAACGCGTACACCATGAGCGCTATGAACCTTTCAGATCGTACCATTCTGGAAGTGCATCAGCTGGTGGCTGGCTATGGAAAGAGTGAGGTGCTGCATGGGGTGAGCTTGGAAGTGCTGGCGGGCGGGATCGTCACGATGGTGGGGGCGAACGGTGCCGGCAAATCCACCCTCCTGCGCAGCATCTTTGGGCTGACCGACATCCATAGCGGGGTCATCAAGTTTAAGGGGACGGTGATCACCGGATGGCCCCCTCACGCGATAACCTCTCATGGGCTGGCGTTGGTGCCGCAGGAGCGCAACGTCTTTCCTTCGCTGACGGTGCGTGAGAATCTGGAAATGGGAGGGTTCACCGTTGATCGTGCCACGCTCGAAGAACGCATCGAGCGCGTTTTCGAGCGCTTTCCGCGTTTGCGGGAACGCCAGCGTCAGAAAGCGGGCACTCTCTCGGGTGGCGAACGCCAGATGCTGGCGATCGGTCGTGGCCTGATGACCTCTCCGGAGCTGCTGATGTTGGACGAACCTTCTTTGGGCCTAGCTCCCAAGATTGTGGAGATCGTCTTTGAGCAGATCCGTTTGATCCGCGAGAGCGGCACGACCGTGTTCCTGGTGGAGCAAAATGCGCGCCGGGCCCTCGCGATTGCCGATCACGCTTATGTGCTCGAGCTGGGTCACATCCGCCACCAGGGCAGCGGGCAGGAGCTGCTAAATGATCCGGAGGTGCAACGCGCTTATCTGGGCGGATAACGGGTTGGCACAACTTTCTGCACATTGGCAGCCGGCAGAGAAGCGCCACCGATGACAGGATCAAGTAACTTCGAGGAGTAAGTGACACTATGATTCGAGGCAACTACACCGTGAATGCCAGTCCGCGCTTCCAGGTGCTTTCAGCCGACCAGGTGGAAGAATTGCACTATGGCACGTTGGAAGTATTGCGCCGCACCGGCGTCAAGGTGCTCGTAGCTGAAGCGCGTGAGCTGTTGAAAAAAGCGGGTTGCTGGGTGGATGGCGAGCGGGTGCGTTTCCCTCCCCATCTGGTGGAGTGGGCCATTCGCACAGCGCCCTCACGCATCGTGTTGTACAATCGGCTTGGGCAACCTGCCATGACGTTGGAGGGTTATAAGACCTACTTCGGCACCGGCTCTGACTGTCCGAACGTGATCGATCCTTACGCGGGAGAACGGCGGCCGGGGCGTCTGGAGGATGTTAAGAACTTTGCGCGCCTGGTGGATGCCCTGCCCAACGTCGATTTTCACATGTGCATGGCCATCGCACAGGACATCCCCCAAGCGACCTCGGACATCCACCATTTCGTCACGATGCTGCGCCACACCACCAAGCCGCTGTGCTTCACCGCCTGGAATCTGGAAAACCTTAAAGATATCATCGAGATATGCGAGATCGTGGCGGGTGGGGCAGAGGCATTCCAGCGCAATCCGTTCGCCATTCTTTACACAGAGCCGGTCTCACCCTTGCAGCACATTGTCGAAGGCACCACCAAGCTGATGTATATGGCGCGCAAGCGCCTGCCGGTGGTTTACACGCCGGGGATGACCTTTGGCGCCGTGGCGCCTGTAACCAGCGCCGGCGGATTGCTGGTCGCCAACGCCGAGCTGTTGAGCGGATTGGTCATCGCCCAACTGGTCAACGAGGGGACGCCCTTTGTGTATGGCGGCGGAGTGGCTATCATGGACATGCGGCACATGAACGTCTCCTATGCCGCTCCAGAATTCTGGATCAATATGGCGGCGCTATGTGATCTGGCGCGCTATTATCAGCTGCCTGTTTTCAGCTTCGGTGGTTGCTCCGACTCCAAGGTGTTCGACCAGCAGGCAAGCCTGGAAGCGGCGCTGTGGATCCTGGTCACGGCGCTGGCAGGCGGCAACCTCTCCCATGATGTGGGCTACATCGAGTATGGATTGACCGCTTCGATGGAGCTCACCGTGATGAACGACGAGGTGATCGGATTGGTGCGCCGTATTATGGACGGCGTCGAGGTCAGCGAGGAGACGCTGGCATTGGATGTCATTGACCGTGTCGGGCCAGGGGGACATTTCTTGAACGAGGAACACACGCTGCGCCACTTCCGCGAGAACTGGTATCCCACCCTTCTCAATCGTACCACCTATGCCAGCTGGCTAAAGAAGGGGGGACACACTTACGGTGAATTGGCCAATCAGCGCGTGCGCCAGATCTTGGAGACCCACCGCCCTCGGCCACTGTCGGATGAGGTGGAAGCTGCCATTGTCGCCGTCGTACGACGCGCTGATCAACGCTGTGGCGTTCAAGCAGGAGTGCACTGATGTACACACGCAGCAACTATACCGTCAACGTGACCCCCCGTTTCCGCGTGCTCAGCGACGACCAGATCGTGGAGCTGCACCATGCCACTTTGGAAGTGATGCGACGCACCGGCGTCCAGGTCGA
>Ga0123519_10015343_pt1 | contig 10766 bp, 8 predicted proteins | sample YelNatPaOPRAMG02_FD_87396 | JGI IMG/M metagenome (GOLD analysis project Ga0123519, IMG submission 87396) | Hot spring microbial communities from Yellowstone National Park - Yellowstone National Park OP-RAMG-02 (version 2) | ecosystem: Environmental > Aquatic > Thermal springs > Hot (42-90C) ...
CCTTGCCCTTGGCATCGGCCGACTTGAACGCCGCGGGCGCTCCGGCAAGAGATGAAGGGTCATAAACCTTTGTACGAATTGCCGCGTGCGGACACACCAGCGAACACTGGGCGCATTGTATGCAAAGTGAAGGATCCCAAACCGGAATTTCAACCGCTATATTGCGCTTCTCGTATCGAGTCGTCCCGGTCGGCCACGTGCCGTCATCCGGCATCGCGCTCACCGGAAGCCTGTCGCCCTGCAGCCTCATTATCCTGGCGGTGACGTTCCGCACGAACTCCGGCGCGTCCGCCGGAACCGCCGGCGCCATGACGGTCTTTCCGGCAGGCCTTTCAGGCGTCTTCACCTGCCGTAGAGCCGCAAGCGCGCTGTCAACAGCCTTGAAGTTGGCCTGCACAACATCCTCGCCCTTGCGTCCGTATGTCTTGCGTATCGCCTTCTTCAGCGACTCTATGGCCTTGTCCGTGGGCAGAATGCCGGATATCGCAAAGAAGCACGTCTGCATTATCGTATTTATGCGCGTGCCCAGGCCGAGATCCTTCGCGAGCCTGATCGCGTCTATGACATAGAATCTGATCTTCTTGTCTATGATCTGACGCGCCATCTCGTCAGGAATGTGCTCCCACACCTCGTCCGGCCCGAACGGGCTTTCCAGAAGGAAAACCGCGCCCGGCTTGGCCGCCGCCAGCACATCGTATTTCTCTATGAACGAAAAATTGTGGCAGGCGACAAAGTCGGCCCTGGTGCACAGGTACGGGCTCCTGATGAGCTGGGGGCCGAAACGCAGATGCGAAATTGTGATAGCTCCGGCCTTCTTGGAGTCGTACACAAAGTATCCTTGGGCGTAATTCTCCGTGTCGCTTCCGATGATCTTGATGGAGTTCTTGTTCGCGCCGACCGTCCCGTCCGACCCGAGGCCGAAGAACATGCACTCGACCCGGCCCTTGTGTTCTATCTGCCAGGATTCGTCAACTTTCAGGCTGGTCCCGGTCACATCGTCGTCAATTCCCACCGTGAAATGATTTTTCGGCACCTCCGCCGCGAGATTGTCGAAGACGGCTTTAACCATGGCCGGCGTGAAATCCTTGGACCCCAAACCGTACCTGCCTCCAACGATCCGTGGATACGAAGAGAAAGGCGCGATTCGATCGTGCATAGCCTCTCCGATCGCCGTTCTCACATCCTCGTAGAGCGGCTCTCCGATCGCACCCGGCTCCTTCGTTCGATCCATTACCGCAATCGCCCTGACGGTTGCCGGCAGCGCCCCGACAAACGCGCGGACGTCAAAAGGCCGGTAGAGGCGCACCTTGAGCACGCCGACCTTTTCACCCTTGCCCGTCATGTATTCCACGGTCTCGTGAGCGGTCTCTGCGCCTGAGCACATTATGACAATCACGCGTTCAGCGTCGGGCGCACCGACATAATCGAAGAGATGATATGCCCTTCCGGTCAGCTCCGCGAACTTGTCCATGCGCCTCTGCACGATGCCGGGCGCCGCCAAATAATATCGGTTGACAGTCTCCCTGCCCTGGAAATAAACGTCCGGATTCTGCGCGGTTCCGCGTATGACGGGGTTGTCCGGCGACAGGCCCCTGCGGCGATGAGCCTCCACCATGCGATCGTCTATCATGGCCCTTATGATATCGCGAGTCACCTGCTCGATCTTCTGAACCTCGTGCGACGTTCGGAAGCCGTCGAAGAAATGAACGAACGGCACGCGCGACTCCAGAGTCGAAGAGTGCGCTATCAGAGCCATGTCCGCGGCCTCCTGCACGCTCGCAGAGGCCAGCATCGCGAAACCCGTCTGCCTGACCGCCATGACGTCCGAATGGTCGCCGAATATGGAAAGGGCCTGGCACGCCAGGGACCTGGCGCTCACATGAAACACTGTGGGGGTAAGCTCGCCGGCTATCTTGTACATGTTCGGAATCATGAGAAGAAGCCCCTGCGATGCCGTAAACGTGGTCGAAAGAGCGCCGGACGTAAGCGCTCCGTGAACAGCGCCAGCCGCCCCTCCTTCCGACTGCATTTCGACAACCGTGGGCACAGTGCCCCAGATGTTCGGAACGCCGGCCGCGCTCAGCTCATCGGCCTTCTCTCCCATTGGCGACGAGGGCGTGATCGGGTAGATCGCGCATATTTCACTCACGGCGTGCGCTACCGTCGCGGTCGCTTCGTTCCCGTCAACCATTATCATGTTCTTTTCGCGAGTTGCCATTTTCATGACCTCCAAATTGAGCCGATCCCGCGCCTCAAACTCCGGTCCGACAGCGCCGAAGCGCATCTCGTCTCACGGCTTCTGCGCGTGAATCCGTTTGCTTCGCAGACAAAGACGCCAGCGACTATAGGCCAGGGCGGCGGCTGCGGTCAACAGCGTTCGGACGACGGGAGCCTCAAGCCCCTCCTGAAACGCGTCGCCGCTAGCGCCAACAGGACGCCTGCCGCATTCGCCGCGGCGTCGGCAAGCGAAAACTCCCGCCCGAAAGGCAGTATTCCCTGCGCAATCTCAAGGGCCATGCCGTACAGCACACATGCCGACCCCCTAATGATGTCCCTCCGCCACCCGACATCCCCTCCAGCCGCGGCGGGAAACCCCCATCTGGAGAGAAGAAACAGCACCGCGTAGCCTGCTGCGTGAAACGCCTTGTCCGCATGCGGCAGCGGGATGATGAAAGGAGCGCCGGAAGCGGGCACGATGGAAACAACCGCAAGAAATAATGCGTAGGCGCCCGCGCACAGCGCCCGAAGGACTTTTTGGAAAACATGGACTTCAGACACCAAATGCGCGCTTCCGGAATGTGGAGCCAACGGTCGGGGTCGAACCGACGACCTGCGCATTACGAATGCGCTGCTCTGCCGACTGAGCTACGTTGGCGCATTGGCAACCCATTGGATCGGGCAGACTTTATTCCCGCCCGCCCTTTTGTCAAGAAAGCATCCTCACCAGCGCCATGCCCAGGATGAACTCAGGCGAAAGCCGGCTGGAAACAAGCGCCTCGTGCGCCCGCAGAATCTCCGCGTGCATCCGCCGCAGTTCCCCCATGGAAAAATTCGAGGCCTGTTCCGCAAGCCTTGACACCCGGAACGGCTTGGCCTGCCTTGGATCTTTCTTCAACGATCCGAACATTCCGGCGACATGCTCCGGCACATCGCCCCACCGCCATCCGATTCTGCCTCCGCCGGAAGGTTCCCGCCTCAGCCAGCCATTGTCCAGCGCCTCGCGGTAGATCATCCATTCCCGCATCTGGTTCTGCAGAACAACAGCAATTCCTATGGGCGACTCCCTGCGGTAGAGCAGAGTATTGAGGATGGAAACCGCCCTCTCGAGCGAACGAGAACCAATTGCGTCGCCCAGATCCCATATGAGCGCGGCCGGAGAGCCGGTGACATACCGCATCACATCATCAGCGCTCGGGTTTCTCGATGGAGCTATTCCCAGGGCAAGCTTCTCGAGTTCCGCGGCGGCAGTCCTCAGATCGTCGCCCACCCGTTCAAGGAACACATGAAGCGCATCCTCCGACATCGCAAGCCCCATCCCCTCGGCAATCGCTGCAACGCGGGAGGCGCGCTCCCTGGCCGCCTGCCACGGCGTATCCGCGGACCGAAGGTCGTGAAGCGTCCCATGCTGGGAGAAGGTCTTGAAAAAAGAGGAGCGCCCGTCGGCCGCCGGGGCCGTGACAACCAGAGCCACGTCCTCCGCCAGCCCGTCCCTGACCCTGTCCACTAAAAGGGAAAGAGCCTCCTGCACCGCCGCAGCGCGGCCGGTCTGGCTGTCGCCCAGAAAGGACGCATTCCGAAGCCATACAACTTTACGGCCTTCGAAAAACCCAACCGTGTCCAGTGCTTCGAGGCACTTGCGCACAGCCTGGCACGCCTCGTCCTGGTTGCCTGCCCTGCCATCCGCAATTTCAAGACCAAAAACCGGATCGGTCCCCTTCAGGAGACGCGAAACGATTTCCCTGGCCGTGTTTTCGACCAGATAGTCCTCTTCTCCGACTATCAGATGGGCTTCTCCGCGCATGTATCAACCCGGCCATTTCTCAAACGAAAAATCCGGGATCAATGCTAGCCCGAACCTGCCAGCCGCGCAAGTTTTGACGCATGCGCAATGCCTTGCGGACCGGACCGGCCAATGGCAATATTGGCCCCGCCATGCGTATAAGCGTTTTGAACAGGCAGAAATGCCTCCGCCTGCAGCCGGACTTTCTGAAAAAGCTCTCCGCGTTCTTCGCGAGCCTCCCGGGCCTTTCAGGCAGACTGCCGCCATCCCTTGCGATAGTCCTTGTGGATCACAGGGGCATGATACGCCTTCAGGCCAATGCCCGGGACGAGCAGGATGCGACTGACGTGCTCTGCTTTCCGTACCGACGCGTGCCCGGAGAACCGCCGGACGAAGCAACGGCGGACATAATCATAAATGTCGAGCGGGCGGCGGCAGTGGCCGCAAGAAGCGGAACCGGCGCAATCCGGGAGATCGCGCTTTACCTGGCTCATGCGCTTGACCACCTTGGAGGCGGAAGGGATTCGTCGCCGGCCGGCCGGCGCCTCATGCGCAGCCGTGAACTCAGGTGGCTGAGAAAAGCCTGCAGGGCAGGACTTCTGCAGGATCGTGATCGGCGATGAACCCCGTTCCCCGAACGCAAAATCCGGCATGAATCCGACAGATGTCCAACCGGCCATTCCTCTCCGCATCAGGCCATACTCCAGAACTTCGCACATTGTGGCATGGCTGACGCCCGGAAACGGCAGACTCGTGACGCTGATGAAGGGTTCCTGCCGCGCCCGCAGCTCTTTTCTCGGCCAGTATGACCTCGGCTACACGTGCGAGTTGGTGTATTACAGGCGCGAACGGTTCGGCCTCCACCTCGCCCGGGAGTGCGCGGCCGTCAAGGCGCGCCCTGGTTTCCGATGCTTCTGGAAAAGCGCCGTCTGGCTGTCCTACGCAAGTTTCCTGCTTGATCGCCTGGCCGTCGAATCGCACTGCCAGCCGGAACTTTTCAGGCTGGCGGAATCGGCCATGGATCATGCCTCAGCCCGGCCGGCGAACATCAACCTGGCGCTCTGGTTCGAACTGCATGCAATCTCCGCGGCGGGTTTCCGGCCGCGTCTCGACTCATGCTGCGCGTGCGGATCGGACTCGCTTCAACCGGACGGCCGGCTGCTTTTCTCGCCGCGAAACGGAGGAATCATCTGCGCGGAGTGCGCTCGCAGGCCTCAGGACGACTCGATGCCGCTGTCAGCCGCAACATTTTCCGTTCTGCGGTCGTGGCTGAGACTCGACTCCCCGCAGGAACATGCTGCCGACGGCCCGTCTCCCAGACAGATTTACGAGGCCTCCGCCCTCATCAAGCGTTTCATGGATTATCATCTGGACATGCCCCCGGAAAACCGATATGCGTGTATCCAGCTTCTCGGGTCAGGCCCGATTTCGAGCCCCCCGGGATGGGGGGAACCATCATGAAAAAAACCTCGTGGTTTGTTCTGCTGGCGATCTGCGTCGCCGCATGCAGCCGTCAGGCAGCTTCGGAAAAACAGCCTCAGAAACAAAAGACCGTCGCATCTGCGCCGGTTCGCTCGCCGGTCACCGGCCTTTCTTCAGCCGGCTCGCCTGACGATATTCTGGTGACCGTCAACGGCGACTCCCTGACCAGAGGCGAAGCGGACGCCGAAGCCGGTTACCGGCTCGCGCCGATGCTGAATCAGATACCGCCGGATCAGCAGGAAAACGCGCTTGCTTCGGCCCGCAGGGAAGTGACCGAACAGTTCATTTACAAAACGCTCGTGCGGCAGGAGGCGGACCGCAGAAAGATCGAGGCTTCGAAGGAGGAGGAGGAAAAAGCATTGGCAGACATCGCAGCCAGACTGCCTGAAGGCGTAACCATAGAGGATGTCCTCAAGAACAGCCCGATCGGAGAAGAGCAAATGCGAGAGCAGGTGCGGCTTGGCATAAGAGTCAGGAAACTCTTCGACGAGGTGTCCGCTGACGCCGGCAACGTCACCGAAAGCGAAATAGACGATTTTATCGCGGCGCAGGGAGACAAGCTGAACATGCCGGAAACTGTCAGAGCAAGGCACATCCTCATCGCCACCTCGCCGGAAGACGATGACGCAACGCGGGAGGCGAAGAAAAAGAAGGCCGAGGAAACACGCCAGAAACTCCTCGATGGGGCTGATTTTGCACAGCTGGCCGCCGAATGTTCGGATTGCCCCAGCAAACAGAGGGGCGGGGATCTTGGCACCTTCAGCAAGGACAAGATGGTCAAACCATTCTCTGACGCTGCCTTCGCTCAGAAAGTGAACGAAATCGGTCCGGTCGTGGAAACGTCTTTCGGCTATCACATCATCCAGGTGACCGAACATCACGAAGCCGGTCCTGTGCCCCGCGAGAAAATTGCTGAGGCCCTGAAGGCGCAGAAAAAAGACCGTTTCCTCAGGGAGTGGCTTGAAGGACTGAAAAGCAAGGCCAAAATAGAGTACGGAACTTCCGAATCGGATCAGGAGGGCGCGAGTCAGCCCTCAGCCGGCGCCCCTCCACCACCGGAAAAGCCGGAGAAATAATTCCGCATTTTTGCGGCCGGCCTGAGTGCGGACCGATCAGACTCTGAACCTGTCCCGGACCGAACGCCACATCTGGCGCAATCGCGGGCGAAAGACCATGCCCGCGGCGAGGAAAACCGTTCCTGCCATTGCATAAGTGCCGGGCTCCGGCACGGGTTCGTCGAGGAGTTGGAAGTCGTCCAGGCCGTATATCTGGTTAGCAACGTTGGGCTGATATCTCAGCATGATGCCGATCTCGTCAACATCGGTCAGATCTGCGAGGAAATAGGCTTCCGTATTCCTGCCCTGAGTATTGTACCAACCATCAGAGAAAATCAGGTTGGCGTAATAGAATCCCCAACCTTCTACAGGCGTGATATCGTAGTACCAGACATACGAACCCTGGCTCAGAAAATAGACGGACAACCCGCTCGGAACGTTGCTGACTCCTCCGGCTCCAGCATAAAAGCTGAACTGAGCGGCCCACACCCTTCCGGTTCCACCGCCCCAGTTCATGTAATTCCTGTTCCCGGCAAGTTCCACATTTTCAAATATGTAATCCTCCTTGACGCCGGGATCCGCGGCTCCTCCGGTAATCCGGAGCGTTCCTCCGACATTCGACAGGGTGCCGTAGGCCGGACCCGTGCGCGCGCTGTTCGTGGCAGACCAGTCATCAAGACCGCTGGACCAGTCATCCTGGACTATGACCGCGGCCCCAGCATTCGCCGCGCACAGACAAATCAAAATTGCGCCCATTGCAAACGATTTCATCTGGATTCCTCCGACCTTTCTGAACTAACGCCGCAGTATGCGATAGAAATACGGTCCCTGTCCGGTGGCGGTCGCATCCCTGTATGTCATGTAGCCGGTTTCCGGAGCCACCATATCCACCGCTCCTTCCAGGGAATGAAACCCTCTCAACAGGTCCTCGCTCCTGAAGACCGTGTATTTCTTGCCTGCAACGCACGCCCAGCGAAGCGTAATGCCCGTCTCATCCGCGGCAACAGGATCGGCCACAAACACCGAATCGGCGAATTTCAAATCGTATTCGCAGAGAATTTCATACAAATCCGTCATCCCATCGCTGTCCGTGTCTTTCTGTTTCTCTGCATCCGGTATTTCGTCTATGCTTGTCACGCCAAACCGGTTCTTGAGCGCCTCCTGAAGCGGCGTCAGGTCCGCGGGCGGGGTAATGAACCCGTCAGCGTCAATCAGGCGGAACTCCTCTATGGTGTAGGATTGCGCCGCTGTCCCGCCCTGCGCCAGTCTGACTCCAATCAGCACCACATGGCGCAGGTCTTCCTCCCACTCGGCCGGCCCTCCTCCTGATGCGCAACTCCATCCTGAGTCCATTTCGAAACTCACCTGATTCAGGTTCCATTCCCCGGGCGTTTCCGAAATCAAGACATTCGGATTGAACCATCGTCTGCCGCTCTCGCCGACCAGAAGCACGGCTGGATTCAGCGGCTGATGCCCGTCGCCGCAGATTCGGAATGAAAGGCCCAGCGCGCCGGCTTCGATATAATCCCCGACAAAAGGACTTTCAGGCGCGCCGCCATCGGCCACAACCGTGCCGACAACGTAGGACGGTGGACCGGCCTGGCCCGCAAAACTGATCGTTATGCTGCCGGGCGAAGAGGACGAAAAGCTGACATACGAGCTCACATCCGATTCTGATGAATCGCCCACCCACATCGCGGGAGGGGCATCCAGGCTGGCCGCCATGACCGTCACGGCCGCCGCCGCCATCAACACCGCCCCGGCCATCTTCTTCTTTGTCATATCAAGCCTCTCCGATTTCATAAGAGAGCACCCCCTCTTCAGCCCTTGCAATCAGGGGCTCGGATTGGCCACAACCCATGTGTTGGAGCCAGCTGCCGCCCTGTAATACCAGAATGCCTGGCCGCTCTTCATTGTGTAGGAGGAGGCCCGCGCGCCCTGCATCCACCTGCCCCCAGCCGCATCCCACCAGAGCTTCACGTCATACAGGCCGTTGTTGTACATGTAAATCGTGTCCCCCTGGCCTGCAAAAGAGGAGAAGCCCCACCCTGATGAGGCTGATGTTCCCACGATGAACGGCCATCCCAGGAGATTCCAGCCCGCGCTCCAGTAATAGTTGGTTCCGTAAATGGCGTTTGTGACCGAGGGAATCGTGTCATACGGATAAAACACAACCGCATTGGTGCTGTTCCTCTTCTCTATCCACACGCCCATGCCTGGAGTGATGTGCATCTGCGACGGCGACAGGCCGGGATCTCCCGGAACCACAGACCATGCGCCGTCCACCAGAGTGTAGATGTTCCACGAATTGGTCCAGAACACGCGAATACGGTCGCCATTAACCAAACCGCTCTTCAAGTCGTTGCCCAACGCGCCGGCAAGCGTATCCTGCGCCGACGCATAGTGATGGGCAAGGATCGCCATCAGATTGGTCCGGCCGCCGTCAAGCGCCTGCGCCACAAGTTTGCCGGTATTGGACACAGGCGGATTTGTCACGCACACTGCCCCCTCGGAAACCCCTACCGCGTCCAGGATGAAATTGTTCTGCACCACCACTTCGCCTATCTCGGCCACGGATACGGCCGCTGTCTGAATGCCCAGCGGCGCAGTGGTGTTCGCCTTGATCATGGCGCTTCCATACCCGTTGGTCGTATAGTACAGGTCCCACAGTCTCGTCGCGTAATCCATGTGCATCGCGATGCCGACCCACTGAGATGTGGAAACCCGGACAACGTTCGTCCACATGTTCCCGCCATTCACATAAGCATAAGCCCTCAGCCACCCGTCCGTTGACACATACACCGCCGCCGCCGCTCCTGCCGACACCGAAGGAGCGGAACTTCCGCCGTCGTCCTCGTAGCCGGTAGGCTTCAGATACATCTGACACCACACGTTCGTGTAAACGCCCTTGTTTTCGTCAATCTGAAGCGTAAGCGTGGCATTCGTGGCGAAACACGATTGGACGCCCTCTATGTACGGACTGTTCGTCACAATGGCCGCGGCCTCGTCTCCGCTAAGCGACCAATACTGGCGCGCAACCGCGCTGTTGGTCAGAGGCCCGCGCGAATATGCTTCAAACCCGTCAAAGAACGGCAGGCCGATCCCTCCGCCGGCAGCAGCGGGCAGATAAAGCATCATGCTGTCAATCACGCCGTTGTTGTAAACAGCCACGTCGTTGAGCTTCTGATTGGCCGCATTCGTGGGAAACTGCAGGGCGGAGCTGTTCAGCTTGGTGGATGTGGCAAAGCCGTTCGTGCTCGCCCAGATATTCCAATTCGAGGCTCCATAGTTGATGTTGACCTCGAATCCCACCCATACGTTGGAAGGAATCTGCATGGCGCTCAGGGTGATCCACGTGTTGCTGCTTCCATCGTAAGCATAGGCTTTCACATACCCGTTGGTGCTCACGTAGAATGCGGCCGCGGCTCCGGCGCAGTTGGTGGGCGCGTCAGCCCCATTTTCGTCCTCATACTGTACGGGCCGGGCATACACGCGCCAATAGACGTCCGTGTACGTGCCGCCCGCTTCGTCCACGTCAAGAATCAGATTGATATCAGAAAGGGAACATGACCGGCTGCCTGCATAAACAGGAGTATTGGTGACCGTGGCGCTGCCCGTGCCGTTGGTCATCCACGGCCCGCTCGTCGGAATCGGGCCCAGGCTGTAAGCCTCAAACCCGTCCGTATAGGGAATGAGTGTCCCCGCTCCATGGGCGCAGAGGGCGCCGCATACAAGCCCCGCCAGAAGAATACGTACATTATGCATGGACATCTTCTCCCTATTCTGCTACCAGTATTACACTATCCGGCGCCCCCGGTCAACAAAAAAATTCTCTTTTTGCCCCTGAATCCAGCCAGAAATGCCAAGCTTTCCCGGCCATTCCGTCTGTAAGTAAGCCTGCCTGAAGCAGGCCCCGGTCACCCTTCCAAAAGTTTTATGAGACGATCCTCCTTCCATATTCCCTTCATCTGGCGGCCGTCCGGGTAAATGCAGGAACCGGTTCCGTCCTTCTTTCCGTTCCTGAATTCTCCGACATATTCCTCTCCACCTGAATATATGTATCTGCCTTTCCCGTGCCTCTGCCCGCGCAGGAATTCTCCTATGTATTTGGTCCCGTCGCTGAATGTGTAAACGCCGCGGCCCTCGCGGGCATCGTACCTGAACTCTCCTTCGTAAACGTCCCCGTTCGTGAAACGAAAGATCCCGTTGCCATGTTTTACGCCATTCCG
>Ga0123519_10015345_pt1 | contig 10764 bp, 20 predicted proteins | sample YelNatPaOPRAMG02_FD_87396 | JGI IMG/M metagenome (GOLD analysis project Ga0123519, IMG submission 87396) | Hot spring microbial communities from Yellowstone National Park - Yellowstone National Park OP-RAMG-02 (version 2) | ecosystem: Environmental > Aquatic > Thermal springs > Hot (42-90C) ...
TGGCTTAAGGTTATCAGAGTTTGTTAATCTAAAATGGGAAGATATTGATTTTAAAAAGCGGTTGATTGCTGTTAAGGAAACCAAATCATATAAGGTAAGGTATATCCCTATTACTCAACAGGTGGAAGAGATTTTATCACGATGGAAAAATGAGGGGAAACCCGTATTCTCTAAAAGTTATATATCTCATAAAATTAATAAGATAGGACGACTGGCAGGATTTAAGAATATTTCACCTCATATTTTCAGGCATACTTTTGCGAGCAGGTTGGTAATGTCAGGGGTAAATTTAAGAACAGTCCAGACATTATTGGGACACTCTGATATTAAGACCACTATGATATATTCTCATTTAGCACCTGATTATTTTGAGGGAATAGAGGATAAACTGAAATATGAGATTTAATAATTAATTGTTGTATAATCCCCAGAAATTAAAACCCAAATCTTCCATACCCCTTCCCAGCATTTTCCAAACAGAACCACTAACACCACAAGTATCCCGTAGTTTAGTATATATCTCAACCACTTAATTTTAATTTTATTGTATGTTATTTTGTAAATTCTCACTCCTATCTGGGTAAAGAAATACCCTAACCCGAATATTGCCGCAGAGAAAAGCCCTATCAAAAAAGGAGCAGATAGCGATACCAAAAATCTTATGATTTTAATTATTTTATTCTCCTTTGTATAAATATAACTACTCCTACTATTCTGAATGTGTGTTGCTGTTCTGGTGTAATGATAACTGGTAGATAATCAGGATGTCCTGATTGTAAATAGATTGTGCTATCTTTGAGTAAAAACTTCCTGATGTATAGTTCATCCCCCACCGTGCATATCACTATATCCCCATTATCTGCTACTGGTTGTAGTTTTGCTACCGCCAAATCACCATCCTTTAGCCCGAATTGTTCCATTGAGTTCCCTCTAATCACCAAGCCAAATATCTTTGTTTTGTCCCCTTTTATCCCTTCTTCTGGAATATATGAGTATCCCTCGTAATGTTCTTCTGATAATACAGGTTTGCCTGCCCGAACTCTCCCTAAAATTGGTATCTTAACAAGGTTCTGGATGTTTTGCGTGGATGCTTCTGATGGTCTCTTAAATAACTCATACACGGGGACATCAAGCCCCCTGGCTATCTGTAAAAGGGTGCTTAATGTAATGTTTGGACGCTGTCCGTTTAGGAACATATATAACAGAGCAGTTGGCATACCCGCCTTCTCTGCCACACGGATAGGACGAATATCCTTTTCTTTTAATATCCTTTTTAGGTTCTCTCTGATACATTTTATGTTATCTTCTATTGTGTCTTTTACCATTATATTTTATCCCACTTTTTCTATTTATGATTATACCTATTTTTATATATTTTGTTAACAGAATATATAAATCCTTATTGTTGCATTTGTGATATTTTTATTATCTCTTGACAAAAATAAAAAAGTAGGGTATAATATAGGTGAATATGAAAGATAATAATATGATAAAAAATGTTGCAATAAGAAAAAAAGCAAAGATAAAGGAGGTAAAAAGATGTCTGAAAGGTTTATCTCTGTGGAGGAGTTAGCGGAACATATTGGTATCAAGCCTAACACCATACGGTTATGGGCTTGGCAGGGGAAGATACCGCACTATAAGTGTGGTGGCAGGTTGCGGTTCTCTTTGGTAGAGGTGCTGGAATATATGAGGCGAAGACCGAAAAGGAAAAATGGGGGGCAAAATGAAAAATGTGGAAATGTATCAGAGATGGGTAATTAAGACACTTGCGGTATTGCTTCTGGTATCAATTATCTGTGTCTTGTTTATTGTAAAGAGATATAGAGAAGTAAAGGCAGACAACAAAAACTTACAGACACTTTTACAGGAAACTTATAACTCTCTGGGGGGATTATGAATTGTCCAAATTGTGGTGAGGAAATGAACCTGAAGCACGAAGACAGATATTTTGAGGGTGATTACCCTATAGGGCGGTGGATGGATGAGTATTTCTATTATGAGTGTCCCAAGTGTAAGGAACAGATAGAGATAGAAAAAGATGAGTTTTACGAAAGGAGTGAGTAATGGAAGAAAAAGTTTTATCAGAATTAGAGGTAGTTTTGGCGGAATTGGAACTGCTTGTTATCAGGTTGAAAAATGCATTGGAGTATATACGGCAGAAGCAAATGGAAGAATTGACAAAACAAGGGAACTAAAATGAAAAAAGCAACTCTTAAATCTTCTGAAGGAATAAAAAGTTTGAGAAGGGGGACGGTGAGGTTAAAGGATGGGGTGTTCTCATCCACCTTCAGAAGAGCCGTCCCTCTTTCTTTTTATGGGGGATAAAATGGAAAAGAAAGAGATTGTAGCAAATGGGGAAAGAGAGGTTGAGGTTTTTGAGGCAGGTGATATAGAGGAAGGCAAGGGCGTTATTCAGGTGGTAGAACAACAAGTGTCTCTTGATAGATTGGGGCAACTGGCAGAGGAAGCAGAAAAGCGGGTTGAGTATTACAACAAAATCAAGGGGGCTATTTTGAAGTTAGCAAGCCCCGGGGACTGGGTAATTTTTGAAAGCAGGGATGAGAAAGGCAATGTTATTAGTAAGGCAGAACTCTCGTGGAAGGGAGCAACAAGGATTTTATCCCTGTTTAATATCCAGTTATCCTCTCCGCAAATCACCAAAGAGATCTCACCTGAAGGGCATATTACTTTTACCTATTCAGGGATTGTGAAAGGATATGGTAAGGAACTACCTATTGAGGGAAGGGCGTCCAGTAAAAATAAGTTCTGGTCTGTGGCAAGGGGTGAGGCAAGACCAGTAGAAACAATAGATATGGCTGATGTCCAGAGTGGGGCATACCATAACTATATTAAGAATGCTGTAAAAATTCTATTGGGACTTGCTGGTATGGATGTAGAGGACTTGAAGAAAATGGGCGTCCCTCTTGCTTACGCAAGGACTGTGGAGTTCACACCTAAAGAGAAGGAAAACGAGACAGAGAAATACTGGATAGTATTCGGAAAAAAAGAAAAGTTTGTTAAAGGGAAATGTTTAAATTGTGGAGTAGAGGGCTGGGTAAATGCTGAAAGGGGTCAGTGTTATCAGTGCCTGAAAAAGGTAGAGAAGGGGGAAACAAAAGAGCAAGGAAAGGGGGTGAGGTGGGATGATATTGGAAAAAATAAATGAGATGAAAGAGCAAAAAATAAGGCAGTATCCTGTTAATTCGTGGCGGGCAAGCAGTTTAGGTCATCCCTGTGATAGGTATTTAGTGTATGAAAGAACCCGATGGCAGGAAAAGAAACTACACAACCTTGAAATGCAATACATCTTTGATATGGGCAATGAAGTGGAACGGATTGTATTGGATGAACTCCGTTCCGCAGGGTTCAATATCTACCAGCAACAGCGGGACTTTCACGATACTACACTGGGTATAACAGGGCATATTGACGGGATGATAGAACTTGATGGTCAGTTATACCCTCTGGAAATTAAGTCCTGCTCTGATTACACTTTTAAGGAAATCAACTCTTATGAGGACTTAAAACGCTCTAAAAAGCACTGGCTACAGGCATATCCTACCCAGATAAATCTGTATCTCTATTTTACTAACAAGGAAAAAGGGGTTCTGTTATTCAAAAACAAGCAGTCAGGGCAGTATAAAGAGATATGGATTGATTTTGACTGGGAACTGGCAGACAGGATATTAAAGAGGGTAGAGGCACTAAACAACCACATCAAAAACAATACCCTACCTGAAAAACTTAATACTCCCGCCCTGTGTTCAGAGTGTCCTTTTGCCCATATATGCCTACCTGATATATCTACACAGGGACAGGTAGATATTGATGATAACTCCGGGCTGGAAATACTACTGAAAAGATGGGAAGAATTGAAGTCAGCCAAAGAGGAGTTTGATGAGGTGGATAAGCAGATTAAAGAGGTGGGTAAGGTTATGAAGGACGATATTACCATTATAGGAAACTGGATACTGAAGAGGGAAATAAGGGAATACGAGACCAAACCACAACTACCTAAAAGGGTTAAGTCAGTGATTGTAAAAATATCAAAAATAGGAGATGAGCAATGAAATCATTAGACCCTAAAAACCCGCAACAGACAAGCGATACGAAGGAAAATTTTAACTCTCGGATGTTATTTTTGAAGGCATTTGATTACATTAACAAGGCGATAGATAAGGAAGAAAAAAAGATAAAGGGGGTGATGAAAGATGAACAATCTATTCACTCTGGAGACCCCAGCCATAAAAGGCAAGAATAAGGCAACCTTTTATAAAGCCCTGCAACTCTTACACAATGGACAGGAAATACGGATTACACCTTTTACTCACTGGTTAAGGGGCTTGGGGGCTTGTATGTCAGAGGAAAGCGTTGCCAGATACCTGCGGTATTTGAAGGACTGGAACTGGGGTGTGAGGGCAGAGAATGTAGGGAAATGTACATACCGAATAATCAAGGAGAATATGGGAAATGACAAAGAAAACAACTAAACAAGATGGAAATCCCGCCTTTATGTTTTACCCAAACGACTGGTTATCCTCTCCTGACCTAAATGCTTGTTCATTAGAGGCACAAGGATTATGGATTAAGATGTTATGTATTATGTATCAATCACCTATAAGGGGTGTTTTATTACTACCTTCTGGGAAACAAATTGACAACAAAACCTTATCAAAATTTTGCGGTGTAGATGAGCAAATTATCAGCAAATTATTGAAGGAGTTAGAAGATAATGGTGTGTTCTCACGCCTTGATAATCAAGCAATTTACAACAGAAGGATGTATAGAGAGGGCTTGCTTTCTAAAATAAGAAGTGAGGCAAGAAGGTCAGGATGGGATAAACAAAACCTCTACAAAACGGATACAAAAGCGATACAAAAGGGAAGTAAATTGCACATACAAAAGCGATACAAAAGCGATACAAAATGTCTACAAAATTTTGAGGATGAAAGTATTATGAAACCCTTGAGCCACAACGGATTAGACAAACAAGGTGGGAATAACACCGATACAAAACCTCTACAAAACCTCTACAAAACCTCTACAAACACCGAACAAGAACAACTAACAAATGATTTTTTGAGAGAAAAGAATAAAGAAAAGAAGATACAAGAAAAGAAACAAGTAAAGAGAGATTATAATTATAAAAAGCATAACGAAGAGAAACCAAAAGAAAGAAAAGAAGATTGTAAAGAAGGAAGGAAAACAGGATATATTATTGATTTACCCCCTTACATACAACCCGCCATCTGGAACGAGTATCTGGAAATGCGTAAAAAGATAAGAAAGCCGATGACTGACTACGCTAAATACCTTGCTATTAAGAAACTTGAAAGATTTAAGTCGCAAGGATATGACCCGAACAAAATTTTAGAGCAGTCAATTCTACACTCCTGGCAGGGTTTATTCCTTACAAAAGATACACCCACCCTACCAAGATACAACGAGGACACAGAGTTTATATGTAGTGATTGTAAGCAGATACGGAAAAAGGACGAGAGGGAATACGGGAGCGATGGAAGGGCAAGGTGTAAGAGTTGTCATAAGAAGTATATTGATGGACAGGAGAAGGAGCAAAAACAGGAAGAGGAAAGGAAAAAGAGAGAGTGGGAAAGTATGACAGAAGAGCAAAAGAAAAAAATTTTAACAATATACGAAAAACTAAATATACCCATACCAGAGTGGATGGCGGGGGAGGTGGTGAGTAATGAAAAATGATTTCAAGTTATTACTTCTGTGTCTCTGTATCCTTGCCTTAATCACCTTAGCAAGATGGGGACATTATCAGATTGAGAGATTTAAGAAGTATGAGGCGTTTTATAATTTTTATTTTGAAAAATAAAAAAGGGGGGATAATGAGGATACCGTATTGTAATGTGTGTGGGACAAGAATCACAAGTCGGGTGTTTTCTATTACAGTGGAAAGACCTTATGGGGTTGTGAGCCCTGTTCTGGATTTGTGCGAGAAGTGTTTGGTGGAGCATTGCGATTATGAAATCATGAAAAATATGAGAGCAGAGGTGAGTGCGGAGCATTATTGGCAGACAAAAAGAAAGAAAGGGGGTAAAAATGGCTAAAGGAAACTACTATAAATACAAGACAAAAAAGTTTTTTGAGGAACAAGGGTATTCTGTGGACTTCCTTGAAAGGACTTATAGGGTCTATGCTAAAGGGAAACTCATACCTGTTAAGAAGGATGTATTTGCTTCTGATGTTCTGGCAATGGGAAATGGGGAAATAATTTTTGTCCAAGTTAAGGGTGGGAAATCTACTACTGGTATAAACATAAAAAAAGCAATAGAGGAGTTTAATAAATATCCCTTTCCTGATTATGTTAAAAGAATAATAGTTATTTGGCGTGAAAGAGCAAGAGAACCTGAACTGCTTGAGGTTAATAATGAAACGCTTAACACCACTACAGGCAATACATAAGTATTGTGTCTGGTGCGTGGCAGGACAATACAAGAGTTTGAAAAAATTATGTGCAGGTGAAGAATGCGGTTGCCCGTTATACCCCTTCAAGGACGGAGTTAATACATTAAGAGGGAAAAATAAAACAGTTGAAGTAGTGGTATGTGATACTAAAATAAAATTTAGAAACTATACACCACTGAAAGCAATTAGACAAAGATGTATTGATTGTTCAGGCGGGGATAAAAAAGAAGTTAGGGAGTGTATCTGTTATGAAAACAACCCTGAAGAAGTAGAACCCTGCCCCTTGTGGATATACAGGAAAGGTAAAAACCCTGTTTTACAAGAAATAAGAAAACTATCAAAAAAGGGGTTAGAGGCATTTAAAAAATACCATTTCCCTAAAAAATCAACGCTAAAAAACGGGGTTGTAGCAAAAGAAAATGATAAACCCTTATGGAAACCCTACCCAGACAAAATTAAAGGAGAAGATGGGATATGAAAAGAGGAATAGGATGGAAGAAGTCGGATATTAGAGAAGTGGATAGGTGGGAGGTTGGGATTGGCAAGGGCAGGATGTATAAAATGGTTGTGGTGTTAAAAGTATGTGGTGAGGTTGACTATATTATTGAGATGAGGAAATGGCACAGGATAAATGATAAGTTTGTTCCTACAAAGAAGGGGTTTTATATATCCGAGCAGACACTGGTGTCTTTCTTGCCTGTTCTTTTTGAGGTTGTTGACAGAATAAAACAAGAAAAGGGCATAACAAATGAAAGTTCAGGTGGAGTTTGATTTTTTTGATTACTTTCCCCCTGAGAAGGTTAAACAGTTAATGGAGTGTTTAAAGGACATACAGGACAAAAAAGTCAAAGAGGGACATATTGAGATACATATAGCAGATAGCAAGGTTCAGAGAATTGTTTTGAAAAAGTTTTTTGAGAAATAAAACAAACCGGGTTCTTACTTGACGACCAAAAAGAGCCCTCAAAAAGGGGGTATGTATGGTCAGTCAAGTAAGCGAATACTGGATAAAAAGAGTGGAGAGCATAGCAAGGCAGTATCACAAGCGGTATCCATTTATAGAGTATGAGGAGTTGTATTCTGCGGGCTTGATGGGCTTGGTTGTAGAGTTAAAACATAGGGATAATAGGTATGTGGAGCATAGAATTGCCAGAAAAATTGTGCAGTGTGTTAGATTTTACATCAAGGCGTACAAGATTAAGGAAAAACTTGAGCCATACGCAAAAGGGGAAACAGATTTTAATAAAGTGTTGTTAAAGGTTATGAAAACAAGGAGGAAAAATGGGCGACAGAAATAAGCAGGATTTGTTTTTGAAGTATTTTACAGACCCATCATCAGAAACCTATATGGATGTGCGAGCATCTGCTAAAAAAGCAGGATATTCTGAAACAACTATTTATGATATTCAGCGAGCATTTGCAGGCACTAAAACACCATATAAGAAAATACAGGCAGTTGCAAAACAACAGGCAAAGGAATTACAGAAAACAGATATTGCGTCTGTTTTACAGAAACTTAATGAGGTTGTCTCTCTCTTTGATAAGCCAGAGATGTTAGAGAAAAAGCGGGGGAAGTTAAGCGACATCCTGAAAGCCCTTGAACTCATAGGTAAATACCTGAAAATGTTTTCGGAAACACAACTAAATATAGCACCTGTCTATATCAATATCGTATCAGAAACCGAGCAGTGTCAAAACTGCCCATACTACAAGGGGGTTATAGATGTTGAGGGTAGAGAAGAAATTCCTTCTGCGTCCAGTTCAGGCACAGTTCCTGAAAAGTGAGGCGAAATATACAGCGTTTATAGGCGGATGGGGAACTGGCAAGTCCCTTACGGCTATTCTGAAAATACTTAAACTTACTACAATCCCTAATAATCTTTTACTTATAGCAAGAAAAAACTTTACTGATTTAAGGGATAGCACTATCAGGGACTTTGAAAGATACACAGGGTTAAAAGTCAATAAGGCAGACAAACAGGTTATGATTAAGAATTCTTTAATACTTTTCAGGCACGCAGATGAGTTTTCTGTCTTACAAAACATCAATTTAGGGGCGTTCTGGATAGAGCAGGCGGAGGAAATAGAAGACCAGCGGGTATTTGATTTTCTATGTGGTAGATTACGGCGGAACTTGAAAAACTACGGGATTATTACAGCCAATGCTACTGATGAAAATCACTGGATTTATAAACTTTTCAAAGCCAGTTCTGACCCTGATTTTGCACTCTTTGAGATGTCTACCCTTGACAACACAAAAAACCTGCCACAGGACTTTATACACAGTGTTGTGAAATTAAAAGATAGAGACCCTGAAATATATGAGCGGTATGTCTTAAACAACTGGGGTATCTCTGATAGTGCTTTTCTTGTTATCCGTAGAAACGAAATTGATGCCCTGCCCCCTGACCTGTTTTGTCCAACTACAAAAAAACTGATTGCGGTTGACCCCGCTACAGGTGGTGATGAGTGTGTTATACTTGTCTTTAACAATACAAGAATAATAGATAGTGCGTACTTAAAAGAAACAGACACAATGAAGATTACGGGGTATATCTCTTTACTTGCACAGAAACATACCACACCCAATATAGCAATAGATGTTGTTGGGATAGGTAAGGGGATAGCAGACAGGTTAGCCGAAATGAAATACAATGTGATATACCTGCAATCAGCAGAGAGAAGCAAGTATCAGCAGTTTTTAAACAAGCGGGCGGAAATGTGGTGGTATGTGCGGGAACAAATTAAAAATAAACAAGTAGTAAAAATAGAAGATGAAGAGACAAAAAGACAATTATCTATCGTAAAGTATGCGATGGATAGTTCAGGAAATATAAAAATAGAAAGAAAAGAAGAGATAAAGAAAAGAATAGGTAGAAGTCCTGATAGAGGTGATTGTTATGTTTACGGGATATATGCATTGCAGTTTGTTACTCCTGTCAGGAAAGCAGGGGTGGGGTATGAAGATAAGGAAGAGGAAAATATTGAGGGTTCGTGGATGGATGTATAAGAGAATAATTCTTATAACACAGTTGGTGTTTATTACTCTGTTTTACTTGTTTCAAAATCATCCTTAAAACTTCCATCTGGTTGCATCCCTTTCGCAAACATTACCCCCTCATCTCGCCAAGTAGCAATTTTCCAAGCGTAGCCCATATCTTCACGCTTCATATTATTTCTTAAAAAATACATTTGCCTGGCTTGTATTTATATATAGAGGGAATATACACAAATGAGACAAAAAGAAAATATAAAAATAAACATAAATATAAATAAATATAAGTTCAGGGAGGAATAAATATAATGCCATACAAAATAATAAAAAACGTAATCTATCACAAAAAAAACGGTAAATGGAGTATTAAACAGCGATGTAAAAACGAAGAGACAGCAAAAAAAGCACTGCGATTATTGTTAGCAGTTGAACACGGATTTACTCCGACAAAGAAAAAATAAAAACAGGGAGATAATGGACATAAAAACATTTCAGGATTGGTATAAAGAGGCAGAACAAGGAAATCAAAAGTGGAGAGATAACGCTGTAGAGAACTGGAAATTTTACGCAGGCACTCAATGGGATGAAAGCACTATTCAGGCCCTCAAAAAAGAGAAAAGACCATACTTAACAATCAATAAAATACTGCCCATCATCAATTTTCTTTCAGGTTATCAGATACAGAACTCATACGAGATAGGCATTACGCCGAAGAAAAACACAACCCAAAATGAGGCATTGATACTATCAGAGATTATTAAGAGCATTACTGATGTTTCAGGGCTACAGAGCCAGATTTCCAAGTTCTTTCTGGATGGTGTTATTACAGGCAGGGGATTTCTTACAGGTAGAGTGTCTTACGATTATGATGTTATTAGAGGCGACCTGATTATTGAAAGGATTAGTCCCTTGAATGTTTTGTATGACCCTGCAAGCGAGAAAAATGACCTATCCGATTGCGAGTATGTGATTAAGACCGTCTGGATGTCTGCCGACGAAATAAAAGCGTTATTCCCTGACAAAGCAAGTGATATAGACAATATTCATCTACACACGCAGGAAATCAAATTCAGGGGAGCAGAAAGAAGCAAATACGATGACAATACAAGCGTTTCAGTATTACAACAATCAAAACTACTTGTCAAGGAAATCTGGTATCTCACACCGACAACCAAGTATTTTATAGTGAGTTCAGGACTTATTTATACCGCCTACACACAGGAAGATATTACCGCAATCATACAACAGAACCAATTGCTGAATTATCAGGTTATTAGCAGGCCTTCAAGACAACTGAATTTAGCGACTGTATTAGGGGACTTAACCTTACA
>Ga0123519_10015346_pt1 | contig 10764 bp, 8 predicted proteins | sample YelNatPaOPRAMG02_FD_87396 | JGI IMG/M metagenome (GOLD analysis project Ga0123519, IMG submission 87396) | Hot spring microbial communities from Yellowstone National Park - Yellowstone National Park OP-RAMG-02 (version 2) | ecosystem: Environmental > Aquatic > Thermal springs > Hot (42-90C) ...
AGCGATAGCGGCTGGGTACTCAATCGTTAAGAAGCGAGAGATTGCTTCTCTTGTTGTCTGCAGAGGCTGCATACAGAACGCTCCGGTGGAGTTGAGCTTAATGGTCCCACTCGGTTCTCCGACGCGAGTGCACCTAGCCCTGAGTGGCGATCGTTGCAGTCAGGAAGCTTTAGTGACTGAGGCAGAGCGCCTGTACAGGTTTCTAGAGCTGGAGCTGACCAGGTAAAAGCTCCGGGTACCAGAGGTGAGTGAAGAGTCCATGGAGGCATTACTGTGAATGACTGGATCCAGTCTCTTTTCGGCGTACCAAAGCCTATCATCGCCATGTGCCACCTGCAGGCTCTGCCTGGCGACCCGGGCTACGACCGTGTGGGCGGGATGAAGCGCGTGATTGAAGAGGGCCGCGCCGACCTCTTGGCCCTTCAGGAGGGCGGCGTGGATGGGGTGATGTTCTCCAACGAGTTCAGCCGCCCCTACCTCACTAAAGTGGAAACGGTGACCGTGGCTGCGATGGCTCGTGTGATCGGGGAGCTCCTGCCCGAGATCCGCGTGCCCTTTGGTGTGAATGTGCTGTGGGATGCGGCGGCCTCGCTCGATCTGGCCGTGGCCACCGGCGCCTGCTTTGTGCGAGAGATCTTTACCGGCGCGTATGCCTCGGATTTCGGCATCTGGAACACCAACTGCGGCGAAGTGGTGCGCCACCAGCACGCGATCGGGGCGGAAGGGGTGAAGCTGTTGTTCAATATCTACCCCGAGGCGGCTGCCTACCTGGCGCCCCGAAGCTTGCCCGACATCGCGCGCAGCACGGTTTTCAACGCCATGCCCGATGCCATCTGTGTCTCGGGGCTGACGGCTGGCGCTGAGACCGACCGCAACTTGTTGACCCAGGTGAAGGAGGCTGTCGGCGACACCCCGGTCTTTGCCAACACGGGCGTGCGACCGGATAACGTGGCGGCCCAGTTGGCCGTGGCCGATGGCGCCATTGTGGGCACGTATTTCAAGAAGGGCGGCCATACCTGGAACCCCGTCGATGTGAACCGCGTGCGCGAGCTGATGGCGGCGGCGCGCGCCCGGCCATGACCTTCTGAAGAGCACTGCCGGGGGCGATGGACAATCCCGCTGGGGCGTGCTACTATTACCTGCAGCGTTGACCGGTTGCGGGCAGTGGATGGCGTGCTCTCTGGCGGGAGGTTCGACCCATGCCCTACCTCTTAGGCATCGATATCGGCACTTCGCGCGCCAAGGCGGTGTTGGTGGACCCCGATGGCGCCCTCTTGGGTGTGGCGGCTGCCGATTACCCCATCGACCAGCCCCACCCCGGCTGGGCCGAGCAGGACCCCGAGGCCTGGTGGCGGGCGGCGGTGCAGGCGGTGCGCGGCGCGCTGGCGCAGGCGGGGGTGGCTGGGTCGGAGGTGGCGGCGATCGGCCTGGCCGGGCAGATGCATGGCGCCGTCCTGCTCGACTCCGCCGGCGCCCCCACGCGCCCCGCGATCATCTGGCCCGACCAGCGTTCGGCCGCGCAGGTGGAAGAGGCCACCCGGGCGGTGGGCCTGGCGCGACTGGGCCGCATGACCGCCAACCGCCTGGCGGTTGGCTTTGCCGCCGCCAGCCTCCTCTGGCTGCTCAGCTACGAGCCCGACGCTCTGGCTGCCGCCGATAAGCTGATCCTGCCCAAGGACTATGTGCGGCTCAAGCTGACGGGCCGCGTGGCCACCGACGTGAGCGATGCCTCGGGGACCCTGCTGTTCGATGTGGTGCGGCGCCAGTGGGCGACCGACCTGCTGGTGGAGTGGAAACTGCCCCACTGGCTGCTGCCCGAGGTGCTGGAATCTGCCGCCGTGGCAGGAGAGCTGCGCCCCGAGGCGGCGGAGGCTCTGGGCCTGGCCGCGGGCACGCCGGTTGCCGCAGGCGGCGCCGACCAGGCCTGCCAGGCGCTGGGCTCGGGCCTGCTCGACCCGGGCCTGGCCTCCTGCACCATCGGCACCGGCGGCCAGTTGCTCGCCCCGTTGGCAGCACCGCTCTATGACCCCGGTTTTCGCCTCCACACTTTTTGCCACGCCATCCGCGGCCGCTGGTATTCCATGGGGGCCACTCTGGCGGCCGGGCTGTCGCTCGGCTGGTTCCGCGAGCGCCTGGCGCCGGGCGACGCCAGCTTTGACGATCTGGCGCTGGAGGCGGCGGCGGTTCCGGCGGGGGCGGAGGGGTTGCTCTTCCTGCCCTACCTTGTAGGCGAGCGGACGCCCCACTTCGATGCCGGCGCGCGCGGGGCGCTGATTGGGCTCACCCTGCACCACGGCCGCGCCCACATCGTGCGGGCCATCATGGAGGGGGTGGCCTTTGCCCTCCGCGACAGCCTGGAGCTGATGCGCTCCCTGGGCCCGGGCCCGGCACAGGTCGTGAGTGCGGGCGGCGGCGGCTCGAGGCAGCCGTGGCAAGGCATCCTGGCGTCGGTGTTCGGCCTGCCGGTGATGGTGGCCGCCGGGGCAGAGCGCACCGCCGTCGGTGCTGCCCTCCTGGGCGGGCTGGCCGTCGGCATCTACGCCAACCCCGCCGAGGCGCGCGCCTGCGCTGTGCGCTACGAGCCGCCCGTCGAGCCCCAGCCCGCCGCTGTGGCTCGCTATCAGGAGCTCTACGCGGTCTACCGCGAACTCTACCCCCTGCTCAAGCCGGGCTTTGCTGTGTTGGGGAGAGGCTGAGGTTGAGCTGCAAAGGCGCGAAGGCCGAGGGGGGAGCCTGCACTTCCCCGGCGTCTTGGCGGTTAGCTTGCCCCTTCCATGCGCAGGGCGCCGAAAGGGCAGGCGACGATGCAGGCGCGGCAGCCGAAGCAGCGGCTGGGGTCGACAAAGGGGGGCTCGTCGCGGTCCACGCGCACGATGGCCTTGGGCCGGCAGACCTCGCGGGCCAGGCACTTGCGGCAGGCGTGGCAGCGCTGCGCGTCGACAACGGGCACCTGATGGGCCTCCAATTTCGTCTCATGGCCGGCGAGCATGGGGTTCCCTCTCTTGATCCTATTCCCTACCCCGGTATAGTATAATGAGGAGCAAGAGGACCGTCAAGAGCGGCGTGTCCCCCCGACGCGCATCGTCCTTGACGCAGGTTCGTGTTTACATAGAATCAGGCCAGCGAACTGGTAAGGGGGTGCAACCCATGGTTGCTGATGGCCCATGGGCCGTCGAGATGGAGAAGGTCACGGTGGCCTTTGGGCGGACCGTGGCCTTACAGGACGTCTCGCTCCGTGTGCGGCGGGGCGAGTTCGTGGGCATCGTGGGCCCCAACGGCTCTGGCAAGACGACGCTCCTGCGCACGGTGCTGGGCCTGGTGCGGCCGGTGCGCGGCGAGGTGCGCGTGCTGGGGGCTCCGGTGGAGAGGTTGGGCGCCGTGCGGCACCGCCTGGGGTACGTGCCCCAGTTGGCCGCGATCGACACCCGCTTCCCCGTCCACGTGCTCGATGTGGTCCTCATGGGCCGCTATGGCCAGATCGGCTTGTTGCGTCGCCCGTCGGCGGCCGACCGCGAGGCTGCTCGTGCGGCCCTCGCCCGCGTTGGCCTGGCCGACCTGGCCGGCCGCCAGATCGGGCAGCTCTCCGGCGGGCAGCGCCAGCGCGTGCTCATCGCCCGCGCCCTGGCGGTGGAACCGGAAATCCTGTTGCTCGACGAGCCCGCCACCGGCGTCGACCCGGTGACCAGTGGCAGCCTGTATGAACTGCTGAACCATCTCCACGAGGAGGGCATTACGATCATGATGGTCTCCCACGATGTGGGCGTGGTTTCGCAGTATGTGGATCAGGTGGCCTGCCTCAACCGCTACCTGGTGGTCCATGGCCGGCCAGAAGAGGTGCTGACGACCGAGGTCGTGGAGGACTGCTACGGCTGCGGCGCCATGTTCCTGACTCACGGCGACTTGCCCCACATCGTGGTGGGTCCACACCGCAAGAAGGGGCTGGTGGCCAGGGGCTCGCCTGCCTCCCAGCGGAAGCAGGCCGGAGAGTAGGGCCATGTTCGATATCCTCGGCTACACCTTCATGCAACGCGCGCTCGTGGCCTCGACGCTGATCGGCGCAATCTGTGCGATCATCGGCGTGTATGTGGTGCTGAAGAGCCTGGCCTTTATCGGCAGCGGCATTGCCCACGCCTCCTTCGGCGGCGTGGCGCTGGGCTACCTGCTGGGCTGGAACCTGATTTTCAGCGCCGCCCTGTTCTCGCTCCTCACTGCCCTGGGCATCGGCACGGTCAGCCGGCGCAGCGAGGTGCGCGAAGATACGGCCATCGGCATCTTTTTCGCCGCCAGCATGGCGTTGGGCGTTGTGCTCATCGGCCTCCTGCAGGGCTACAACGTGGACCTCTTCGGCTTCCTCTTCGGCAGCGTGCTGGCCGTCAGCCAGGCGGACCTGTGGCTGAGCGCCCTGCTGGGGCTGCTGGTGCTCATCACGGTGGGCCTGTTCTACAAAGAGTTCCTCTTCATCGCCTTCGATGCCGAGATGGCCGAGGTGGTGGGCGTGCCCGCGGCGGCGCTCTACTACCTCCTGCTCGCCCTCATCGCCCTCACGGTGGTGATCTCGATCCGGGTGGTGGGCATCATCCTTGTGGAGGCGCTCATCGTCACGCCTGCCGCCGCAGCCTACCAGCTTACCGACGATTTCCCGCGCATGATGGGTGTGGCCGTGGGCATCGGCGTCGCCTCGGCGGTGGCCGGGCTCTTCCTCTCCTACTGGCTCAACATCGCCTCGGGGGCCGCCATCGTGCTCACGGCAACGCTGCTCTTCGGCGTGGCTACCCTGCTCTCGCCGCGCCGCCGGCTGGCGCTGAAGGAAGCGGCCGAGGCCGAAGAGTCCACCCAAGGGGCGGCGGAGTAGGCAGGCCCGGCCGGCGACATTTGCGTTTTCTCCCCATCTCCAGTAACATAACCGCCATGAAAGCCCTGGTGACCGGGGGGGCTGGCTTTATCGGCTCCCACCTGGTAGACGGATTGCTGGCCACCGGCTGGCAGGTTGTGGTGCTCGACAACCTCTCCACAGGCCGGCTGGCCAACCTGGCGCATCTGACCCGTGAGCCGCGCGTGAGCCTGGTCGAGGGGGATGTCTGCGACGGCGAGCTCGTGGCACGCCTGGTGCGCGGCTGTGAGGTTGTCTACCACCTGGCGGCGGTGGTGGGGGTCAAGTACGTGCTCGATGATCCCCTCGGCGGCATCCGCACCAACGTCTACGGCACGGAGAATGTGTTGGCAGCCGCGTCCAGGTGTGGGGCGCGCGTCTGCTTCGCCTCGACGTCGGAGGTCTACGGCCAGAGTGGCGCCGTCCCCTTTGCGGAGGACTCGGCGCGCGTGTTGGGGCCCACCTGGATCGCACGCTGGTCCTACGCCACCGCCAAGGCCCTGGGCGAGCATCTCTGCTTTGCCTACCACGAGCGAGGGCTGGAGGTCTCGATCGTGCGCTACTTTAACGCCTACGGCCCTCGCCTGCACCCGGCGGGCTATGGCTCGGTCATCGCGCGCTTTATCGGCCAGGCGCTTGCCGGGGCGCCCCTCACCGTCCACGGTGACGGCCGGCAGTCGCGCGCGTTCACGTATGTGGCCGATTCCGTGCGCGGCACTATCCTGGCCGGCACCGAGCGCGCTGCGTTGGGCCAGGCTTTCAATATCGGCGGGGACGCCGAGACGTCGATCGTCGAGCTGGCCCGCACCATCGTCGCCCTCACTGGCTCTTCGAGCGCTGTGTCATTCCAGCCGTACGAAGCTGCGTACGGGCCCAACTTTGCCGATCCGCAGCGGCGCCTCCCCGATGTAGCCAAGGCGCGCCGCTTGCTTGGCTTCAGCGCGCAGGTGCCGCTGGCCGAAGGGCTGGCGCGCACGATTGCGTGGTTCCGGGGCACATAGTGGTCAGCCCTCAGCTTCCGCAGTCCGCTCGGCGTGCTGCAAGCTGGTCGCTGAAGGCTGAGGGCTGGTCGCCAAGGGCTTGGAGTATGACTACTCGCCTTGCGCGCTACTGCGATCGCGTGCTCGAAGCGGGCTGGCTGGCGGCAGCTATCCTGACGCCGCTCTTCTTCAACGTCTACTCCAGCCGCGTCTTCGAGCCCGACAAACTGACCCTGCTGCGCTCCATTGCCCTCGTCATGGCCGCAGCCTGGCTCGTGCAGGCCCTGGAGGAGGCGCAGGGCCCTCTGTTGGGGGCCGCCCAGGGCTTGGGCCTGCCGGACCTACGACAGGCGCTGGCATCGGCCCCCCTTCTGCCCCTGGTGCTGCTCTACGTGGCGGCGTATCTCCTGGCGACTTGCCTCTCCGTGGCGCCCCGCGCCAGTATCTGGGGCTCGTACCAGCGCTTGCAGGGCGCCTACACCCTGATGGCCTACATCGTCATCTTCTTCGTCACCTGGCAGAGGCTGCGTACCCGCGCCCAACTGGAGCGCTTGCTCAATGTCATCGTCCTCACCAGCCTGCCGGTGGCGTTCTACGGCGTCTTGCAGCACTATGGCATGGACCCCCTGCCCTGGGCCGGCGATGTGCAGGACCGGGTGACGGGCAACCTGGGCAACGCCATCTTCATGGCGGCCTACCTGATGTTGGCCTTTTTCGTGACCCTGGAGCGGACGGTGGCGCGCTTTCGCCGCCTCTTGGCCGAGGGCGGCTCGACCCTGGGCGAGGCCGCGCTGGGCGCCGGCTACCTTTTCATCCTGGCCCTGCAGGTGGCCGCCATCTACTTTACCAAGAGCCGTGGCCCGTGGCTGGGGCTCCTGGCCGGCTGCTACTTCTTCATGCTGGTGACGTTGGTTGGGCTGCGGCGCTCGGCTGAGCGCGGCCCGCTCAGGCCCGGTGAGGCGGTCAGGGCCGCCGTTTTCGCCCTCCTCAGCCCGCTGGTGGGGGCGATCCCAGCCTACGTGGGCTTGATCCTGGCCCGGCGTGGGCGGCGCTGGTTGTGGTTGAGCTGGTGCTTGCAAGCGGTGCTGGCCTTGGCCTTTCTGGTGGCCTTCAACCTGCCCCGGAGCCCGCTGGCCGCCCTGCGTCAGGTGCCGGGGGTGGGGCGGCTGGGCCAGGTGTTCGAGACGGAGGGCGGCACCGGGCGGGTGCGCGTCCTGATCTGGCAGGGCGCGGTGGAGCTTCTGGCGTCGAACCCACTGCGCGCGGTGGTGGGCTATGGCCCCGAGTCGATGTTCGTGGCCTTCAACCCGGTCTACCCGCCGGAGCTGGGGCATCTGGAGTCGCGCCAGGCCACTCCCGACCGTTCGCACAATGAGACGTTCGACGCTCTCATCACTACCGGCATCATCGGCTTTCTGACCTACCTGGCGCTCTTTGTGGGCATCTTCCTCTATGGCCTGCGCTGGCTGGGCTTTCTCCCCGAGGCCGGCAGACCGGGCCATGCGCGCCGCCTCTTCCTGGGGTTGGCCCTCGGTGGTGCCGGTCTGGGCGTGCTCGTGCCCCTCGCCCTCGATCACTCGCTCCGCTTTGCCGGCGTCGGCCTGCCCGTGGGGCTCATCGTGGGCGTTGCAGTCTATGTGGCCATCGCCGCCTTTGCTAACCCGGCACCGCGCGCCGAGCCCTGGCCCTTTGGCGAGCGCGAACTGCTGCTGGCCGGTCTGCTCTCGCTCATTGTGGCGCACTTTGTGGAGATCCACTTTGGCATTGCCATCGCCGCCACACGCCTCTACTTCTGGCTGGCGCTGGCCCTGTTGGTCTCCCTTGGCTCGCGGCGGCTGTGCCTGGAGCCGACCAGCGCAGTGAGCACGCCGGCACCGCGCCCCGCGACCGAGCCAGGAGGCCGGCGCCGGCGCAAGGGGGGGCGCGAGATCCGCCAGAGCCTGCCCGCCGAGCGCCCCAGGCCTGCTCTCCTGGGCGCCGCCGCAGCGGGCGTATTGGGCGCGCTGGTGCTGGGCACGTTGCTCTTCGACCTGGTCACCAATGTCGCCGGCGAGCCGAACCCTGTCGGGGTTATCTGGAGGTCTCTGACCACGCTACAACTCCCCAACGGCCCTGAGGTGCATTCGCCCGGGATTCTGGCGATGGCCTTCCTCACCTGGGTGCTGGGGGCGCTCTGGGTGGTGGCCGAGGGGGAGAACCTGGGCGCCCGGCCGGCTCACGGCTGGTGGCCGCGGGCGCTGGGCGTGTACGGGGCGCTCTCCCTGGGCGGGGCCTTGCTCTTCGCGCTGATTCACACCTCCCAGCTCCGGCCGCGCAGCGATATCGGCCTGATCATCTATCTCTACTACGCTTTCGCCCTGAGCGCCCTCCTCTTGCTGGCCGCCTTCCTGCCCGGTCCGCGCCCGGCGGATGCGGGCTGGCTGCGTGGGAGGCGGGCTATCCTCTACCCGCTCTTGGCCGGTGCGGTGGGCCTCATGGTGTGGAGCAATGCCACCGTGGTGCGGGCGGATATCTACTACAAGCAGGCCTGGGATGGCTACCACCGCACCGGTTCCGAGGCTCTGGCCGCCGGCACCATCGACCGGCCCACGGCCCTGCGCTACTATGATGCCGCGCTCTACTACTACGACCAGGCGCTGGCGTGGGCGCCTGAAGAGGATTACTATCTGCTCTTCAAGGGCAAGGCCCTGCTCGAGCGTTCCGAGATCACCGATGACCCCCAGGCGCGCTTGCGCGACCTGCAGGCTGCCGAGGCGGCGCTGCGGCAGGCACGGGCGCTCAACCCTCTCGACACCGACCACACGGCCAACCTGGCCCGCCTCTATCGGAGTTGGGCCGCCGTCTCGGGCGATGCCGCCACACGGCAGGCCAAGCTGGAGGAGGCCGCACGTTACTATGAGCAGGCCACCCGCCTCAGCCCCCACAACGCAGCCCTCTTCAACGAGTGGGGGCAGACGCTCCTCGACCTGGGCCGGCCCGACCAGGCCCTGGCCCGCTACCAGCAGTCGCTGGCCCTCGACGATCGCTTTGCGCAGACCTACCTGCTCCTGGCAGAGTACTATCTGCGCGCCCAGGATACGGAGCAGGCCGGCCGCTATGCCGCACAGGCGGCCGAGGTGGACCCGGCCTCCATGCAGGTACACTCCTCGCTGGGCTACCTCTACTCGCAGATGGGGCGCATCGATGATGCCATTCAGGAGTACCTGCGGGTGCTCTCCGTCTACCCCAAGGATTTTGTGACCCAGAAGAACCTGGCTATCCTCTACAGCCAGGCGGGGCAGGTCGAGCAGGCGCTGGCAGCGGCCAATGCGGCGCGCGCCCTGGCGCCTGAGAGTGAGCGGGCCGGGCTGGACCAGTTCATCGCCCAGTTGCAGGCCAGGCAGGGCAAGCCATGACCACCTACTTCCTCATCGCCATCAGCGCCCTCGTTGTCGCCGCCGGAGCCACTCCGGTCGCGCGCCAGGTGGCCGCCCGTTGGGGCTTTGTCGATCGGCCCAGCGCGCGCAAACTCCACAGCGCCGCCATCCCTCGCCTGGGGGGCGTGGCCATCTACCTGGCCTTTATCGTAGCCCTCCTGGCCTTTGGGCGCCTGTTCTACATCCGCCAGTTGGCGGGCATCTTCCTGGGGGCCACCCTCGTCTCGGGCCTGGGGCTGTGGGACGACCGGCGCAGCCTCAGCGCCTGGACCAAGCTGCTGGGCCAGGGGGCCGGCGCCGGCATTCTCATCATTTCGGGGGTCCAGGTGCAGGCGATGCACCAACCGGTGCTCAACGTGCTCGTGACTGCGCTGTGGGTGGTGGGCATCACCAACGCCATGAACCTGCTCGACAACATGGACGGCCTCTCCGCGGGGATCGCAGCCACTGCCGCCACCTTCTTCCTCCTGCTCGCGGCCATGAGCGGCCAGTACCTGGTGGGCATCCTGGCCGCCGGCCTGTTGGGCGCCTGCCTGGGCTTTCTGATCTACAATGTCAACCCGGCCAGCATCTTCATGGGCGACTCGGGCAGCCTCTTCCTGGGCTTTATGCTGGCCGCGGTGGGCATCAAGCTGCGCTTTCCGGCCGACGTGGATTTCGTCACCTGGATGGTGCCGGTGCTCGTCCTCGCCGTGCCCATCTTCGACACCGCCCTGGTCACCGTCTCGCGGCTGCGCCGCGGCCTGAACCCGCTGACCACCCCCGGCAAGGATCACACCTCGCACCGTCTGCTGGCGCTGGGCTACACCCAGCGCGAGGCCGTGCTCATCCTCTGCCTGGTGGCCGGCGCCTGCGGCGTGCTGGCCACTTTCGTCACCCAGGCAAGCATCGCCGAGGGGTATGGGGCTGGCGCCCTGGCCCTGCTCGTGGGCCTGGCGACGCTGGCGTGGTTGGAGACCGACGAGAGGACGAGGGTGAAGACGTGAAAGACGGGCGACGTTTGACGCTTGACGCCTGCCCTCTGGACGTGACTGAGGCTGACCGATGACACTGGAGCACAAGATCGACTCGGGCACCGCTCGCATCGCGGTGATTGGGCTGGGCTATGTGGGGCTGCCGCTGGCGGTGGCGCTGGCCGAGGTGGGCCTGAGCGTCACCGGCATCGACGTGGATGCGACGCGGGTCGAGGCGATTCGCCGCGGCGAGAGCTACCTGCGGGATGTGGAGGGTGCGACAATCGCCTGCCTGCGCGCGGCCGGCAGGCTGGAGGCGACGGCCGATTACGATGCCCTGCGCGCAGCCGACGCTATCTTTATCTGCGTGCCTACGCCCGACGACCGCCAGCATGCGCCCGACCTCTCCTACATCGTCGCCGCCGCGCAAGGTATCGCCCCACGCCTGCAGCGGGGGCAACTGGTGGTGCTGCAGAGCACCACCTACCCTGGCACCACCGAGGAGCAGGTGCAGCCGATCCTCGAGACGAGCGGGCTCGTAGCCG
>Ga0123519_10015348_pt1 | contig 10762 bp, 7 predicted proteins | sample YelNatPaOPRAMG02_FD_87396 | JGI IMG/M metagenome (GOLD analysis project Ga0123519, IMG submission 87396) | Hot spring microbial communities from Yellowstone National Park - Yellowstone National Park OP-RAMG-02 (version 2) | ecosystem: Environmental > Aquatic > Thermal springs > Hot (42-90C) ...
ATTCTGCGCCTACAGGACAAAGAAGAACAAGGTGTTGCCCCTCGTTTCAGATGTCCACGAATACGAATCCCCCGGCGAATACACAATCCTCTTGAAGGTCATAGACATTTTTGGGATTGAAAACACGAAGGCCTTGAAAGTGAGGGTGAAATGAGCGAGCTTTTGCCGGATGAGTTAACCAGGGGCCCGTTCCTGGACAGAACCCCCATAGACCCATACCAGGAGCCGCCGGATAGGATGCAACCCCCGAGCTTGCTCATTGATGTCCTGAGACGCGTTGTCAGGGATTGGCGCGAATCCGGCTATCCTGGCGTTACCCCAACAACAAAAACTCTACTTGAGTATTGGTTCAACACGGATCACGAAAGGGGTTTCAGGTATTACTTTGCCCAGCGGGAAGCCGCTGAGACCGTCATTTACATCCATGAGGTTTTGAAGGCAAGGCGCCTGAGGGAGCTGGTTAACAAGCTTTCGGTTCAATATCCCATAATCAACGAGGAAAGCTTCCCCGTAAACCCGGACCGCGATCTCTACCCACGCTGGGCAATAAAGATGGCAACAGGCACAGGCAAGACAAAGGTTATGAGCCTTTTGGCGGTCTGGAGCATCATGAACAGCATCCGCCACCCGGAGACCGGGCTTGCCTCCCACATCTTGATAATCGCGCCGAACATCATCGTGTTTGAGAGGCTATGGCGGGACTTCGGGGATAACAGGATATTCTTTGAAGACCCAACATTGCCTCCGGAATACCTTAAATACTGGAATGTCGTAGTAACCAAACAGGATGAGCCACTGCCTCCGGCCGGCACAACAATAACGGTGACCAATATCCAGCGTTTGTATCCGCCAAAGGAAGAGGACAAGAAGAAGCCCAAAACGCCCCTGAGGGTCCATGTAGGCGATCAGCCGCCCAAGAATGTGCTTGAGAAGGAGGCGAGCCTTTTTGAGCGCTTTCTGGATTATGACCGGGTCCTGGTTATGAACGACGAGGGCCACCATGTCCACGGAGGCTATGGCCTCAAGCAACAGATTGATGCTTCGGAGATAACCGATCTGAGCGAGGAGGAGCTGGACGAAGCCCTAAAGGGCAGGCTAAAGAAGAAGGTTATTGTGTGGCTAAAGACCATTCTTGAGCTGAATGGAGGCCCTGGGGACGGCAGGGTTGTCATGCAGTTGGATTTCTCGGCTACGCCAAAGAGCAGTAAGGGGGCACTATTTCCTCATACGGTTTCGGATTTCCCCATCAGGGATGCGATGCGGGCGCGGATAGTCAAGTGGCCGATAAAGGTGATCATAACGAATGCAAAGGTCTACGACACCGAGGATCCGGTTGTTCGTTTTGGGGATTACCTTGAAGGAGCCGTCAGAAGGCTGAAAGACTATGAAAAAATTCATAAGCCGGCCGGTAAGCAACCCGTTCTCTTTGTTATGGCAGAGGATACTACAAAGGCTAACGATATAGCTGAGTGGCTGATGGGTAAGCTCGGCAAGGACAAGGTTCTCGTTATTCACACGGGAGACCAGGGGCAGCTTCCAACCGCAGAGAGGGATTTGGAGGAACTCAGAAAGCTTGCTCACGCGATTGACGCGCGAAACGACTACAGGGCTGTTGTCTCGGTCCTCATGCTCAGGGAGGGTTGGGATGTGAAGAATGTCTGCGTGATAGCTGGGCTTAGAGCTTATTCGGCCCCAGCAAACATCCTGCCAGAGCAGACAATAGGCCGCGGGCTCAGGCTCATGTATCAAAGGGGAGTAGTTGATGAGGAAACTGTTGATGTGATCGGAACCCCGAGGTTCATGGAGTTCGTTGATGAGCTCCATCAGGAGAATGTGGAGCTTGAGACCAGAACAGAAGAAGAAGCCCGCCAGAGAATGGGAAAAACCATAGCTGTAGAGCCGGAAAGGGTTGCTAAATATGACATAGATATTCCGATTTTTACGGGGAGCATTGAGCTTAACCTTGAAAATCTTGAACTCCTCGCGGAGACGATGAGTCCTCCGTCCGAACCATTTGAAGTCCCTGAGGGTATTGCTGATGAAGAATTCAAGCGATCTATGATAGGCTTCTTTGCCGGAACGGGTGATGTGGCCTTTGAGGAGGAGTTTTGGGTTGAACTGCGGAGCAATCTGGCCTCTGTAGTTCTTTATCACGCGAGGAACATTGTGCGCGAGGTTGGAATAGGCGGGGCGCTCCCGATATTAGCGGCTCAGTTGGAGAGATTTGTCAGAGAGAAGGTGTTCCCTAATTGGCCCGGTGATCATCAGGAAGAGAAACGATTCATATACCGGTGTCTTCAGCCAGATTTCAAGGAGTTTATTTACGCCGAGGCAAAAGCCGCTATTGCAAAGCTTGTTTACGGATACAAAGAAACAGAAGAATTGGTGGGCCTGGTAAAGCTCTCAAACATGGAGGCCCTCATCTGGCACGGCGATGTTTATCCCGCCAAAAAGAGCGTCTTGAGCCAGGTTCCCTATGATAGCGATCTGGAAAGGGATTTCATGGCCTTTCTGGACGATGCTGAAGATGTTGAACGCTGGGGAAGGATATTGCGCTATATCTTTTATCTGGAATACCTGGATCACGAGGGCCGGGTTAGGCACTATGTTCCGGACTTTGTTGTAAAAACCACAGACGACAGATATTACCTCGTTGAAACCAAAGGGCTTGAGACTCCGGATGTTCCCTTAAAGGACGCTAGGGCAAGAAGATGGGTTGAGGCGGTTAACAAGTTAGGCAGAGGAACATGGGAATACCTGAAGGTCATGCATGGCTTCTGGGGGAGGCACTACTTCAACACATTCGCGGAGCTGGCTAAAGCGTTGAGCGCCCCTCCACCGCCTTCTTAAACCTCGCGATGCCTTCCTCTATGTTCTCCAGCTTTGTGGCAAAGGAGAACCGGATGTATCCCTCGCCAGATGGCCCGAACGATGTTCCGGGCACGGTAGCGACGGAGTGCTCTTCAAGGAGCATGTCAGAGAACCCCTCTGAGCTCATCCCTGTCCCTTTTATGTTAACGAAGGCGTAGAAAGCGCCTCTCGGCTCAACGAATGTAATCCCTCGGATATCCCTGAGAAGTTTGACGAGGAGGTCCCTCCTGGCCTGGAATATCGCCCGGAGACGCTCTATTTCTGGCAGTGCCTCCGTGAGAGCGGCCAGGCCAGCGTATTGAACGAATGTGTTTGTGCAGCTTATGGTATTGGAGATCAGGTTGACCACGCACTTGACCATCGGCTCAGGGAATATCCCGTAGCCAAGCCTCCAGCCAGTCATGGCGAAGGCCTTGCTCAGGGACTCCATTAGGACCGTCCTCTCCTTCATCCCCGGCAGGGAAAGGATGCTGTGGTGTTGGGCTCCCTCGTAGACCAGGGTTGAATAGACCTCGTCGGAGAGCACGAGGAGCCGGGGGTGATCCTGGACTATCCTCGCTATCTCCTCAAGATCAGCCAGCGATGCCACGGCGCTCGTTGGGTTGTTGGGGGAATTTATGATAATGAACCTCGTCCTTTCGGTTATCCTCTGCGCTAGCTCAGCGGTGTTGATCCTCCAGCCCTCGGCCTCTGTTGTCCGAATTGGCACGGGCTTGACCAGGAGCATCTCAAGCATGACCCGGTATGAACCCCAACCAGGCTCAAAGTATATGACCTCGTCCCCCTCATCGGTAAGCGCGAGCAGAAGATAAAGGAGAACAGGCTTCCCCCCAGGCATGACTATGACCTCTCCGGGGCTTATTGGGACCCCTTTGCGTTTTGTCTCAAACTCCGCTATGGCCTCGCGGAGCTCGGGGATGCCCGCGGACGGCGAGTAGTGGGTCTTGCCGTCCCGGAGCGCCTTCATGGCGGCCTCCTTTATGGGCTCGGGGGTGTCTATGTCCGGCTCGCCTATGCTCATGTCTATGACGCGCTCGCCCCGGCGCTCCTTCTCCTTGACCCTCGCGAGCATACCGAATGTTGAGGGCGCTGGGCTTATGTTAACAACATGCCTTGAAAATATGGACTTATCGTCCATAATCTATTCTTCTGTGATGGTGATCTCCGGATACTCCCGGAGCTTTGAATACATTATCTCCTTTATCTCCTCAAGGCGTTCGGGAGTCTTGCCCTCAAAGCGCAGGACTATGACGGATTGGGTGTTTGACGCTCTAGCGAGAGCGAACCCGTCAGGGAACTGGAGGCGCACCCCGTCTATGTCTATGACATTGTAGCCCTTGGATTTGAAATAAGCGACGAGCTCCTCAACGATGGCGAACTTCCTCTCCTCGGGGGAGACCTCCGCCCTTATCTCAGGTGTTGAGTAGTAGACCGGGATGGGAGCGATGAGCTCGGATATGCTCTTGCCTGTCCTGGAGATTATCTCAAGGAGCCTCAGCGAAGCGTAGATGGCGTCGTCGTATCCGAAGAACCTGTCCGCGAAGAACATGTGGCCGCTCATTTCGCCAGCCATTGCGGCGCCCAGCTCCTTAAGCTTCGCCTTGATGAGGGAGTGGCCTGTCTTTGAGAGTATTGCCTGGCCGCCTATGGAGTTTATGAACTCCATTACCCCAGCTGAGCACTTAACATCCATAACTATCTGCGCGCCGGGCTGATTGGCAATGATATCCTCTGCGAAGACAGCGAGTATCTTGTCGGCGAAAACGAGCTGGCCCCTCTCGTCAAGCACCCCGAGCCTGTCTCCGTCCCCGTCAAAGCCGAACCCGAGGCTCAAGCCCTTGCTGAGCATGAAATCCCTGAGTTGCTCCGTGTATTTGACAACCGTTGGGTCGGGGAGGTGCGCGGGGAAAGTCCCGTCCGGGGCCATGTTTATCCCGTAGAATTCAATGGGGAAAAGCGGGTAGAGCTTCTCAATTACGGGCCCGACGGTTCCGTTCCCGGGGTCAACAGCGAGAACTACTTTCCTCTCTATGGTTATGTTCCTCTTCATCCAGTCCAAGTATGGCGAGACGATGTCATACTCCTCCTGTTTTCCCCCGCCCGGCCCAGACCACGCCCCCGCCTTCATGATCTCCTTGAGGACCTGGATCTCGTCCCCGTATATGGTGTCGTGCCCGACCCCTATCTTGAACCCGTTGAACTCAGGAGGGTTGTGGCTCGCGGAGACCTGGATTGCGCCCACAACATCAAGGTGGAACTGAGCGAAGTAGACCAGAGGGGTAGGAACCATTCCAAGGTCAATGGCGCTGTAGCCTGCCTTGCGTAGCCCCTCCATGAGCGCGGCCTGGAGCGCGGGTGAGTGGAGCCTCGTGTCCCTTCCGACCGCAACCGAACCAGCGAGGCCCTTGCCCCTTAGATACGCTCCGAAAGCCATTCCGAGCCTACGAGCGAAGTCCTCGTTCACCTCATCGGGGACCCTGCCCCTGATGTCATACATCCTGAAGATACTTTCGGGAAAGCTCACATGTAGATTATAGGGTAAAAGTGCAATCTGGGGCAAGCTGGCATGCCCGGAGAACCTGCGGAAGCGCTCGGATGAGGAGCAGAAGGCTTACCTAACAGCGGCCTTTCCTCTGTAAGTCCCCGCCTGCCAGAGATAAACCCCCCGGTTCAGGCTTATCCGGTTCTCGCCCTGCCGGAGCTGGCCGGAATAAGCGACCCGGCCGTCAACTGAGTACATATTTATTCCGAGATCAGCCGGAGAATTGAAAAGAAGCCCTCCGGAGAACGCGGAGCAGGTTAGCCTGTTTCCGGGCAATAGATCGGATTCCTCAGGGTCTACGGGTGTGCACGCGTCGGCCATCCTGAGATTTGGCGTCTTTACGGTCGGGGTGGGACTACCGATGGTTGGAGTGCAGTTCTTCGCGCCAACAGCAGGCGATGATTTGTTCAGGGTTGGCGTGCCAACGGTCGGCGAGCAATCAGCCACACAGCCGGGGTAGCTCCCGTCAGGGCCGAGCTTGAGGACGAGGAAATCAACGCCGGCGCCGAAACTCCGTGTGTATCCGGCTACTGCGTATCCGCCGTCTGAGGTCTGGATTATGAAGTAGGCCCAGTCACTGTTCGTTCCTCCGAATGTCCTGGCCCAGGAGAGGCTTTCAATCCTGCCCGCTTTTTGGTGTGCCCTAAGGTGCCCGGATGGGATTCCCTCTCCCTGGCGAACTCGGCTATGGCGAAGGCCTCTGCCCTCGCGAGTGACGAGGCGTGATCGCGGGTTTTGGAGAAAAGTTTGGCGTATGCCCTCCTGATCCTCGCCTCCTTTTCCTTGAAAGGCAAGGCATCAAAGCCCCTCACTATCTCCTGGGTTGTGTTCAGCTTCTCGCGGGGGATGTATCCGCGGGGATAGATGAGCCTCCCGCGCCTCAAGACAGCCTTGAGGATGGCGAGGGGGCAACGGGGCCTCGCTCTGCTCGTGGCATATGTGAACTCAAGGACCCTGATGGCCTCAGAGACCCTTTCCCTGCCGTATTTGTTGAAGAGATACTCAAGGTCATCGCGGGGTATATCAAAGAGCCTCTTGGCGAGGAGGCCGGGTGCGGGGGCCAGCCGCCTTTTCCCTCCGCTCATGCCCCTGAGGAGCCAGCCTTCGGCGACCAGGGCCTTTATTGAGCGCTGAACCGTCCTGACCGAGTATCCCGTCATCCTCGCTATGGTGGCGTTCGTCGGGTTCTTTGTGCTCGCTATGGCGGCCATAATAAGCCCATCCCTTCTTCCGAGCGCGGCGATAAAATCCTTCAGTCCCATACGCCGGAAATAGTGTCGCTCTCAGAAACATGTTTCTAAGAAAAAAAGCTTAGTTCTAGAAACTACATGTTTCTGAGCGACATCCTGCCGCTCGGCCTTGAGGGGCGCCGGCCCGATGGTTTAAGATTTCTCCATGCTAATTGCTTTACCCTTTCTCGCTGTTATACCCTATCCGAGCAACCCGAGCTGGGAATCGGCTCCTGGCTACTACTCAACAGGGGGCGGGCTCGCGGACCTTAACCGCGACGGCATAACCGACTTCGCCGTTGCCGAGGGAAACGACATGCAGGCCGCGCCCAATCACATATACTATGGCAACGGAACTGGTTTCTCGGTCAACCCCTCCTGGTCATCATCGGACGCGAGGTATTCCGGCCACCTGGCCCTTGGGGATGTGAACGGAGACGGATACCCTGATATGGCTGTCGCGGATTACATAAGCTCCGGGTGGGGAAAGACGGTCTCAGCGCTCTACATGAACACGGGAACGGGCCTCGCCGCGACGCCCTCGTGGACCTCGGATTCCATGCACTCGTTCGCGTGCGGGCTGGGCGATGTGAACGGAGACGGCAGGCCTGAGCTCGCCTTCGCTTGCGGGGAGGCATATAATGGCTTTTACGAGAAGGCAGTTATCTATCGGAACACTGGAACGGGCTACTCATCGCCCCCCTGGTGGCAATCCAAGGATAGCCTTACGGCATACGATGTGGCCTTCGGGGATGTGAACCGCGACGGCTGGCTTGACATGGTTCTCGTTGGAAACTACATGCCGGTTTGCCTTTTTCTGAACAAGCGCGGCTATTACGCAACGAGTCCTGATTGGGAATCCGCCGAGGATTACGAGACAATCCAGTGCGCGCTGGGGGATGTGAACGGGGACGGCTGGCTTGACCTCGCCATAGCGGAGAACGGGCAACTTCTCGGAAGGAGCAGGGTCTGGGTCTTCATGAACCAGGGAGGGACATTTGAGAACACGCCTTCCTGGAGCTCTCAGGACGCAAGATACTACTATTCAACCGTCGCTTTCGGGGACCCGGATGCCGACGGGGACCTTGACCTCGCCGCGGGCGGATGGTGGGAGCCGGCAGTCATCTTTGAGAACATAGGCGGGGTCCTCCAGAGGCCTCCGGCTTGGAGCTGGTATAGAAACGGCCTGGTCAACGAGAAGATAACCTTCGGAGGGGTTGACACCGGCGGTCTTCTGACCATCACGGACACGCTTTCCCTATCCGGCAGAAGGAACACGGTCCAGCTCACGAGAATGCCATTCCACGCCCTCATCTCGTTAAAGATAAACGGAACGGATGTCCCGGTCTCGAGGCTATACGCCTCTCCTGAGGAGGGCTTCGTTTGCTTTGACACGAGCTACACTGTCCCCGGCACGAACACGATCATCATCACATACACATATTCGGTCTCTCAGGACCTCACAATAACAAACTGGGAGGACGGGATGGGCAACTACCTCTTCCTGAACAACGGCTCCGGGGCGGCAGAGCTCCCTTCTCCTCAGGAGGGGGTAAGGGTATTCCCCAACCCGTTCCTTTCCGAGGCGATTGTCTCAGGCATCCGGGGCGAGGCCGAGCTATACGACGCGGCCGGAAGGCTCTTGGGCAGGGTGAGGGACGGGAGATTCGGCTCTGAGCTCTCGCCGGGGGTGTATTTCATTCGGACGGGCAACCAGAGGGTTAAGGCGGTAAAATCCCGATAACAGGACGCGAGCTCCTCGCTGAGATCTCACACTTTCTCAAGTCCTGATCCTCGGCTCGGAATCTCTGTCGGACTTTCCAGTCCGACAGAGAGAAGAGCGTATACACCAAAGCCCTCGTCTGTCTTGAGCGATTAAGAAGGGATTGCTCAAAGCTCTTGTGCTCAAATAACTTACTGGCAATCGCTGACCAGGCCTTGTTCTTAGCGGATGGAGAGTGTGAGATGTCAGAGCTTCGCGCCCTTGATCCCTTAAGGCCCTGTGCTTTATCCTTGAAGAGCTCTGACAAAGACGGTTTTCGTTCTTGAGGATGAGCCTGACATAAACCGGCTCGTCCGGGACGCGCTTGAGGCCGCCGGCTTCAAGACCAAGGGCTTTTTGCGCGCTGACGAAATGCTCTTTGTAATGCAGAGAAAGCTCCCGGACCTCATCATCCTTGACCTGATGCTCCCTGACGGAGACGGCATGGATGTTGCGAGGAGCCTGAAGTCATCCGAGCGCACGAGGCATATCCCCATAGTGATGCTCACGGCGAGGACGGCCGAGACTGACACTGTCTTGGGTTTTGAGCTCGGCGCGGACGATTACATAAAAAAGCCCTTCTCGGTGCGGGAGATGGTAGCGAGGGTAAAGAGGCTCTTGATGCCGAAAGCCCTTCCGGGGCCGGAGGAATTCTCACACGGGCCGATCAGGATTATCCCGGATAAGAACGAGGCATACCTGGACGACAGGCCCCTGAGGCTCACCCCCGCTGAGTTCACTATACTTCTGGAGCTCGTGAAGGCCGGGGGAAGGGTGGTCAGGAGAACCGCATTGCTTTCGGCGCTCAGCTCGGATGGGGACACGAGGACGATTGATGTGCACATGAGGCACCTCAGGCAAAAGCTGGGAAGCTCCGCCGCCCTAATAGAAACCGTGAGGGGCACGGGATACAGGCTAAGGGAGGCTCCATGATAAGGAACATCCTCGCGAGCCTCGGTTTCTGGCAAGGGGCCATGGTTCTTGCCATGCCGCTCGTTGCCTGCGTATCCGGGGCGCCGGGGTGGGCAGTGGGCGTTATCGCTTTGCTCTCCTTTGCCGTCGTCCTGATGAGCATCCTCTATCAGGTGGCGGTAAGGAGGTCGGTAAAGAAGACCCTTCAGGCCTTCAAGGATTTCACCGGCCAGGATTTGAGGTGCAGGGGAATAGGGCTCAGGTATTACCTCCTCTGCATGCGTAGGGCGATCAAGGAAATGGGGGGCTTGCTGAAAGAGGCGCGGAGAGCCGAGAGCGAGGCCCTCAAAAGCATCTACTCCACAGGATACGGTGTTCTTTTTGTTGATTCTGGGGCTAGGATCATTTTGGCGAACGAGAGGGCCAAGGAGCTCATCGGCGCTGAGGAGGGACGGAGGCTGTGGGAGGTGCCCGGCGCCGCAAAGGGCCTTGTGGAATCAGCAGAGCGAGCTTTCGGTTCCGGGAGGAAGGCCGGCGCCGAATTCCTGGCCGTGTTTCCGGAGAGAAGGTGGCTCAGGGCGGATATCGTGCCCTGGCCCAGGGAGCGCTTCCTCATCATCCTGGAGGACATAACTCCCTTGAAGGATACCGAGGGAATAAAGTCCAGGCTAGTATCCTCCGCTTCCCACGAGCTCAGGACCCCGCTAACGGTGATCCGTGGCTATCTTGAGATGGCATCGGACCCTGGCGTCTCAGAGGAGGCGAAGGCAAACGCCCTTGAGACCGCCCTAAGGCACACAAAGCGGCTTTCTCAGCTTGTTGAGGATATCCTCACGCTATCCCGCATGGAATCCGTCCCCCCGAAGGTTGAGCCGGTTGACCCCAGAAAACTCCTATCGGAAGCGCAGGAGCTCTTCAGGCCGAGGGCAAAGGAGAAGGGGCTTGAGCTCAGGGTAAGTTTGGAGAACCTTCCCTCTGAGGTCCGGCTTGACCCCGGCATGATAGAGACAGCCCTATACAACCTGCTTGATAACGCCGTAAAGTTCACCCAGAAGGGCTTCGTGGAGCTGAGGGCCTGGGCAGAGGGGGAATGGCTCTACATATCCGTCTCCGACACGGGTCCGGGCATACCTCCGGATGACCTCCCGAGGATATTTGAGAGGTTCTACAAGGGCAGGCTCACATCCCAGGCGGAGATTCCGGGCACCGGACTCGGCCTCTCCATAGCGAAGTGGGCAGTCTCCGCGCACGGGGGCGAAATACTCGCCGAAAGCAAGGTCGGCGAGGGAACAAGGTTCACGATAAAACTGCCTTTGGTATAGGCGCAGATCCGTCCGGATTCCCGGGCACCCTAGGGCCCACCCCTCAGGGTGAGGTTTGAAATTATACACTCCTAGGGGCTCGGCAGGGCACAAGGTGTGGCTTGTCCACACCTTGCCGTAGGGA
>Ga0123519_10015349_pt1 | contig 10762 bp, 8 predicted proteins | sample YelNatPaOPRAMG02_FD_87396 | JGI IMG/M metagenome (GOLD analysis project Ga0123519, IMG submission 87396) | Hot spring microbial communities from Yellowstone National Park - Yellowstone National Park OP-RAMG-02 (version 2) | ecosystem: Environmental > Aquatic > Thermal springs > Hot (42-90C) ...
ACAACACTGGCCAAATAAAGCGGCCATTTGATCGCCAGCGCAAGCGGTTATTGGAATTTCGGCACCGAAGATTGAAGGATCCGTATTTCCGAAAAATCCACTTGTATCTTTCAATTCGGGTAAAATATTTGAAGGTATTTTAAAAAGATTCATAATGGAGTTATGCCATTTCATATTAAATGAATCAAATAATCCAGTTGCTGATGCATTACTATAATCAGTAGCATGAACTTTATTTCCAGTTAATTTATAAATCAGCCAAGAATCGATAGTTCCGAATGCTAATTCACCATTTTGGGCTCTTTTTCTCAATTCAATATTTTCATCAAATAAATGTTTTAATCTAATAGAAGCGTGATCGGTGGTAAATTTTACAATAGAAGATTGTAATGATGATTGACTTTTTGTAAAAATGTATAAAATTTTCGAAATTCCTCTAAAAAGTTTTATTGCGAACATTTTATTAACATTTTCGGCAGTTTTAACCGCACGAATATCTGCCCAATTAATAAAATTAATTATTGGAGTTCCAGATGCTCGTTCCCATAGAGTAAAAGAAGATCTTTGATTTGTTATACCAATTGCAGCGATTTGGTTTGGAGTTATATTTACATTATTTATTAGATTTTGAACTACATTTTTAGTGGAATTCCATAATTCCATGGGATCATGTTCAATCCAACCTTCATTAGGAATTATAGGTGTTATTTTTACGTATTCCGATTTAATAGAATTACCATTTTTATCAAATAGAACTGCTCTGACTCCTGTTGAACCTAAATCAATTGCACATATATATTTATTTTCAGATTGCATAGCGGATTTCAACTCTTTTGAAAGATAAATTAAATATTTTTATTTAAAATTGAAATTTTTATTTTTGAAAATTATATTTAAATTAAATTTTTGTTTTATTAAATTTTATATATTTTGAAATTTTATTTTTCAAAAATTGTTATGAAATTAATTCTAAAAATTTTAAGATTTTAGGTGGAAAATATGGATTTAGTTTATAAAAACCGAATTGAAATTAAAGATCTAGACAATTTAGTTTCTGAATTGAAAAGTATTGTAGGATCCGAATGGGTTTCTACAGAGGAAGCGGATCTAATAGCATATTCTAAGGATTATCAATTAATCACCAATCGATGGATAATAGAAGGAAAAGTTCCGGGCTTGGCCCATGTTATAGTTTGGCCTAATTCTGAAGAAGAAATTTCTACAATATTAAAAATTGCAAATAAAAGAAAAATTCCAGTAATACCATATGGAGAAGGTTCTGGAGTAGTTGGAGCTGCTATACCGGTATATGGCGGTATTATGATAGATATGAAAAGAATGAATAAAATTATTGAAATAAATAAGACTAATTTAACACTCACTGTTCAGACAGGCGCTAATGGTAAATGGTTAGAAAGGGAGCTGGAACAAGCAGGATTTATTTTAGGCCATGTACCACAAAGTTTTCATACCTCAACCGTAGGAGGCTGGATAGCACACAGAGCAGCGGGTCAGTTCTCAACGAAATATGGAAAAATTGAAGATATTGTATTGAGTTTAAGAGTTGTTCTACCAACTGGAGAAATTATTGACACTAAGTTATATCCCAGAGCTTCAACAGGACCACAAATAGAACGATTGTTTTTAAGTTCGGAAGGAACACTAGGGATAGTTACTCAAGCCACTATGAAAATTTGGCCATTCCCAGAAAAGAGAATGGGAATCTCATATGCATTTGAAAATATTGAAAATGCATTGGAATCTACAAGAATAATTCAACAAAGACAAATTAATCCGGCGGTTATTCGAATTTATGATAAAGTTGAAACAGAACGTCATTTTTATAATGAACCTAAAGCTAAAAATAAAGTAATGGTAATTTTTGTTTGTGAAGGAACTAAGGAAATAGTGGATTTTGAATGTTCTGAAGTTCATAAGGTTTGCAAGCAATTAAATGGAATTGATTGTGGAAATGAACTGGTAGAACATTGGTTCGCTACTAGATTTAATGTGAAAGAAACTTCACAATTTGGACCAAAAGGATTTATATTTGATACAATAGAAGTTAGTGTTATGTGGGATCATGCAGTAGAATTATATTACAATGTGATTAATGAGATGAAATCTGTGCCCGGTAATATTTTAATATCAGCCCATGCATCTCATTTCTATCCAAATGGAGTTTGCTTTTATTTCACATTTGGTGGAATTGTTGAGGAAGGCCAAACACCTAATGATTTTTATCGAAATTCGTGGGATGCTGCTATGAGAGCTACTTTAAAATCTAACGGTTCTATATCACATCATCATGGTATTGGATTATCACGCGCACGGTGGATGAAAGAAGAACATGGTGCTATGTTAGAATTAATGAAAAAGATAAAAAGTCTTTTAGATCCTAATAACATAATGAATCCGGGCAAATTGTACGAAGAAGCACCAATAAGTGAATGAATGAAATTTGTCTATAGAAATTATATTTTAAATACTAAAAGGCGATAAGAATATGGGGTTAAGTACAATTATTAAAAAAAATAAATGGATGATTAAATTAATTCTTAACACAAAATTCAAGGATAAAAAGAAAATAATATCTGGATTTAAAAATGCTAGCCAGTATTATAAAGTGGAAAATACACATACTAACATGAAGGAATTAATAAAATGCGCTCTCTGCCCAAATATGTGTAGATTTGAATGCCCATATTTGAGAGTGACTCAAAAAGAAATGTATGCACCTGCTACTAAGGCAAGATTGACTTATCACATAGAAAAAGGAGAATTGTCATTAACAAATCTACACAATTCCGAAATTGCTTACATGTGTTGCAATTGCGACGGATGTCGAACTTGGTGTCCTATGGATATATCGGTTGCTGATCTATTGAGAGGTGTTAGAGCTGATTTAATTGAAAAAAATATATTCATTCCTAACGTCAAGGAATTTAATGATAGAGTATTAGAAAATAAAACACCTTTTCAATTGGATTTGTTTTCAAAACACATAGAATTCGATGTTTATAATGAAAATCCTAAAGTATTTTACTTCTGCGGTTGTGTTATGGCAGAAAAAAAGCCTAATGCTATAAAAGCAAATATAGAAATATTAAAATCTGCTAATGTTAAATTTGTTACTTGTTTAAATGAACGCCAATGTTGTGGTGGTCCTCTTTATACATTAGGATTTGACGAAAACGTTAAGAAATTTGCTGAATTTAATATAGATTTAGTTAGAAAATCCGGAGCAAAAATTATTGTATCAGATTGCCCCGAATGTGTATATACATTTAAATATACCTATCCTGCCTTGGGATTCAAACATAAATTTAAGGTAATGACCACCGCTCAATTTTATAAACAATTAATAGAACAAGATAAATTAAAACTAACAAAATCAGTAAATATGTATATTACATACCACGATCCTTGTATAACAATACGAAAATTAGAACGAAAACCTCATGTTGATAATGGTGATCTTGATATGGAAAAAAGATACTCGAAAGATACTCAACTAGATTCGGTTAGATTCATTTTTTCAAAAATTCCAGGATTAATTGTTAAAGAAGTATTTTTACATGGAAACCAAACACAATGTTGCGGTCGTGGCGGTGTTTCCCATGTTCATCATCCACAAATTTCTGATGCAATCGGACGACAAAGAGTTGAACAATTAAAAAAAGTTAATGCAGATAAAATTGTATCATCTTGTCCTTCTTGCGAGGAAGGTTTAATACTTAATGGAGCTGGAGAATGCTTAGATATAGCAGAAATTATTGTAATGGCATTATAAATTAAAATAGATTTATTATTCTCAAAAACAAAATTGATTCATTTCTTTAGATATAATGAGCAAATTTTACTTCTTTTTGATAAAAAACAATATTTTTTTATTAAATATTATTAATACTTAATAAAATTTTAAATTTTAAATTTTAAAATTTATTGGATATTTATTAAATTTTTGAAACGTGTTCATCATAATTTTAACATTCTCTGGCTGTATTGAATCTATTATATCGGTGCATGGCCCAAAAATATAACCTCCTCCGGGAGCTGCATAATAAATCTCACGTTTTACTTCTTGAATAATTTCCTCTTTAGTTCCAAATGATAGAAGTCTTGAAACATCTATGTTTCCAATTAAACAAATTTTATTTCCGTATTTTTCCTTAAGATATTTTAAGTCCATTCCTGCTGCCGGCTCTAATGATTGAACACCATTAAATCCACTTTTAATCAATCCGTTGAAAAATGGTTCCGTATAGCCATCCGAGTGATAAAAAGTTAAAACCCCTTTTTCATGACAAATATTGTTTAATCTTGAATAATAAGGCACTATTAGTTCTTCCAATTGTTTTGGATTAATCATGGTTCTTTCTTTATAAGCTGCATCGTCCGCCCAAGTTATTACATCAAATCCTGCATCAATCACGGCTTTTGCTGCATCTTCATAAATCTTATATAACTTATTGAGTAAAAGTTTAATAAAATCAATATTCTTGCGTGTAAAGTGCGCCCATTTTGCCATACCCATTGCTTCTCGGATTTTTTCCCATGTTGTATCTACGGGAATTAACATAATTCCTGCATTCAATACCTCTTTGTACAATTTTTCCCATTTCCTAATCCATTCATTATCAATTTCATATTCGAAATAACCGGCATTTATCCATTCTTTCCATTTTTCCTCGCTATCTAAATAGCCAGTATAATAAAATCCAAAAGGACGGCCCATAACTTGAGTTATTTTATGAATTAATCCCCATCTATCTATACTAAAATTTCCAATTCCGTATTGACTTAAGTCTATTTTATTAAAATCTATTGATAATTTAGACATCTTAATTGGAAATTGGTGCAGCCATACAGAATCAACTTTTAAGTATTTATACGGCGTCAAATCACCAAAAACTCCGATTAAAATATCATTTTCAGAAATTTCATCTTCATATGTGGTTAAAAATTTACTCCAAAAAATATTCATCATTCCTTCAAAAAATGAAGGAACTTGATCTGGTTGTTCAAGTTCTAATGCTTTTAAAATTCTTTCTCTAACATTCATAATGAAAACCTACTATAATTTTTAAATATTTTCAATTTATTTTTTGAGGTGGCAAGGGCGGCACCGTATAATAGTCCCAATTTTCGATTGTTGAGTAATTCCACCAATGTTCTGGAATTTTTGAATAAGTTCCATATTTTTTAAGTCCTCTCATAAATCCTTTTATGTTTTCTTTTGGCGGATTTAAATGATGAACTTGCGGGTAGAAATAAGCACCGAATCCGCCTTCTTTTGTACCCAAGTTTCGCATCATGTGCCATACTTCTCGTTCGCATTCATTTGGTGTTCCGTTCCTGTCATTCTAGGACTATCAAACTCAAAAGCGTCGAGACCCCATTTAATAAATGATGGAATGATTGGATCTAATTTTCCACACGAGTGTAAATGCATTTCAGAGCCTAAATCGTGAGCTGCTTTTATAATATCACCATAAACATGTTCATAAAATTTTTCAAAAATTTTTGGTGAAAAAAATGGACCTTTTTGCTCTCCGAGGTCATCAACCAACAGAAATCCATGAGGTTTTCCTCCAAATTTAATCCAAGCCTTCATTGTATCAATTATAAAATCTGTTAGATGTCTCAACAATTTTTTTAATTGGTCTTGATTTTTATAATGATCTGTTAAGTAATTATTAAATCCTCTCATAGCAGCAGCAACTTGTGACGGACCGAAATACCCTGCTGAAAACAATCTATACTTGTTTCTGCCTAGTAAGTTCGATAATCTTATCATTAATTTGTATCTGGATTCATCAAATGGATCAGGAGTGTATCGATTTAAATAATGTTCAAGATTATCATAGTTTAAAAGAGAAGGCCTACCAGGATGCCCCATTGATTTATTATCTCCCCTTCGATTCCATATGCAACCGAATTCATCAATTTCTTCTCTTGGAATCTTTAACCAATTAAGTCCTTTATATTTTTTGGCCCACTCTGGTTTTTTCCATTTTCGAATATGTAATTTATAAATTAAATCATCAACGCCGTGAGGAAATAGATTTTTTTCATCTTCTGAATGTCCTGGTTGGAATTTTTTGGACGGAAGCATAATTGTTGGAAAAACATCAGATTTTAAACCTACAAGGAAAATTGGAACTTTATCCGGGTTGTTAAAATGGATAGCGGCTTTTACACGCTCAATAGAATTCATATTTTAAAATATATTTTATAAAAATCTAAACTTTAACTGAAATTTTTTATTAGTTTTTAATATTTAAAATAGAAATTGAGAATTTTATAAAATAAAATCGATATATATAAAAACAATCAATTTTAAATTAAATTATAAAAATAATAAATGATTGAAAAATGTCTCAAAATAATGAAAAAATTTCCAAAATAGACAAGAGAAGTCCGTGGCAAAGGTCTCCAACTTTTAGATTTAAAACTGTAGCAATAATTTCATTAGGATTTTTTGCAAGTTCAGCGGCTTGGTCATTATATAATGCGAGCGTAAGTGATGCATTTGAAGAATTGCTTAAAATTGTCTTTCCAATCGGTTATTTAACAATTGTAGGAATTATAATGACATTAGATAATATAGTTGGAGTAATAATTCAACCAATAATGGGGGGGCTTTCAGACAGAACTAAAAGTCGATTTGGAAGACGTATGCCGTATATCATGATATTTTTACCTTTAAGTGCCATAACTTTTATGATAATTCCATTTGTAGAAAAAAATTTTAGAGATTTATTAATCACTATAATGATATTTAATATTTTCATGGCTTGTTGGCGGTCTCAAACGGTGGCGCTAATGCCGGATTTCGTAGCTCCAAAAGATCGTAGTAAAGGAAATGGAATTGTTAATTTTTTGGGAGGTTTAGGTAGTATTTTTGCATTTGCTATCGGAGGATTTCTAATTACAAGTGAAAATACTGTTCCTGGATTTTTAGTTGTTGGATTGATTATGCTTATAGCATTGGTTATTTTAGTGATAGGAATAAGAGAACCAGATACTCGTAATTGGGATTTTACTTCAGAAATAACAAAAGAAAAGATTGGAATAATTCAAAGTTTAAAACAAATTAAAAAAGAAAAGGAAAAGAGCATTATTTTTATGCTTTTAGCAATATATTCATGGTTTGTTGCATATGCAGGGTTGGAATCATTATGGACGGTCTATGCAACAGATCCTTTTATTTTCGGCATGGACCGAGGAGATGCAACTCAATTATTAACTTTTGTAGCCTTGCCATTCATGATATTTGCAATTCCATCTGGTTATTTAGCAAAGAAAATCAAACGTAAAAATACCATTATGTTAGGTCTTATTATAGGAATAATTGATATAATAATAGCTAATGGAATAAAAAGTTTAGACAATTTATCTTCATTTTATCTAATATTTCCTACTTTTGGATTAGGCTGGGCCTTTATTAACATAAACTCCATCACTATGGTGTGGGAGATGGCGCCGGATCAGAAGCATATCGGAACATATACTGGATTATACTATTTTGCATCATTCTTGGCAAACATAACAGGGCCAATAATATTGGGATTTTTTACAGATTTCATGGTCGGTCTTGAAAATATGTTTTTAGTTTGTGCTGTTTGGCTAATTTTAGCATTCATTTTCATGATCTTCGTTAAAAAAGGAGAAGCGGAACTTTCAGAGGAAGAAATTAAGGCAAAGCAGCAAGCAATTCAAAATTTAAGCCAAGATTAGAATAAAATAGAAATAAGATTTTTATAAATTAGTTTAAATTGATTAAGAGCCAATATTTTTAATAATTTTTTTCAATATAAAAATTTTTAAAATAAATGATTCTTTTTTGATTTTGAACTTATTAAAAAATTTAGAATGAAATTTTAATTTTAAAAAAGGTGATTATTAATGAAAGCTGTTATAATTTATGATACAAAAACTGGAAATTCGCTTAAATTATCTAATATGCTAAGCGATTCATTAAAAAGCAAGAATTTTGAAGTTGAAATAATCCGAGATAAAGAATTCAAAGATGTAAATATGGTAAAAAATGCCGATTTGATAATAATAGGCACACCAGTTCATGCCTCTATGCCTGCTTTTACACTATTGAGAAAATTAAAGTTATTACAAAACCAAAACTTAGAAGGAAAAAAATTGATAGTTTTTGGCACTTCACGTTTTAAAGATCAATGGATAAAAGCTTGCGAAAAGATCAAAGGAAAATTACTTGCAACAAAAATTTCGTTTATTGGAAAATTTGGTTGTTTAGAAAATGAAATTAATTCTAAAGACCAAATACAAAACCAAATTAATGAAATTTTAAAAAATATTTAAAATATTTTTATTTTTTTTCGGCGTCCCAACGGCCGGCGGCTCTTTCTTTTTCTATGTAAGGCACAACCATTTTTTTCAATTCTTGATAATCAGTTTTATCAACTCTATTTAACGGAATTTCATCCACAATGATAAATAATGAAGGTCGTTTGTAAGCAGCTAAGCCTTTACAATGCTCTTCAAGTTGTTGAACTGTAATTTTCTTACCTTTTTTCGGTTCTATAAAAGCAACAACTCCTTCCGTGAATACTTCGTGAGGATATCCGATAACAGCGGCTAGAGACACTTCAGGTAATTTCATAATGTATTCTTCAACTTCTGGAGGATAAACTTGGTATCCTTTTGGTTTAATGACAAATTTAGAACGACCAACCAGATGCAAATTACCTTTAGCATCTTTAAATCCCAAATCACCAGTGTAACAAATACCGTCTTTTGAAATAGTTTTTCGAGTAGCCTCTTCATTTTTATAATACCCTAAAAATACTTGAGGCCCACTATAACATACTTCTCCAATTTCTCCAATTGGTTTTTCAGCACCGGCATAGCCATCTTCTCTCATTATTTCTCTAATTGATAATGGAGTGATTGGAAAATCATATCCAACATTATCAAGAACTTCATCCACAGTTAGATCTTCTTTAAGCGGGGTATATGAAACAAATCCACTTAATTCAGTTAGACCTAATCCGGTACCAAAATAAGGAGCCATTGTTTTAAGTTTTTCTAAAAATTCTCGGGAAACAGCTTGTCCTCCATATATTGCAAATCTCAATGATGAAAGATCGTATTCTTCATAATCTTTAAAAGCTCCATATTTGCGTTTTAGTCGCCATTCCATAACGAATAAGCTAGGTATTTGGCCTAACACAGTAACTTTATATTTTTCAATTGCTTGTAAAGTTTTTTCAGCTTTGAAAGCATGAAGAATAACAGATATACCGCCAGCATAAATTGTAGTCATTAATTGTTCAGTTTGGCAGCCTACATGACTTGGTGGCAAGTTAACTAGCATTCTATCATTTGAATTAAATTTGAAAGCTTTTGCCATACACATGTTTTGACAAATGATTCCAGCATTTGATAAAACTGCCGGTTTGGGAAATCCAGTACTTCCTGTTGTGTATATAATCATACATCCATCCTTGAATGGATCCACAGAATTTTTTCGTTTATTAAGTTCATTCATTTTTTCTTTGAGAACTGAAGGATCCTTGAGATAATTTTTATAATGAGATCGTGCTTTTTTAAGAAACACTAAAAGTCCAATTGTACCTTCATCCGCATCTTCTTCGGGTCCAAATTGAATAAAATCTCTAACTTCAGGAATGTTTCTTCTCACAGCTCTTGCAAATTGCTTAAAAGCATAAAATTTCTTTCTACCCCATTTATCTTCAGCATCAGTATCATCGGGATGTAAATATAGTATTCTTCTAGCGGAACGTAATAATTCGACAGATCGAACAACTTCCTCCTCTTTAAGTCTAACATCCAATGGACATACTATCATTCCTAATTTAAAGCAAGCATATTCAAAAAATATATGCTCGGGTAATAAAGGTAGCATTGTGATACAAATATCGCCTTTTTGGAATCCCATCTCCATTAACTCTAAAGCGATTAAATCTACCATATTATTAAATTGTTTCCACGTAATGAATTTTCCATCATCAGCATCAATAATTGCTATTGCATCTGGTTTCTCATTAGCCCATTTTTCTACATAATCTACTAATAGATGCGGAATCTGATTAAACTCTTCGCAAGACATATTTAATAATTACCTCCTATAATATCATATTTCATATCTTCAAGCATTCTAAAATAAGCAAATTTAACAAACTCTCCACATAGGGGACTGAAACTAGCAAATGGTTCATAACCTCCAGCTGTAATATATTCCTTGATAGGGAATAAATAAGAGATCCAATCATTCGAATTTTGAAATATAAAAGTATTTTCAGGTCCTGCCGGATTTTTTAATGAAATTTCTTTAGCAATATCCTCAAACAATTCACCTGGAACACCGGATATATCTAGTTCCTTAGGTAATTTGTTTGGATCCTTAGATGATGATGCAAATATTCGTATTAAAACTACTTGGCTATAAATATTAATTTTAGATTTAGAATGCAAAATACCTTTATGTTTAACTGCAAAACCTGGAAAATTTGGCTCATAAACATCTCCTAATACCAACGCTATTGGAAAAAGAATATATCTTTTAATCCAGTGAATTAATTGTTGCTGAAATTTAAAAGGAGCTTTATATTTTATAAAATCTCGCATTGGTACCCAAAATGTATTTGTATAAACTTTAAATTCTATTTTATCAAAATAATCATCATCTTTTAAAGAGTTAGCTAATTCATAAGCATATTTTCCAATTTTGTAGCCTAATCTTTTAGTATGTGGTAAATCT